>JAAUYM010003505.1_pt1 | contig 24799 bp, 30 predicted proteins | sample 7278001 | NCBI WGS metagenome assembly JAAUYM01 (sample SAMN14350224, study PRJNA611818) | marine sediment metagenome | isolation source: surface marine sediment (1.8m) | place: French Polynesia: Moorea | collected 2018-08
AAAACTGATAGCGCCGATTGCGATGGAAGAAGGTCTGCGCTTTGCGATACGAGAAGGCGGCCGTACCGTGGGTGCGGGTGTGGTCTCTAAAATTATTGAGTGATTCTGCTCGATATTCCTGAAAAATATTGAACTAAGGATTAGGCCAGTAGCTCAATTGGCAGAGCGACGGTCTCCAAAACCGTAGGTTGGGGGTTCGATTCCCTCCTGGCCTGCCACTTGGTACTGGACTAAGAACCTGAATTTATTGGAAAACTATGAGTTCGAATGTAGAAACGGCGGGTGACATGCTGGATACGGTAAAACTTGGAATATCACTACTGATTGCGATTGCTGCATTGGTGGGATTTTACTTTTATGCCGATCAGTCACTACTTTATCGCGTAATAGGTTTGTTGGCAGCTGCCGGCGTTAGCGTGGCCATTGCCTTGCAAACTGATAAAGGCAGGCAGATATGGGGCTACTTTCATGATGCCCAGATAGAAGTACGTAAGGTCGTTTGGCCTACGCGTCAGGAAACTGTGCAAACCACGCTGATCGTAATACTCATGGTTGTATTCGTTGCTATCATCTTATGGTTGCTTGACATGTTCCTGGGCTGGTCCATTGGTAGTTTAATGGGGCACAGGGGTTAATATGACGCAGCGCTGGTATGTAGTACACGCTTATTCTGGTTTTGAAAACCAGGTTATGCGTTCATTGAAAGAGCGCATTGAACGCAGCGGGCTTGAGGAAAAATTTGGTGAGATTCTCGTACCCACCGAAGAAGTGGTTGAAATGCGAGATGGCAAGAAACGCAAAAGTGACCGTAAATTTTTTCCTGGTTATGTACTGGTAAAAATGGAAATGGATGATGATACCTGGCACCTGGTAAAGGATGCGCCAAAGGTACTTGGCTTTATTGGCGGTACCAGCGACAGGCCGGCGCCGATTAGTGATAAGGAAGCCAATGCTATATTACAGCGTGTCGAAGAAGGTGTTGATAAACCAAGACCGAAAGTCTTATTCGAGCCTGGTGAAGTGGTCAGGGTTAAAGACGGACCGTTTACAGACTTTAACGGCGTGGTTGAAGAAGTAAATTACGAAAAAAGCCGTTTACGTGTTTCGGTACTTATTTTCGGACGTTCTACTCCGGTCGAACTTGAGTTCGGACAGGTAGAAAAAGAGTAATTTAATTACGTGAACGTTGTTCACGTGTATTTGAAATAACGGGGAGCCGCGAGGCGTTTGCACCCAAGGAGTAAGGCTAGTGGCCAAGAAAATAGAAACATATATCAAGTTACAGGTGCCTGCCGGGCAGGCTAACCCAAGTCCACCTGTTGGTCCCGCTCTGGGCCAACATGGTTTAAATATCATGGAATTCTGCAAGGCTTTCAATGCGCAAACACAGGACATTGAGCCTGGTATGCCAGTTCCAGTAGTTATCACCGTTTTCAACGACAAGAGCTTTACTTTTGAAAGCAAAACCACCCCCGCGGCAATACTGTTAAAGAAGGCTGCTGGTATTAAAAGTGGTAGCGGTACGCCTAACAGCAAGAAAGTGGGCAAGGTAACGCGTGAACAACTTGAAGAAATTGCTAAAACCAAGGAGCCGGATTTGACCGCGGCTGACCTTGATGCGGCGGTTCGTACCATTGCTGGAACAGCCCGAAGCATGGGTATCGATACGGAGGGCGTGTAAACATGGCAAAGTTATCCAAGCGTATACAGGCGTTTCGCGAAAAAGTTGAGCCTGGAAAAGTGTATCCAATAAAAGATGCTTTCAGCATTTTGAAGGACGTATCTTCAGTTAAGTTTGACGAATCTGTTGAGGTTGCCGTTAATCTGGGTGTTGATGCTCGTAAATCTGATCAGCAGGTCAGGGGGTCTACCGTGCTGCCAAAAGGCACTGGTAAGACTGTAAGGGTCGCAGTATTTGCTCAGGGAGAACAGGCTGAAATTGCAAAGGCAGCAGGTGCTGATGCAGTTGGTTTTGAAGACCTGGCGGAAACCATGCAGAAAGGCGATATCGATTTCGGTGTTGTAATTGCTACGCCAGACGCCATGCCCATAGTTGGTAAACTCGGCAAGGTCCTTGGTCCACGTGGACTCATGCCCAACCCGAAAGTGGGCACAGTATCTGCCGACGTTAAGCAGGCTGTAGATAATGCCAAGGGCGGCCAGGTGCGTTACCGCACTGACAAGAATGGCATTATTCACTGCGCAATCGGCAAGGTGTCATTTGATGTTGATTCCCTGTTGGAAAATCTGAATTCATTACTCAGTGATTTGAAGAAAGCCAAGCCCAGTGCTGCAAAAGGCATTTATCTGAAAAAGATAAGCGTCTCTACCACCATGGGTCCGGGCGTAATCATTGATCAGGCAAGTCTGTCTGAATAAGAGATATAGGCCCAATCTAGATTGATTGGGCAACAAGACTTTGTGACTGGTGAGTAATCACCAGACGTCAAAGACCGCAGGTGACATGAATTATTCATGTCTTAATGCTTACCGGAAGGTACGCCTGCGCAGACGGTGTCATCAAGGTGCAGTTCGCTGCAGAGGTCACCGTTGACCATGGTCCGTGCAATTTGCCGGGCTTATCGTTCAATGGATATACGTAAGTGTATCCAACAAAAAGGAGGCAAAAAGTGGGTCTAAATCTGGATGCAAAAAAGGCAATAGTTGATGAAATTGCCAATGTTGCAGCAGAGGCTCCTTCTGCAATCGCGGCCGAATACATCGGTCTAACGGTGGCTGACATGACTAAACTGCGTACCGCAGCGCGAGAGTCAGGTGTGTACCTTAAAGTGGTTCGCAACACGCTGGCGCGACGAGCATTCGAAAATTCTAATTTTGAATGCATGCGAGACAGTCTGGTAGGGCCATTGGTATATGCATTTTCCAGTGATGAACCTGGAAGTGCAGCCCGTGTTATCCGCGATTTTTCCAAAGAAAATGACAAGCTGGTTGTAAAACTGGTCGCGCTTGATGGTCAATTACTTGATCCGTCAGAGCTTGGCCGTCTTGCCAGCATGCCATCGCAGGATGAGGCTCGCGCCATGTTACTTGGATTACTTTCCGCTCCAATGGGCAAGTTTGCTCGCACTGTCAACGAGGTGCCGTCGAAGTTGGCGCGCGTCCTCGCTGCAAAGCGCGACCAGGCTGCTTAAGCGGGTTAATCCTGATTAAAGTTTAGTTTTATATTCGGAGGAATTTGAAAATGGCTGTATCTAAAGACGAAATTAAAGAAGCACTGGGACAGATGCCTGTTCTGGAACTGGTTGACCTTATTAAGGAACTGGAAGATGAGTGGGGTGTTTCCGCCGCTGCTCCTGTTGCTGTTGCAGCAGCTGGTGCTGCTGCTGGCGATGCCGGTGCTGCTGAAGAAAAAGACGAATTCGATGTCGTCATGAGTAGCTTTGGTGATAACAAGGTGGCTGTGATTAAAGCAGTGCGCGGTGTTACCGGTCTTGGCCTGAAAGAAGCCAAGGAAATGGTCGAAGGCGCACCTTCTACCATCAAGGAAGGCGCTAACAAGGAAGAAGCTGAAGACATCAAAAAACAGCTTGAAGAAGCAGGTGCTTCTGTCGAACTTAAATAATCATTTGCATATTAAGTTCGATCACTTAGCCAGCAGGCGATGAAAATTGCCTGTTGGTTTTGTGCGCCTTTTTTTTGGCAGTTGGGTTTAACCCAGCACGTATACCTTCACAGTAATGTGTTGGCACTAAATGAAATACTTTATTACGAGGAATTGTAATGGCCTATTCCTATACTGAGAAAAAACGTATCCGCAAGGATTTCAGTAAACGTCCAAGCATTCTGGATGTACCTTACCTGGTAGAGACACAAATTGAATCATTCGATCAGTTTTTGCAGGTTGGCACGCAATCGGAAGAACGTACCGATACCGGTTTGCAAGCGGCTTTCAAGTCAGTTTTCCCTATCGAGAGTTTCTCCGGGAACGCTGCGTTGGAATATGTCAGTTACAGTCTCGGGACCCCGGTGTTTGACGTTAAGGAATGTCAGCTTCGTGGACTTACCTACGCGGCTTCGCTTCGCGTTAAGGTTAGATTGATCATTTATGATAAGGAAGCGGGCTTAAACAATAAGGTCGTAAAAGATATCAAGGAGCAGGAAGTGTACATGGGTGAGATGCCCCTGATGACGCGCACCGGCACCTTTGTTATCAACGGCACCGAACGCGTTATTGTTTCACAAATGCATCGTTCGCCCGGTGTATTCTTTGAACATGACAAGGGTAAAACACACTCTTCAGGTAAGTTGTTATATTCAGCAAGAGTAATCCCCTACCGTGGCTCCTGGCTTGATTTTGAATTTGATCCAAAGGATCTGGTTTATTGTCGTATTGACCGCCGCCGCAAGATTCATGCGACGATATTGCTGCGCGCGCTTGGTTACAGCACCGAGGAAATGTTGGCGCTGTTCTTTGATACGGATACGTTTCATTTTTCTTCAAAAGGCATCACGCTTGATCTCGTGCCTGATCGACTTCGAGGTGAAACTGCTTCATTCGATATTGAAGATAAAAAAGGCAACATCATTGTTGAAAAGGAACGCCGAATCACTGCCAGACATATCCGGGAGATGGAAAATGCAGGCCTGACCAAACTAACGGTACCTGCTGAATACCTGATTGATAAGGTTACTGCCAAGGATATTGTAGATACCGAAACCGGTGAAATTGAATTCGAAGCGAACACAATCATTACGGAAGAAGTTCTTGAAAAGTTACAGGAAAAGAAAACGCTCGAACTCGAAACTATATACACCAACGACCTCGATAACGGGCCATATATTGCAGATACCCTGCGTGATGACCCAAGTACCAACCAGCTTGAGGCACAGGTAGAGATCTATCGCATGATGCGTCCGGGTGAGCCGCCGACAAAAGATGCAGCTGAAAACCTGTTTAAGAACCTGTTTTTCAGCTCTGACCGTTACGATTTATCTGCGGTAGGACGTATGAAATTTAACCGTCGCGTTGGCCGAAAGGAAGTTGAAGGTGACGGGGTATTATCAAATGAAGATATCACTGATGTATTGAAGACACTGATTGATATCAGGAACGGCAAGGGTACCATCGATGATATCGATCATCTGGGTAATCGCCGCATTCGTAGCGTAGGTGAGATGGCAGAAAACCAGTTCCGCGTTGGCCTCGTGCGAGTTGAAAGAGCGGTTAAAGAGCGTTTGAGCCTCGCGGAGTCCGAAGGGCTAATGCCACAGGAAATTATCAACGCCAAGCCGGTATCTGCCGTAATTAAGGAATTTTTTGGTTCCAGCCAGCTTTCCCAGTTTATGGACCAGAATAACCCGCTTTCAGAAATTACTCATAAACGCAGAATTTCAGCCCTCGGTCCTGGCGGCCTGACCCGTGAACGTGCTGGATTTGAAGTCCGTGACGTGCATCCGACGCATTACGGCCGGGTTTGTCCAATTGAAACGCCGGAAGGCCCGAACATTGGTTTGATTAATTCACTGGCGGTATATGCCCGTACTAACCAGTATGGTTTCCTTGAGACACCATACAGGAAAGTCGTAGACGGCAAGGTCACCGACGAGATCGAATATCTTTCTGCTATCGAGGAAGGTGAATACATTATTGCCCAGGCCAGTGCCACGGTGGATGAGAAAGGCAAGCTGATTGATGAGCTTGTTTCAAGTCGACATAAAAATGAATTCACCATGTCGACACCAGACAGGATCAATTATATGGACGTCTCGCCACGACAAATCGTATCCGTGGCCGCCTCGTTGATTCCTTTCCTGGAGCACGATGATGCCAACAGGGCATTGATGGGTTCAAACATGCAGCGTCAGGCGGTGCCGACGCTTCGAACTGACAAACCACTGGTTGGTACCGGCATTGAAAGACGTGTAGCAATTGACTCAGGCGTAACTGTAGTTTCAGAACGTGGCGGCATTGTTGATTCTGTTGATGCAAGCCGCATTGTGGTCAGGGTGAATGATGATGAAGTTGTTCCGGGTGAACCAGGTGTCGACATCTACAACCTGACCAAGTACACCCGTTCCAACCAGAATACCTGTATTAACCAGAAGCCATTGGTTAAACCTGGTGACCAGGTTGCCAGTGGCGATGTGCTTGCAGATGGTCCTTCGACCGATATGGGTGAACTCGCGCTAGGGCAAAACATGCTGGTCGCATTCATGCCATGGAATGGTTACAACTTCGAGGACTCCATCCTGCTTTCAGAGAAGCTGGTGAAGGAAGATCGATACACGACAATCCATATCGAAGAGTTAACCTGTGTCGCACGAGATACCAAGCTTGGCTCTGAAGAAATTTCTTCTGATATTCCTAACGTAAGCGAAAGTGCGCTAAACAAACTGGATGAATCAGGCATCGTCTATATAGGTGCCGAAGTTAACGTTGGCGATATACTTGTTGGCAAGGTTACGCCTAAAGGTGAAACGCAGCTTACCCCTGAAGAAAAACTGTTGCGCGCTATCTTTGGTGAAAAAGCTTCTGACGTGAAGGATACTTCACTGCGTGTGCCTTCGGGTATGAACGGTACCGTTATCGACGTGCAGGTCTTTACTCGTGACGGCGTTGAAAAAGATGCCCGTGCACTGGAAATTGAAGAGTCAGAACTAAATAGTGTGCGTAAAGATTTAAATGACCAGTTGCGCATTATGGAAGATGGTGTCTTTCAGCGAATCGAAAAACTGCTGCATGGCAAACTTGCAGAAGGTGGTCCGTCAGGGCTTAAATCCGGTGACAAGATTACCAATGACTACCTCGATAATCTGTCCCGTGATAAGTGGTTTGAAATAAGGCTCAAGAACGAAGAGGCAAACCAGCAAATGGAAAAAGCCTCTGAGCAATTAGCATCACTTAAGGAAGACTTTGATGGCCGTTTTGAAGAAAAACGCGCAAAGCTTACTTCGGGTGATGATTTAGCTCCCGGCGTTTTGAAAATGGTGAAGGTTTACCTCGCTGTTAAACGCCGCATTCAGCCAGGCGACAAAATGGCTGGCCGCCACGGTAACAAAGGTGTGATTTCAACTATCGTTCCAGTTGAGGATATGCCTCACATGGAAGACGGAACTCCTGTTGACGTTGTTCTGAATCCACTCGGTGTGCCATCTCGTATGAATGTCGGTCAGGTACTTGAAACGCACCTTGGGTGGGCTGCTAAAGGCGTTGGTCTGAAACTGGGTAAGATGTTGCAGCAACAGGCCGCCATTGCAGAAGTGCGTCAATTTCTCGATAAGGTTTATAACGCCAGCGGTAAACAGGAAGACCTGGATTCATTTTCTGATAAGGAAATTCTGGAGTTGGCTGAAAATCTTAAGGGTGGTGTGCCAATGGCAACGCCGGTCTTTGATGGTGCCAGCGAAGCAGAAATTAAAAACATGCTTAAGCTTGCCGATCTTCCTGAAGATGGTCAGACCACGCTTTATGATGGACGTACAGGTGATGCATTCGAACGCAAGGTAACCGTTGGTTACATGTACATGCTCAAACTCAATCACCTTGTTGATGACAAGATGCACGCACGTTCTACGGGGCCATACAGCCTCGTTACGCAACAGCCCCTTGGTGGTAAAGCCCAGTTTGGCGGCCAGCGTTTTGGTGAAATGGAAGTTTGGGCACTGGAGGCCTATGGTGCTGCCTATACCTTGCAGGAAATGCTGACAGTCAAATCAGACGACGTAAATGGACGTACGAAAATGTACAAGAACATCGTTGATGGTAACCACACCATGGAAGCCGGCATGCCCGAGTCTTTTAACGTTTTGTTAAAAGAAATACGTTCGCTTGGTATTGATATCGAGCTGGAAGAGTAACGTTATGGCATACGAAATGAATTCAAATATTGAAGGGCAGAACTCACAACTTCTCCCAGGAGGTACACCTTGAAAGACTTACTCAAGCTTTTAAAGCAACAGGGACAGGTCGAGGAATTTGATGCGATATCAATCGGTCTGGCTTCACCGGAAAAAATTCGTTCCTGGTCTTACGGGGAAGTTAAGAAACCGGAAACGATAAACTATCGTACGTTCAAACCAGAACGTGACGGTTTATTCTGCGCGAAGATCTTTGGTCCAATAAAAGACTACGAGTGCCTGTGTGGAAAATACAAAAGACTCAAACACCGCGGTGTTGTTTGTGAGAAATGTGGTGTTGAAGTTACGTTGTCAAAAGTTCGCCGGGAGCGTATGGGGCATATCGACCTGGCTAGCCCGGTCGCTCATATATGGTATCTGAAGTCACTGCCTTCCCGAATGGGTCTGATGCTCGATATGACCCTGCGAGAAATAGAGCGGGTGCTTTATTTTGAAGCCTATGCGGTTATTGATCCTGGCATGACCGAGCTGGAACGGGGTCAAATGTTGACCGAAGAAAATTACCTGGAAGCAATTGAGCAATTTGGCGACGAATTTGAAGCCAAGATGGGCGCTGAGGCAATTCGCGAGTTACTGAAATCGATTGATATAGATGCAGAAGTTGCTGAGCTGCGAGAAGAGATTCCAAATACCAATTCAGAAACCAAGCTGCGTAAGTTAACCAAGCGCTTGAAGTTGCTGGAAGCTTTCCAGAATTCCGGTAACAAACCAGAATGGATGGTTATGGAGGTCTTGCCAGTACTGCCGCCTGAGCTGCGCCCACTGGTTCCTCTTGATGGCGGTCGCTTCGCTACTTCAGACTTGAATGATCTTTACCGCAGGGTAATCAATAGAAATAACCGCTTGAAACGTTTACTTGATTTAAACGCGCCGGACATCATCGTACGTAACGAAAAGCGTATGTTGCAGGAGTCGGTTGATGCATTGCTGGATAATGGCCGACGCGGCCGCGCAATTACCGGTACTAATAAGCTGCCACTTAAATCGCTGGCAGATATGATCAAGGGTAAGCAGGGTCGTTTTCGTCAGAACCTGCTCGGAAAACGAGTCGATTATTCTGGTCGTTCAGTCATCGTGGTTGGCCCGACCCTTCGTTTGCACCAGTGTGGTATTCCAAAGAAAATGGCGCTGGAACTGTTTAAGCCATTTATCTTCAGCAAGCTGGAGCGTCGTGGTCTTGCAACAACCATCAAAGCGGCCAAGAAACTTGTTGAACGTGAAGGTCCTGAAGTCTGGGATGTGTTGGAAGAAGTCATTCGTGAGCACCCGGTTATGCTTAACCGTGCGCCAACTCTTCACCGTTTGGGCATACAGGCATTTGAACCTGTATTGATTGAAGGCAAGGCCATTCAGTTACATCCACTAGTCTGTACCGCGTTTAACGCTGACTTTGATGGTGACCAGATGGCGGTTCACGTACCTTTGTCGGTTGAAGCTCAACTGGAAGCACGTACGTTGATGATGTCTACTAATAACATCCTGTCGCCAGCCAATGGTGACCCCATCATCGTTCCTACCCAGGACGTGGTTCTTGGTCTTTACTACCTGACACGCGAGACCGTGGCGGCCAAGGGTACAGGCATGTTGTTTACTGACGTAGACGAAGTACACCGCGCTTATGAAACCGGCGTTGTTGATTTACAGGCAAAAATCCAGGTAAGGATTAAAGAAGTCATAGTCAACGAGGAAGGTGATAAGCATGCAACTATGAAACGCTATGAAACGACTGCTGGTCGAGCGCTCTTGTCACGAATTCTACCTGATGGTTTACCTTTCGAAATGATAAACAAGGTATTAACCAAGAAGACTATTTCGGCACTTGTAAACACGTGTTATCGAAACCTCGAGTTGAAGGACACGGTTATTTTCTCAGATAGATTGATGTACACCGGTTTTAAATATTCTACGCGTGCCGGTGTCTCTATCGGTGTAGAGGATATGGAAGTTCCGATTGAAAAAGATGACATCATTACCAAGGCCGAGGACCAGGTAAAAGACTTTGAGGAACAATACGCTTCCGGTTTGATTACCGATGGCGAACGCTACAACAAGGTCGTGGATATCTGGTCTCACACAAATGACCAGGTTGCCAAGGCTATGATGGACAAGCTCGGTATTGATATCCGAACTGATAAGGATGGCAATGAAGTTAAAGAGCCATCGTTTAACTCTATCTACATGATGGCCGACTCAGGTGCTCGAGGCTCTGCCGCGCAGATCAGGCAGCTTGCCGGTATGCGAGGTCTGATGGCCAAGCCGGACGGTTCAATCATTGAAACGCCGATTACGGCTAACTTCCGTGAAGGCCTGGACGTTTTACAATACTTTATTTCTACACACGGTGCGCGTAAGGGTCTGGCAGACACGGCGCTTAAGACCGCTAACTCCGGTTACCTTACACGACGACTGGTTGATGTTGCCCAGGATCTGGTAGTGACCGAGCAAGATTGTGGTACTGAGCAGGGACTGGAGATGACCCCCATCATTGATGGTGGTGACGTCATCGAGCCATTACGTGAACGTGTGCTTGGTCGAGTACTGGCAAAGGATGCAGTCAAGATGAATGGTGAGGTGGCTGTTAAGGCAGGCACATTGCTTGATGAGCATTATGTTGAAGTACTGGATGAGGTTGGTATAGACCAGGTCGTCGTACGTTCGGCTATTACCTGTGAAACCCGTTACGGTATTTGCCGTATGTGTTATGGCCGAGATCTTGGCCGTGGACATTTGGTCAATATCGGCGAAGCCGTAGGCGTTATTGCTGCTCAATCTATTGGTGAGCCAGGCACCCAGTTGACGATGCGTACCTTCCATATTGGCGGTGCAGCATCCAGAGCCGCTGCGATCAGTAATATCGAGGTTAAAAACGGCGGTACCGTAAGACTGCAGAATGTGAAGACACTTGAGCAGGATACTGGTAACCGAGTGGTTGTATCCCGTTCTGGTGAAGTGGCCATTCTTGACGACGTAGGCCGTGAGCGCGAACGTTATAAGGTGCCTTACGGTGCTGTTATTACTGCCGATGAAGGCGTAGCGGTAGACTCAGGACAGCAGATAGCCAACTGGGACCCGCATACTCACCCTGTAATCACTGAAGTGGCTGGTAAAGTGCAGTTCCAGGATATTGAAGAAGGCGTCACCGTTACCCGTCATGTTGACGAAATCACGGGCCTTACCAATATCGTTATCATGGAACCTAAACAGCGTGCTGCAAATTCCAAGGACATGCGCCCAACAGTCAAACTGCTTGATGAGAACGGTGAAGATTTGAAGATTCCTGGTACTGACCAGCTTGCGCACTACCTATTGCCACCTAAAGCGGTGATCAATGTTAGTGATGGTAAGGCCGTCAGCGTGGGTGATGTTATCGCCAGGTTGCCGCAGGAATCTGCTAAAACACGTGATATCACCGGTGGTCTGCCTCGCGTTGCTGACTTGTTCGAAGCTCGTAAACCGAAGGAGCCAGCGGTTTTGGCCGAGATTTCCGGTACCGTGAGTTTTGGTAAGGAAACCAAGGGCAAACAGCGTATTGTGATTACCCCGCAGGATGGCGATGTGCATGAGGAACTGATTCCGAAATGGCGCCACGTCAGCGTATTTGAAGGTGAACATGTAGAAAAAGGTGAAGCCATCGTGGACGGCCCACCGGCACCACACGATATTCTGCGCCTGAAAGGCGTAGTCGCGTTAACCAACTACATCGCCAGTGAAATACAGGATGTTTATCGACTGCAGGGCGTGAAGATCAACGACAAGCACATCGAAGTCATTGTGCGTCAAATGCTGAGGAAATCCGAGATCACCGCATCTGGCGATACCGAATTCCTCAAAGGCGAACAATTGGAGCGTCCGCGCGTACTTGAAGAAAACGAGAAAGTTGAGGCCGAAGGTAAACAGCCTGCACAGTGGGAGCCAATCCTGCTGGGCATTACCAAGGCATCGCTGTCTACCGATTCATTCATTTCAGCGGCCTCGTTCCAGGAGACCACGCGTGTACTCACCGAGGCCAGCGTTAATGGAAAGCGTGACGATCTACGCGGTCTGAAGGAAAATGTCATCGTTGGTCGTCTGATACCTGCTGGTACCGGTCTTTCCTACCACGCCGAGCGCCAGAATCGCGAGGAAGAGGATGCTATGGCCGAAGTCAGCGCGGAATTGAGCGAGATTGAAGATGTCGAAATTCCGTCAACTGATGCGCCTCAGGGCGAGAATTCAGAGTCGGTTGAAGGCACAACAGGAAGCTGAAAATAACCCTTAAACTTCCTTGACATAGAAGTCCTCGAAGACATAAAATCCACGCCTCTTGTCAGGTCGGGTTCTGCCCCGGCCTGACATTTTATTATAAGTACGGTAAATGCCACTGTAATCAATAAGATACAGTGGTTTTTTAACACCTCCAGGATATCCGAATTAGACGATTCGCATGTCCGTACTGGTTTCAAGCGATATTCAACTTTTTGAATATTCACAGTCCGGACAGGTGAGGGGGTACTGTGCACTTTTGATTTTGGAAAATAGATAAAAAATTATGGCAACGATTAACCAATTAGTCAGGAAACCACGCAAGCGCCAGCGTGTTAAAAGCAACGTTCCAGCACTGGAAGCATGCCCTCAGAAACGAGGTGTCTGCACGCGTGTTTACACCACTACGCCAAAGAAGCCGAACTCAGCTCTACGTAAAGTAGCTCGTGTCAGGCTGACAAATGGACAGGAAGTAACCACTTACATAGGTGGTGAAGGTCACAACCTGCAGGAGCACTCAGTGATCCTGATTCGTGGCGGTCGTGTGAAGGATTTACCGGGTGTTCGTTACCACACTGTACGCGGCACGCTCGATACGTCAGGCGTTGCAGATCGAAAGCAGGGCCGTTCGAAATACGGCGCTAAACGACCCAAGTCATAACCTTATATATAAGTAACAGGAATTAAACATGTCCCGAAGACGCGTAGCCGATAAAAGACAGATTCTGCCGGATCCTAAATATAAGGATAAGGTATTGGCCAAATTCATTAATATCATCATGCGTAGCGGTAAGAAATCTGTTGCCGAACAGATTGTTTACGGTGCGCTAAGTGAAATCAGTGGTAAAGGCAATCCGGAGCCACTCGAGGTCTTCAATAAGGCCATGGAAAACGTCAGGCCACTGGTTGAGGTTAAATCTCGCCGTGTTGGTGGTGCTACTTACCAGATTCCTGTTGAAATTCGCCAGGATCGCAGCATTACCCTGGCTATGCGTTGGGTGGTGGACGCTGCCAAAAATCGCGGTGAAAAGAACATGGGTCTGCGCCTCGCCGGTGAATTAATGGATGCCTCTGAAAACAGGGGTTCAGCAATCAAGAAACGTGAAGATACGCACCGTATGGCCGAAGCCAACAAAGCGTTTTCTCACTATCGTTGGTAAGCCGGACACACAGGTATCATTATCATGGCCCGCACGACACCCATCGAACGCTACCGAAATATCGGCATCATGGCGCATATCGACGCGGGCAAGACCACGACCACCGAGCGTATTCTGTTCTACACCGGTGTTTCACACAAAATTGGTGAGGTGCATGATGGCGCAGCCGTTATGGACTGGATGGAGCAGGAACAGGAGCGAGGCATCACGATAACCTCTGCCGCTACTACCTGTTTCTGGCAGGGCACGGCGCAACAGTTTCCACAACATCGTATCAATATTATTGACACCCCGGGACACGTTGACTTCACCATTGAAGTAGAACGTTCACTGCGTGTACTCGATGGCGCTTGTGCAGTCTTTTGCGCAGTAGGTGGGGTCGAACCACAATCAGAAACGGTCTGGCGCCAGGCTAATAAATACCATGTTCCCAGAATGGCATTTGTTAACAAGATGGACCGTGCCGGCGCAGATTTTTTGCGCGTCGTTGATCAAATCAAAACCCGGCTCGCCAGCAATCCCGTGCCAATGCAACTACCTATAGGCGCTGAAGACAAGTTTGAGGGCGTAATAGACCTGGTAAAGATGAAGGCGATTTACTGGGAAGAAGAAAACATGGGTATTAAGTTCGAGGAAAAGGATATTCCCGCTGATTACCAGGAATTGGCTACTGAATGGCATGAAAACATGCTGGAAAGCGCGGCAGAAGCTTCAGAAGAACTCATGGAAGCCTACCTTGAAAACAGCGAGCTTTCTGAAGAACAAATCAAACAAGGTATTCGCATACAGACACTTGCCAATGAAATAGTGCCAGTGTTTTGCGGCTCGGCATTCAAGAATAAGGGTGTCCAGACCATGCTGGATGCTGTGATCGACTATATGCCTTCTCCTATCGACGTGCCTGCAATCAAGGGACACCTGGACGATAAAGATGAAACCGAGGCAGAACGTCATGCCGATGACAAAGAGCCTTTTTCAGCACTTGCCTTCAAGATTGCTACCGACCCGTTTGTTGGCAATCTGACTTTCTTCCGGGTTTACTCTGGCGCTATGGCGGCAGGCGATACCGTTTATAACCCCATTAAAACCAGGAAAGAGCGCATTGGTCGTCTTTTGCAGATGCACGCCAATAGTCGCGAAGAAATAAAGGAAGTACTTGCCGGTGATATTGCGGCTGCCGTTGGTTTAAAGGATGTCACCACCGGTGACACGCTTTGCGATATAAATAGTGTGATTACCCTTGAGCGAATGGAATTTCCGGACCCGGTTATTTCGGTTGCGGTAGAGCCAAAAACCAAGGTCGATCAGGAAAAAATGGGACTGGCGCTAGGCAAGCTGGCCCAGGAAGACCCCTCTTTTCGTGTACATACTGATGAGGAATCTGGCCAGACAATTATTTCCGGTATGGGTGAATTACACCTCGAAATTATTGTCGATCGCCTGAAACGTGAGTTTAAGGTTGAGGCCAATGTCGGTAAGCCACAGGTGGCCTACCGTGAAACCATTCGCAATACGCTGGAAAAAGCTGAAGGCAAATTTGTGCGCCAGTCGGGTGGTCGCGGTCAATATGGTCACGTCATTTTCAAGATTGAGCCCAAGCCAGCCGGAGAAGGTTTTGAGTTCGTGAATGAAATAGTCGGCGGTGTTGTACCCAAGGAATACATCCCTGCTATCGAAAAAGGCGTTCAGGAACAGATGGAAAACGGCATTATTGCCGGTTATCCGGTGGTCGACGTAAAAGTCACTTTATACGATGGTTCGTATCATGATGTTGACTCCAGCGAAATGGCGTTTAAAATCGCCGGCTCCATGGGATTCAAGGAGGGTGCCAGCAAGGCCAAACCGGTGCTGTTGGAACCCATCATGAAGGTAGAAGTAGTAACCCCTGAGGAATACATGGGTACCGTCAACGGTGATTTAAATCGCAGACGGGGTATTTTGCAGGGTGCAGAAGATTCTCCCTCCGGCAAGATTATTAAAGCAGAAGTTCCACTGAGTGAAATGTTCGGTTATGCGACCGACCTGCGCTCGGCTACACAGGGTCGTGCCGTTTATACAATGGAATTTGCAAAATATAACGAAGTGCCAGCGAATATCGCTGACACGATTACTAACAGAAACCAATAATTGTATTAAATCAGTCAAGAGGTGATTAGCCGTGTCCAAGGAAAAATTTGAAAGAACGAAGCCGCATGTGAACGTGGGAACGATTGGCCATGTAGACCATGGGAAGACGACCTTAACGGCGGCGATCACAAAGACGATGTCGGAGAAATTCGGTGGAGAATCGAAGGCCTACGACCAGATTGATAATGCGCCAGAAGAGCGCGAGCGCGGCATCACGATTGCGACAGCGCACGTGGAATACGAAAGTGAAGGACGCCACTATGCACACGTAGACTGCCCGGGACACGCGGACTACGTGAAGAACATGATTACGGGTGCGGCCCAGATGGACGGCGCTATCCTGGTTTGTAGTGCAGCGGATGGCCCGATGCCACAGACGCGCGAACACATTCTGCTGGCGCGCCAGGTGGGTGTACCGAAGATTGTGGTTTACCTGAACAAGGCCGACCAGGTTGATGATGCCGAGCTGTTAGAGCTGGTTGAAATGGAAGTGCGCGAACTGCTGGATTCTTACGAATTCCCTGGAGACGACACCCCGGTGGTAACAGGTTCAGCGCTGAAAGCGATTGAAGGTGACACCTCTGATATAGGTATTCCGTCGATTGAGAAGCTGGTTGCGGCGATGGACGATTACATTCCGATCCCTGAGCGTCCGGTTGATCAGCCATTTTTGATGCCGATTGAAGACGTGTTCAGTATTTCGGGTCGTGGCACGGTGGTCACGGGTCGTGTTGAGCGAGGGATTGTGAAAGTCGGCGAAGAAATTGAGATCGTGGGCATCAAGGACACGCAGAAGACGACGTGTACGGGTGTCGAAATGTTCAGGAAGCTGCTTGACGAAGGTCAGGCGGGCGACAACGTCGGTGTGTTGCTGCGTGGTACGAAGCGTGAAGAAGTAGAGCGTGGCCAGGTACTGTGTAAGCCGGGCACGATTACGCCGCACACGCACTTTGAAGCGGAAGTGTATGTACTGAGCAAGGACGAAGGTGGCCGTCATACGCCATTCTTCAACAACTACCGTCCGCAGTTTTACTTCCGTACGACAGACGTGACGGGCGCAGTGGAATTGCCTGACGGCACGGAAATGGTGATGCCGGGAGATAACATCAAGATCACGGTAAAACTGATAGCGCCGATTGCGATGGAAGAAGGTCTGCGCTTTGCGATACGAGAAGGCGGCCGTACCGTGGGTGCGGGTGTGGTCTCTAAAATTATTGAGTGATTTCGATGGCAGATAATCAAGTAATCAGAATACGTTTAAAGGCATTCGACCACCGCCTTATCGATCAATCGACTAAAGAGATTGTCGAAACAGCGCGTCGAACCGGCGCCCAGATAAAGGGCCCTATTCCTTTACCAACAAAAAAGGAGCGCTTCACGGTTTTGATCTCACCGCACGTTAATAAGGATGCGCGAGATCAATACGAGATTCGAACTCATAAACGTTTGATGGACATTGTGAATCCGACAGATAAAACAGTTGATGCATTAATGAAACTGGATCTGGCTGCCGGCGTTGATGTGCAAATTAAACTTAATTAATTATAAGACTGGTTGAATAACGATGACGATTGGAATTGTAGGCAAAAAACGCGGAATGACGCGACTGTTCACCGAAGACGGACAGTCTGTGCCAGTTACCGTAGTTGAAGCTGCGCCGAACCTGGTTGCAGGCCTGTTAACGTCTGAAGCCAACGGTTATAACGCCGTGCAGGTTGCATGGGGTAAGAAAAAACCGGCCGCTATCAGCAAATCAATGGCGGGTACTTTTGCCAAGGCGAACCTGGAAGCGGCAGAAGGTTTACTGGAATATCGCATCGATGAGAACGAAGCCGAGCAGTACCCGGCTGGCACTGAAATCAAGGTTGATATGTTTGAAGCTGGTCAGAAAGTAGATGTGACTGGTACCACCATTGGTAAGGGTTTTGCCGGTGCCATTAAGCGTCATAATTTTGCCGGTCAACGTAACACGCACGGTAACTCTCTTTCGCATCGTGCCCCTGGTTCTATCGGCCAATGCCAGACTCCGGGCCGTGTCTTCAAAGGCAAGAAAATGGCAGGTCATATGGGCAATAAGCAACAAACTATCCAGAACCTGGAAGTTGTCCGTGTCGACAGTGAAAGAAATCTTCTGTTAATTAAGGGTTCTGTACCTTCCGCGAAAGGCGGCAAGGTCGTTGTCAAACCTGCAGTCAAGCAGAGTAACAAGGCATAACAACAATGGAATTATCATTACAACAATCAGGCAAGAAAAAAGCAGCGACGCTTACAGTTGCAGACAATGTGTTTTCTGCTGACTTTAACGAGCCGCTTGTACACCAGGTATTAACAACCTACATGGCTGGTTCACGGTCCGGTACCAAGGCTCAGCGTACTCGCTCCGAGGTTCGCGGTGGTGGTAAAAAACCATGGCGTCAAAAGGGTACAGGCCGCGCACGCGCAGGTACGATTCGTAGTCCGCTATGGCGCAGCGGTGGTGTTACTTTTGCAGCCAAGCCACGTGACTACAGTAAGAAACTGAACAAGAAAATGTATCGTGGTGCGATGCGCTCTATCTTTTCTGAATTGCTTCGTCAGGAACGCCTCATTGCAATTGACCAATTCGATATTGAAGAAGCAAAGACAAAACTCGTTCAGCAGAAATTAGCCGAGCTCGGCCTTGAAGATGTATTGATTATTACTGATGAATTAACTGAAAAGTTGTATCTCGGTATCAGAAATTTGCCAAAGGTAGATGTGATTGATACAGATGAAATCGACCCATATTCACTGATCGGCTTTGAGAAAGTGTTAATCACTAAAGCCGCACTTGAAAAAGTAGAGGCCTGGCTATCATGAATCAGGAAAAATTAATGAACGTGTTACTTGAACCTCGCGTCACAGAGAAATCTACGATGGTTGGTGAAGCAAGTAACCAGTATGTATTCAAGGTTGCCAAGACAGCAACAAAGCCGGAAATAAAGCAGGCTGTTGAGTTGATGTTTGAAGGCGCCGAAGTTGAGTCCGTGCAGGTATCAAACGTTAAAGGTAAGAATAAAATGTTCGCGCGCCAGCCGGGTAAGCGTGCAGATTGGAAGAAAGCCTATGTCAAGTTAAAACCCGGTTTCGACATTGATTTCATGGGCGGTTAACAGGTAACGAATAATGGCATTAGTTAAACCAAAACCGACGTCAGCAGGGCGCCGCTCCAAGATACAGGTAGTGACCCCTGGGTTGCATAAAGGCAAGCCACATGAGCCATTGCTGGAAAAGCAGGGCCGTGGGTCAGGTCGAAACAACAGCGGACGCATTACTGTTCGTCATCGCGGTGGTGGTGCGAAGCAACGCTATCGCATTATTGATTTTAAGCGCAATAAGGATGGCGTAACTGCAAAGGTAGAACGTATTGAATACGATCCAAACCGTACTGCACACATTGCGCTTCTGTTGTACGCAGACGGTGAGCGACGCTACATCATTGCCCCAAAAGGCTTACAAGCTGGCGATACCGTAGTGTCTGGCACGCAAGCGGGTATTAACACTGGCAATAGCATGGAATTACGTAATATTCCGCTCGGTACCACAGTTCATTGTGTGGAATTGAAGCCAGGTAAAGGTGCTCAGCTTGCAAGAAGTGCAGGTGCGGGTGTGCAGCTGGTAGCAAAAGAAGGCCCGCATGCAACACTCAGGCTCCGTTCTGGTGAAATGCGTAAAGTATTGTCTGATTGCCGCGCAACAATCGGTGAAGTCAGTAATGGTGAACATTCACTGCAGGCACTGGGTAAGGCCGGTGCAAAACGCTGGCGCGGCATCCGCCCAACGGTTCGTGGTGTTGCAATGAACCCGGTTGATCACCCTCATGGTGGTGGCGAAGGTCGTACTTCCGGTGGTAGACATCCGGTTAGCCCATGGGGCATGCCCACCAAGGGTTACAAGACCAGAAAGAACAAACGAACTGACAATCTGATCGTTCGTAAACGTAAGAACAAGAGAGGTTAAACAGTGCCACGTTCCATTAGAAAAGGTCCTTTTGTTGACCATCACCTGTTAAAGAAGGTGGAAGTTGCCAAGGAAAATAATGATAAGCGTCCAATCAAAACCTGGTCGCGTCGTTCCATGGTTATGCCCGATATGGTTGGTCTGACTATTGGCGTACACAATGGCCGTGAACATATGCCGATCTATATCTCTGAGAACATGGTTGGTCACAAACTTGGTGAGTTTGCGTTAACACGTACTTTCCGTGGCCACCTTGCAGACAGGAAAACTAAATAAGAGCGAACAGTATGGCTACTTCTGCGACACTAAAATTTACACATCTGTCACCGCAAAAACTGCGCCTGGTTGCTGATCAGGTTCGTGGAATGCAGGTAGACAAGGCGGTTAACCTTCTTGCCTTCAGCAACAAGAAGGGTGCTGACATCCTGAAGAAAGTCCTGGAGTCAGCAATTGCCAACGCTGAAAACAACGACGGTGCCGATATCGATGAGTTGCGAGTCAGTGCAATTCAGGTAAATCAGGGGCCCACGATGAAACGTTTGCGTCCGCGAGCCAGGGGTCGTGCAGACAGAATCTTGAAACGAACCAGTCACCTGACTGTGACGGTTGCGGAAAACGGAGAGTAATCAGGTATGGGTCAGAAAGTACATCCAACGGGTATCCGTCTTGGCATTATTAAGGACTGGACGTCCACCTGGTATGCAGACAGCAAGGATTATGCTGACTACCTGCACGCAGATATTAAAGTCCGCGAATATATCAGAAAGAAATTGGCGAATGCGTCAGTTAGCCGTATTCAAATCGAGCGGCCTGCTGGCAATGCCCGCGTCATTATTCATACGGCACGCCCCGGCATCGTCATTGGTAAAAAAGGCGAAGATATCGAACGTCTGCGTATGGAAGTTTCGCAAATGCTCGGAGTGCCAGCACACGTGAGTGTTGAAGAAATTCGTAAACCAGAACTGGATGCTTTCCTAGTGGCTGAAAGTGTTGCACAACAAATTGAGCGTCGAATTATGTTCCGCCGCGCCATGAAACGCGCTGTGACCAATACCATGAGATTAGGTGCACAAGGTATAAAAATTACCGTAAGTGGTCGCTTGAATGGTGCCGAAATCGCACGAACGGAATGGTATCGCGAAGGTCGCGTACCTTTGCATACGCTGCGCGCTGATATTGATTACGGTACGGCAGAAGCGCAAACCACGTATGGAATTATTGGCATCAAGGTTTGGATTTTCAAAGGCGAAGTATTTGGTCACGAACAGAGTGTAGAAGAAGAAACCGCCACTGAAGAAGCACAGGCTTAAATTTAAAAGTTATTACAGGATAGAGACGTGTTACAACCTAAACGAACTAAATTCAGAAAGCAGAGCAAGCTCCGAAACCGCGGTCTTGCCCAGGTAGGCAATAAGGTCAGCTTTGGTGAGTATGGTCTAAAAGCTGTCGGTCGTGGACGAATTACAGCGCGCCAGATTGAAGCCGCACGTCGTGCACTGACTCGTCATGTTAAACGTGGCGCGAAGATCTGGATTCGAATCTTTCCCGATAAACCTATTACCAAGAAGCCACTCGAAGTGCGACAGGGTAAAGGTAAGGGTAACGTCGAATACTGGGTAGCACAGATTCAGCCTGGTCGAATGCTTTATGAAATGGAAGGTGTGCCTGAAGAATTAGCGCGTGAAGCATTTGAGCTGGCGGCAGCCAAGTTGCCTGTTAAAACACAGTTTGTCGTCAGGACGGTAATGTAATGAAAGCATCAGAACTCAGAGAAAAGTCAGCAGAAGAATTACAGACCATGTTACTGGAAGAGTTGCGTACGCAATTTAACCTGCGCATGCGCAAAGGAACCGGACAACTGGATAAACCAAGCGAAATGAAAAAAACGCGTCGCAACATTGCGCGTATTAATACGCTTATTAATGAGAAAAAATCGGCAGCAGGTGACCAGGCATGAGCGAAGAACAGAAACAAGCCAAAACAGTGACCGGCACTGTTGTTAGTAACAAAATGGATAAAACCATCTCGGTTCGTGTTGAGCGTACTGTAAAGCATCCTTTGTATGGCAAATATGTGCGTCGTTCTACCAAGTACATGGCGCACGATGAAAGTAATGAATGCGGTGAGGGTGATGTAGTAGTAATCGAGTCAACTCGACCGATGTCAAAAAATAAAACCTGGCGCTTGCAGAAAGTTGTCAGCAAGGCCCAGATTGTTTAGTGGGTTAGGAGACAGCACAGATGATTCAAATGCAAACGATACTTGATGCGGCAGACAACAGCGGTGCACGCCGTCTGATGTGCGTAAAAGTATTGGGTGGCTCAAAGCGCCGATACGCAAATGTTGGTGATGTAATCAAAGTCAGCATTAAGGAAGCAATTCCGCGCGGTAAGGTAAAAAAAGGTGAAGTTTATAATGCCGTAGTTGTGCGTACCCGTAAGGGCGTCAGAAGAAAAGACGGTTCACTTATCCGCTTTGATGGTAATGCAGCAGTATTGTTAAACAATCAGCTGCAACCTATTGGCACTCGTATCTTTGGACCTGTTACTCGCGAATTGCGCGGTGAACAATTTATGAAAATTGTATCGCTGGCGCCGGAGGTACTCTGATGAGCAAATTACGTAAAGGCGACGAAGTTGTCGTAATTGCAGGTAAAGACAAGGGCAAACGTGGTGTTGTGCTAGCGGTTGATGCCACATTTGACAAAGTAACCGTCGAAAACATCAATATGATCAAGCGCCATACTAAAGGTAACCCTATGCAGGGCGCTCCTGGCGGCATTATTGAAAAAGAAGCCCCTATTGATATTTCCAATGTTGCTATCTGGAATTCAGTAACAAATAAGGCGGATCGTGTTGGTTTCCGCTTCCTGGAAGACGGAAAAAAAGTACGTTATTTCAAATCAAACAATGAAGTTGTAGACGTGTAAAGGCAAAGCAATGGCTAGATTACAGGAACACTATAAAAACAACGTGGTGAAAGAACTGACCGAACAATTCGGTTACAAGTCTGCGATGCAGGTACCAAAAATCACCAAGATCACCTTGAACATGGGTCTTGGCGAAGCAGTTGCCGATAAGAAAATTATCGAAAATGCAGTCGCAGATATGACCAAGATTGCTGGTCAGAAGCCTATCGTTACCAAGGCACGCAAATCTGTAGCAAACTTTAAAGTTCGTGAAGGCTGGCCTATTGGCTGCAAAGTGACTTTACGTCGCGAACGCATGTATGAGTTCCTCGATCGCCTCATCAGTATTGCAATCCCACGCATACGCGACTTTCGTGGATTAAATCCAAAGTCTTTTGACGGACGTGGTAATTACAACATGGGCGTAAAAGAACAAATCATTTTCCCTGAAATTGATTATGACAAAATTGACACGCTGCGTGGTATGGATATCACCATAACAACGACAGCTGAATCTGACGAAGAAGGTCGCGCGTTACTGGCGGCATTTAAATTTCCATTAAGGTCTTGAGGTTGAATTGATATGGCTAAGGCATGCATGGTAAACCGCGAAAACAAGCGCCTGAAACTGGTTAAAAAATACGCCAGCAAACGTGCTGAATTGAAAGCGATGATTAAAGACACGTCACTAAGCGAAGAAGATCGTAAGGTTGCGCGTGAAAAACTCAACAAAATGCCAAGGGATGCGAGCGCGGCCCGGCTGCGTAATCGCTGTAACCTGACAGGTAGGCCACACGGTTACTATCGTAAATTTGGTTTGGCACGAAACAAACTTCGCGAGGCGGCAATGCGTGGAGACGTACCTGGTCTGGTGAAGGCCAGCTGGTAATAACAGAGAGAGAATTAGCATGAGTATGCAAGACCCTATTTCAGACATGTTGACCCGTATTCGTAATTCGCTGGAACGTGAAATGCGGGACGTGTCTATGCCTTCATCCAAGTTGAAGGTAGCAATAGCAGAAATTCTGAAGCAGGAAGGTTATATCTCCGATTATCGTGTTGTCGAAGATAACAATAAACTTTCTCTGGTTATTGAATTGAAATATTTTGAAGGAAAACCTGTTATAGAAATGATCAAGCGCGTTAGTAAACCAAGCTTGAGACAATACAAATCGACCACCGACTTGCCAAAGGTAATGGGTGGACTTGGTGTTGCGATTATTTCAACAGCGAAAGGTGTAATGACCGATAAATCAGCACGAGAGCACGGCATCGGCGGTGAAGTGCTGTGTTACGTATCTTAAGTGGATTTTAATTATGTCTAGAATAGCTAATAACCCGGTTGCTATCCCCAGTGGTGTTAACGTCAATATTGCTGGCAACCTGATTACTGTCAAAGGCAGTAAAGGTGAGTTGTCTCATAACATTCACCCCATGGTCAGCGTGACCCAGGAAGAAAATAAGCTGAAAACCACTGTTAACAATAATAGTAAAGAGGCCAAGGCACTTTCTGGCACTACCCGCGCGTTGATTCAAAACATTGTTACTGGTGTGAGCGAGGGTTTTGAACGAAAACTGGAAATAGTAGGCGTTGGTTATCGTGCTTCAGTATCCGGAAAGAACCTGAACCTGAGCCTCGGTTTTTCGCACCCGGTTGAGTTCCCGATTCCTGAAGGCGTAACGATTGAAACGCCGAGTCAGACAGAAATAGTCATCAAAGGTGTAGATAAACAACAGGTAGGACAACTTGCTGCAAATATTCGCGCCTACCGCCCACCTGAGCCGTACAAGGGTAAAGGCGTTCGTTATGCTGACGAACGAATTATTCGTAAGGAAGCTAAAAAGGCCTAATAGATATGAATAAGAAAACAGAAAGACAACGTCGCGCGAAAAAAGCTCGCGGCAGGATACAGAAGAAAGGTGAAGTACGACTGTGCGTGCACAAGACGCCACGTCATGTTTATGCCCAGGTAATTGCCCCGAATGGTTCAGAAGTGCTGGCCAGTGCATCTACCGTAGATAAGGATTTAAGAGGCCAGGTCAAGCATGGTGGTAACGTTGAAGCCGCGGCAATTGTTGGCAAAGCGCTGGCTGAGAGAGCAAAGAAAGCCGGTGTATCTAAAGTTGCATTTGATCGTTCAGGCTTTAAGTACCATGGACGAATCAAGGCATTGGCCGACGCTGCACGTGAACAAGGTATGGAATTCTAGGATAACTGATTATGGCATTAGCAAATTCAATTACAGGTAATGAAGACCTGCAAGAAAAACTGGTAGCCGTTAACCGTGTTGCCAAAGTCGTCAAAGGCGGTCGTATTTTTGGCTTTGCAGCCTTGACCGTTGTTGGTGATGGTAATGGACGAGTAGGCGTTGGTCGCGGGAAATCCCGTGAAGTGCCTTTGGCTATTCAAAAAGCTATGGAAGACGCACGCCGAAATATGGTCAAGGTGCCACTAAATGAAGGCACACTGCACTATCCCATTACGGCTGAATTTGGTGCGGCAAAG
>JAAUYM010103227.1_pt1 | contig 24771 bp, 26 predicted proteins | sample 7278001 | NCBI WGS metagenome assembly JAAUYM01 (sample SAMN14350224, study PRJNA611818) | marine sediment metagenome | isolation source: surface marine sediment (1.8m) | place: French Polynesia: Moorea | collected 2018-08
CTTGCGATCTGGGTTGCGATTCTGGCTTTCAGCGGGGAGGGAGGAGAAGGAGGAGGAGGAGGAGGAGGAGGAGGAGGAGGAGGAGGAGGAGGAGGAGGAGGAGGAGGAAGAGAACAATGGTGGTGTCACGTCAGTCATCAGAGTCGGAGTCGGATCGCCACAAAAAGGGGAGGCCTGCAGAGGGAGTGGGGCAAAAGGCAGAACAGACAAAAAAAAAGGTTCTTCCTGTCCCAGAGGCGTTGCAGCAACTCTGATTCTGACGCAGGTACAGTCGAACCCGCTTAACGTAGCTAAAAAAAAGTTGGATAAAACATTGGAGAACTACTGTATACGGTACACCCTTCTTCGGATAAGTGGGGATCCCAGATCGACGGGAAAAATTTGCCTCCTCCCATGCAGTTGAGCGGACTGTACCTGAACGTTAAAAAGTCTGAGGACTCGCCTGACTGAAAATTTTTCACGCAAATGTGGGGCGCTGCGCTGAGCAAGGCAGGAAGGAAGGGGAAGGGGAAGGGGAGGGAGGAAGTGGAGATTGTCATGTCTTTGCCGGAGGGTGGAAAAGAGGGCAATGGGTGAGAGAGAGAGGGAGGAGAAAGAGAAAGAAACTAAGATTGAGGGGGAGGTAGGGAGGGAAGAGTAGGGCTTTGATGGTACTTTTCAGTGTGGTAGTAGACAAACTGTCGACTGCACTTATTGTTCCAACGGTGCATGGATGGGGAGGGGGGAAGGGAACAGAGGACACGAGGCTGAACTTCATAGGCTTCTATTTGAGAAAGCAGGAGTTTTTTACATACATTTTTTAAACACTGCTTTATAGCACACCAGGTGCTTTGATTGCCAGGTTTAGTGTGGGGTACCACTACCTATAACTATGCACCTTACCTGCCATTCTGGCCCTGGACACCACACCACCGCCGGAGAAACCAGGAAGAAATCACTGTCCTGACACCGTCGGACTCCTCCTCCTCCTCCTCGTCCTCACACTCATGGGGTTCTGCTCTTCATGACACGAACACACCCACACCCACACACACACACTGAGGGGGGGGGGACTGGCAGATTGGAGCGGTGGCCAAGCCAATTCGCACCTCCGGATCTGCTGATAGGACGGGAATGGGAATGAGAAACCACCTCTTTTCACTCCCTTCACTTCCCTCCCAGAGAAGAGATTCCTCCTCTACTATCTCCCTCCTCTGCTGAGTGTGGGGGGAAAAGGAAAAGAGAGAGAGAAACGAAGATTCTCTGCGCCAAGAAGGAAGGAGGAGGAGGAGATGGCAGTGGTACCTAGTAGTAGTAGTACGACGACGAACGGTCAGTCAGTGTGTACGTACGTAGTTTTAACTTCTCCTGCCAGATCTGCGCCGGCCGCCCCCCTCCCCCGCGCGCTGGATATGGAGAAAGGGAGAGGAAGAAGAGGAAGAGAGAGAGAGAGAGAGAGGGGTGGTGGTGATAGTGGTGGTGGAGGGACCGGGACTCGGGAGAGGGAGAGAGAGAGAGAGAGAGACAGCAGATGCCCACAGCTACACACTGCTCGCCACGGGAGGGAAGCAACTGTACTTCTGGACATAAAAAAAAGAGAGAGAGAGGGAAAGAAGAAACTGAAGCACTTTTATTCACGCGAAGGGAGCATCCTCGGAGATGGATCTTTTCACGTGACGTTCCCTTTGTGTACTGCCACCATCAGCAGTAGATGGGATCGATAGCGTTATGCGCAATTAGGGTGGGTTCTCATCCTCCCCCTCTCCCTCATCTCCCTCAATTCCCAAAGCGACCGGCGTCGGAGGAGGGGGAGGAGGAGGAAGAGGAGGAAGAAAGGCAGCAACAGCGGCTACTGGGGGGGGGGGGCAGCGACGGCGGCAGGGGTTCCTCCAGCCGCACCATCCTCCTCTTCCTATATGTAGTAGTACCTACACAGTAGTACATATAGTAAGAGAAAGGCAACAACGGAAGGTATCGATTTTTTTCCCCCTTCCCTTTTCTTGTACGGGATGGGTGGGGGTAAAAATATCTCTTGCTGCCGGCAGAGGTCGCCAAAGGTTATTGGAATATGGTTATTAGTCTCCCCACTCCCTCCTAATTCTAGTACAATAATTTTTAACTAATAGACTCGTTTGAATGCATTTTTCTCGTGAAGTTTTCGGCAAGAGTACAAGGACAGTTGTCAGAATTAAATGCTCCACGGTGCAACACTTCTTCGTGTACATATATCCTCCAGTAGCTCATGCACCTCGTCATCACACCTGCAAGTGCACCTTGCAACAACGCTCCCTCTCTCCCCCTCTCTTCTCATTTGATGGTGGCATCAATTTTGCCTCATCACTCCCCGGTGTTTTTTTTTTTGGCTTGAAACACACTCGCACGTGCCTCACGTTCGTTTCCACGAAGAGAGGATGAGGAGGATCCAATTTTCACTCCCTTAGAAAACATGACGAGGTAAGAGGGGGGAAAACTACTCCTGTGGAGGAAGAAAAAAGAAGATTTCTTTTCCTCGCCTCCTGTTGCAAATGATTAATAGATAAAAGTTAACTGGAACAGATTGGTTCGTTTATATTTGGCAGCCATCTGCGCCACACCTTACTTTCATCGCAATTCTCATATGTCCAATTTACGATGGAGAGGTGCGTGGTTCTCATTTTCAAACATAAGAAAAGGTCTTGACATCATTGTTTGCCCCCTTTCTTCTTGTCCTTTACTTGGACGAAGGCCACGTTTCCCATGTTTGAGAGGCAGGTGCGCAACTTGTCCTCCAGTCTCACGGCCTCCTCCGACGGCGGCGGCTGCGACGACGACGACGACGACGACGACGGCGACGACGTCGACCCCTGCCTCCTCTCGTTGATGAGCTCCGCCCAGCCCCGGCTAGCCTCCCTCGCCCTGCCTCGGTCCATCAGCGACTGTGCCTTCCTGGAGCCCGCGGCGCCGGAGAGGAGCAGCGTCGACGACGGGTCCTCCTCCCGCCTGGGCAGCGCGGCCAGCAGCGGCCAGTTGGCGCGACAGGCGGCGCAGGCGCAGTCGAACCAGTAGCGCGAGGACAGGTCCAAGCGGCGCTCCTTGCGACTCCTGAGTGTGGGAGTGGGGTGGGGTGTACCGTAAATGATGAAAACTTCGACTTCCCAACCAATATCGCTGGCGTGAATTTAATGATGGGTTTCTCTAAGGTTTTTTTCTCACTATTTTTACACCTGGTGTACTAATGCTATACCATAAGTGATATAAGCCCAAATGTCGACCCAGTCGCTAACTACCACTGGTATCGCCATCGATAGTGTGCCCCTAGTGACACCAACGTTGTTGCAACTGACTTCATGTAGAAGGTGGGCCCGTAGTTCTCGTAGAGCTCCTCCCCTTGGTCGACCGGCCTGAGGCAGGTGAGTACGATCCTGTCCCCGACGAAGGTCCTGCCCACCGACGCCATGCAGGAGTGGTTGAAGTAGGAGCATCGCGGGTAGACCGCCAGGGCGATCGACTGGCTCTTCCAGGGCTTGAGCGCGCGCCTGCTGCCGCGGAGGGACTCGTACACCTCGTGCGCGTTGAACTGCAGCACCTGCAGGTTCCTCAGCAGCAGCCTCCCGATGAAGACCTCCTCCTCCGAGGGCTCTCCTTCTTCCTCTTCTTCTTCATCGTCTTCAGAAATGTCCGCCTTGCCTGAGAAGTATCCCCCGGCCTTCAGGATCTTGAGCAGCAGTGCGGCCATGAGGGCCCTGCGGAAGTTGTCCTCCGGCCACCTCTGCGCGTTGTTGGAGGCCAGCGAGAACACCCTGACGTAGGCGTCCTTCCCCTCCTCGTTGCCGCCGTTCTCCTCGTCCTCCTTCGGCGAGGCGAGTCGGTCCCTCAGCCGGAGGAAGTAGGACCTCGGGTGGACGGTGACCATGCGCAGGGCCAGCCTGGCCACCTGGCTGCACCCGAACCCGGTGGGCGCCTCCGAGAAGCGGCACTCGAACCGGTGGAAGGAGCCGGCGGCCTCGTCCCTGCAGGCCGGAGAGCAGAAGGCCGCCCCGGCGCACCCGGGGCAGGGGACGGGGGCGTCGGCGCGCGACAGGCACCGGGCGCAGTGCGTGCCGGCGCGCTCAGGGTAGAGGGCGCTGGCGTAGGCGCGCTCGGCGCAGGCGACGTCGCCGGCGCGCAGCGGGTGGCGGGCGACCACGAAGCGGCCGCGGCTGCTGGAGGAGGAGGAGGAGGAGGAATTGGAAGAGTCATGGCGCACGGACAGGTTGGCGGAGAAGTCGGGAAAAGGATCGTCTTTGCTCCAGGTGGTCGGAGGCTGTTTCTCATCGGGTGCAACGGGATCTGTAGCAGCATCGATAAAACAAATTGCATCTAATTAATAGCATTAATGGTAACAGTACCAATCCTAACAACTGTACATACATACTTAGTAGAATCAACAAAAAAATAATTCCTGGAATCTTCAGACTGAAAAGGATGTTCTATTCTCCCCTGTTTTTGTATAAAAATCTTGGTGCAACTAACAGAGTGCATTTAATAAGAAAATTTATTAAATGGCGATAACCCTTAGGTTATATATTTGTAGCAAATGTTATTTATAACTAATATTTTTGAAGTGCTAAGCTTTTCAAGATATAAAAAACTTATGTGCTTTACTACAAAGCAGGCAAAATTTTTTCAGATTGACTTCAATGAATGTGCTGAATGTGCTGTAGTAAGTTTGATACAATTGATATGATTTTAAAATCTTTGAAATATGTTGCTAAGTGCATTACATAGAAGAATTCACATTAAAGTCAAAAGTTTCTCAGATACCCAAACTTTAAATGATCTTATTTTTTCTTACTTTCCACGTCTGAGACTTCCATGAATAACTGAACAGTATCACATAACGTAAAAGGAAAAAAAAAAATCTAGAAAAAAAGTTTGCGCCTGCTCTGATGATGATGACATCACCCGCCAACTTTCGTGCTGACCTTTCCCGCATTTCTCGACACACTTCCTCATCATCTTCTCCACCTCCTCCAGATCCTGCAGCTGCCCGTGCTCCTCCTGCGCCGCTCCTTCGGCTAGAACGCCCCTGGCGATCTGCAGGATCGGCCCGGCGCGGGAGCAGTCGCCGAGCTTCAGGTGACATTTGGCCAGGCGGAGGTACAGCTGGAAAGAGAAGAATAATATATTTGTGCTGAATGACAGGGTTCTTTTGGGGAAAATCTTGGCTGTCGCCTCGTTTGCCCCCCACCCCCACCCCCACCCCCTCACCTTGAACCTCTTCTCCCTCGGGTAGTTGTGGGCAAGCGCGTGGTGCACGTCCGACACGGCCAGGTCGTAGCTCTCCAGGTGAAAGGAGCACGCGCTGCGGTTGGCATAAGACACGGAAAGGAGATCCTGGAAAGAAAGATGTAAAGAAAATAGTTGATGCGTTTTCCCATATTTTTGATCGTTCGTTTGTTTGTTTGTTTGTCGGCACCTCCGCCTCTTCCGGTGGCGCGCACAGGATGCTCTTGCTGTAGGCGGCCCTGGCCCTGGCGACCTCCCCGGCGCGGAATAGCCTGTTTCCCTCGGCGCGCGCCTCCTCCGCCGCGGCGCGGTCCTTGCGGCGAAAGACCGGCCGCGGGCGCACCTGGCGCAGGCAGCGGCGCAGCGCCAGGAGAACGTGCGCCTCCTCAGGGTCCGTGGAGAAGGAGGAGAGGAGAGAGGGGAAGGCTGGGGAGGACTCGATCCGGCGGAGGAGATCGCCGAACTGGCCTACATTTTGAAAAAAAAAACAAAAAAAAAATGGGAACTCATCGTCGCTTAGTTTTGCAGACACATTGACGGAATTAAGTTACTAATTGAAACGCTTTTTGTACTGCGACTTTTACATAGGAGCCCAAATCACATATTGTAGTGTGCTCGTACGTCGCCTGAACCGATGTCAGCATTTGGGACACAGTTCTTTGTGTCTCCCTCCTTCCCTTCCTTCCCCACACCCCACAAAAGCTGCTGCGCGCATGCACTTGTCGGAGAGAGAAAGAGAGAAACCCACACTCTCAGTTGCAATGACTGGCCCAATTATGTACGATTCGAGTTTAACTAGCCCCCCCACCAAAAAAAAAATCATCTTTTCCATTTCCTGGGGGGGGGGGGAGGGGCGTGAAGACCTTTTCGAGGTCTCCAGAGGTAACATTACTTTCTCCATCCCCTAGGAGGCCTTTTGTCTCGTTCAGAGGGCCCCCCCTAGGTACCTATACTCAACACTCCCTAGTCCAGAGAGAGAGCAAATTGCCGACACCTGAAGAGAAAGTGCCCCATTCCCACGGGCAACTCCAAAAACAAAAATTGGCAGATCTGAAAAATCCTGTCTGCAACCGGAAATAACAATGAAAACAACAGTAGTGTACTAGTAAGTGTAGATTGTTTCTTGCTGCCGTTGCATAATATTTACTTCACATTCTTCTTCTTCCTCTTTCCAACTGACCTTTGGAGTCGGACTGGATTGTCAAGTAGCTGCTGATCCTTCTGGCCGCGTCGGGGACGGGGGCGGGGGCGGAGGAAGACGACGACGACGACGACGTCGACGACGACGACGGAGCCATCATGATGACAGCAGAAGAAGATCTGGAGTGCGGGGGGAGGGGTGCGAGAGAACCGAATCGAACCGGAAAAGATTGTTTGCGCTTGCCTCAGCACCCTCGAGTCTATTTTTCTCTTTTCCCCTCCCCCTCCCTCCCACTCCCCGCCCCCATACCACCACCCCCTTCTGCAGTCCTCCTCTTTTTGGGGGTCTACCTCCTTCCCGGCGGGCGACGTAGCGGTTCCTTCCCAGCTGTCTTCTTGGACTACTCTTTCTTGGCTTAGGTTCAAAAAGAAAACGGGGGGGGGGGCCGATTCCTCCTCCTCTCTCCATAACGTGTGCGGGGTTTGAGCAGAGCAGACGCCGAAATATCTGATCACACAAATGAAACAAAACCCTCCACAAACTTTCCTTCAATTAAAAAAAAAAAGTCAGCATTGCAGTTCAATCCGTGAGAAATGTTGAGGAACGCCACGTTGTGCGTACGTAATACACAGCCTACCTCACTGTTATGCAACATGCTGTTGCATGATGCTAAAATGAATGCGTTTTTTTCTCTGCACCATCCTTCATGCGGCAATATTTACTAAAGAAACAAAGAGACTGTTCTCACTCGTGTGCAGGATAAAGTTTTTCCGTAATGGAATTCGATTTCTTTTCTATTCTTTAAAATTATCTCCGTGGTTTCGTTACAGTATACCACAATATCATATCCAATCAATTGCACTTCGACTTCTCTGGAGAAACAGACACATGTGCCCCGAATAACTTAACTGTCGCAGCCGCCAAAGCCGCAGCCGCCGCAGCCGCCGCAGCCGCCGCAGCCGCCGCAGCCGCCGCAGCCGCCGCTGACGCACGGCACGGGGCGATTTGTAAAGGAAAGAAGCTTTCTCTCTCTCTTTAGGTGTTATACTACTTGCGTTGTATGGCATCACTGAAGGACGCTGCCGCTAGTACAGTACATACGCGTGCGTGCGCAACGTGACGTTAAGTGCACAGGGGTCAACCCGACGGGACTTTGAAAGTTACGAACGTAACGAATTTGAGAAAAAAAAATTGTGACATGTATGTGGCATTCTAATGACACATGTCCCATTACGGTACATGTTTGACGTTCTCAAGCTGAATCTGTTACGCTCGTAACTTAAAAGTCCCGTCGGGAAGTCTCGATTGATGCATGCTGTGATGTGCCACCATAAAGACAAGATCAAGGAAGAAAAATCGCAAAAAAAGCCCTGTCACAGATGCCAGCCAGCCACACCAATAAGGGCACCAGCAACAATTCGAACTTGACAGTGTCACGTTCAGTGTGTTGTAAAAAAAAAAAAAAAAACCACCTCCCGACGCGCAACGCCTTAACAAAGCGAGAAACTTTAAACAATGAATTGCTGAGTTGGACTTGGACCCTGAAGGGGAGACAGAGAGAGAGAGAGGGAGAGACAAGGAGAGAGAAAGGGAGAGGTGACAAGGTATCCCAACTTTGTGCCTACAAGTACTAGGTATTTGTACTGAGGTAGGCCATTCCCTCCTCTGGCCTCCTCCTGGCGCTACCTACTCTGCTGGCTTGTTATGCCTCCCCCTCCCGGTCCCAGGCCTCCGCCTCCCCCTCCCAGCCACAAAGAAGAGAGCAAACCGATACGGAGTGGGGAGGGGGGAAAAAGGGTCCGCCGTCAAGGCGTCGCCGCCGCCGTCACAGTCGCAGAGGGGCAGCAAATGGACCGACTCCTACTCCTTGTGGCAGAGAAAAAACAAAGCCTGCGTAGTTAGAAAAAGAAAGAGGAGGAGGTCGATGCGAGGAGGAGGAGCGGGGGGGGGGGGGGAGGACTGAAAGAATGGAGAGCTGCGGAGAAGGAGGGCGACATCACGGCCAGCCTTAATGACACTTCTCTCATAGTAAAGGAGGGAGGGAAAGAAGGAAGGGAGAGAGGAAGGAGCAGTTGAGAGAGTTTAGGCCACTTTTTTTTTGCCCATTTGCTCTCTGCTAGACTGTGTGTGTTTTCGTCCCCCCTCCCCGTAGCCAGATGCGTAAATGATCGATCTGTCACGCCCTCCCTCCCCCGATCTCTCTCGCGACATGTGTTTTCGCGTAAAATGAACAAATAAATAAATATATGTAAATGAACCAGCATTCAGATAACGAAGTTGACTCTTGAAAATCCTTTGAAACGTTCAACTACGCAAAATCCGAGAAGTCTTGTCAAGGAGAGCAATTATGCTAATTCCAGGAGAAACACTCGGGTCACTTTAAGGTTTCACTGGAAAAGAGGTTTCTATGCTGTCTTTCTCTTGACGTGAAAACAGTGGTGTGTTTTTTGCGCCATCTCATCCCCCCTCCCCCTCCCCTTGTGACTGGTAAATCTGGTAACTTGATGGGATTTCACGTCGATGGCAGGGGAGAGAGACGAAGAAGATGAAGGAGACGATCTCCTTGCTTGTCCCTTTCCACTTGCTAGTTGCCCTGCCCTGCCCTAGAGTTGCGCAAACAGACCGTCTCTCTCTCTCTCTCTGTCCCCTTCTTGTGGCTGCTGCACACAACACAGATGAAGAAGGAGGAACAGAAAGGAGAACGACAAGGAAGGAAGGAAGGAAGGAAGGAGGAAAGGGAGGGAGGAAAAGAGGCCGAGAGAGAGAGAGAGAGAGAGAGAGAAAAGAAGGCAACAAGCAAGCAAGGGCTTCAGCTGCTACGGACAGAACAGGAAGAGAGGAAGAGAAAAGAGCAGCTCGGCAGCAGGAGTCGAGGAAAGAAGATGGACGAGTGAGGACGACGACGAAAAGGAGGAGGAGGAGGAGAGAGACCTCTCTTACGGAGGAGGAGGAGGAGGTCTTCCCGTCCGACGGTGACGGCGATCACCCCGAGGGAGCCCCACCCACCCACCCACCCACCCGACGTCGTGGTCATTCGTCCCACGTTCGTTCTTTCCTGAGAAGAGCTCGCCTCGAAACAGCTTCTCTCTCTGTCTTTCTTGTCCGGCCCCCCCCCACCCCACCCCCTCCTCGAACGTGAAGGAGAACACCCTCCCTCCCTCTTGAGGACCGGACACCTACCTAGTCTCTGTTTGTTCGTCGCACACTCGTTATCTGTCATGGAGCATCTTCTCCTCCCTCTTCGCCGCCCCATCCTTCCAAGTTTCTCCCCTTGTCCAACTTGGACCCCCATGGACGCCACCGTCCACCTGCGGCAGAGCAGCAGCAGGAGCAGGAGGAGGAGGAGTAGGTAGCAGGCCTCTCTCCCGCCCACCAGACTTGTCAGCACCACCCCCACCCCCTTCTCTCTCGCCCACTGCCCCCCTGCCATCTCGGACGCGCGTCAACAACTCATCTCGGCAGAGGAGATTAAAAGATGAGTTCGCCGGGAGATAGCGCGGGGGGCGAAGGAGGAGGAGGACTAGGAGGGGGTGACCGGCGCACCAGCAACAGCAATGCTGCTTCCAGAGGTGCGTCTGAGGGCGGCGGAAGCGGCGGAAGTGGCGGCAGGCTGACCGGCAGCGGCGGCGGCGGCGGCGGCGGCGGCGGCAGCAGCAACGGACGCAGAGGAGGAAGTGGAGGTGGCGGCGGCGGCGGCAAGAGGAGACACCCGCCACCAAGGACGAGGAGGAAATCCGCGCCACCGGTGGCCGATTTCGCCGACAAATTCGCCTCCATCCTGCCGGCGCCGTCCCTGTCCAGGACCTTCCACAGAGGAGGAAGTGGGAGGGGCGAGAGAAGACACCGACAGACTTCGGGAGAGGGGTCCACAGCGTCGGACGATGTCCACAGAGAGAGCGCGGCCGGAGATGGACCGGCAAATTCGCACAGGGGGCACAGGACGGGAGGAAGAATAAAGTCCGCCCTCAAGTCCAGCGGCAGCAAGGACAGCTTCTTTTCCGAGGCCGGCGCGCCCAAGGTCAGGTGGGACGTGAGCATAAGGGAGAGTCCCACCTTGGAGGGGGAGGACGTCGAGGAGAAGGAGGGGAAGATGGACAGGGCAGAGCAGAAGGCGGAGGCGGCGGACAAGAAGGAGGAGGAGAAGAGGGAGGAGGAGCGCGCCAGGGCCCGAAAGGAGAAGGAGGAGAAGGAGCAGAAGGAGCGAGAAGAGGAGGAGGAGGAGAAGCCGGCCATAGACCAGTCCATGGACGGCCGGTTTCTCAAGTTCGCCATCGAGCTGGGCAGGGGCAGCTTCAAGACCGTCTTCCAGGGCCTGGACACCGACTCCGGGGTGGCCGTCGCTTGGTGCGAGCTGCAGGTGAGAAATCAGAGGCTGTTATCTCCCTTTGAACTGTGAATCGTACTAACAACATCTCATCCACAGCCCTCCAAGCTGACCAAATTGGAGAGGCAGCGATTCAAGGAGGAGGCCGAGATGCTGAAGGGGCTGCAGCATCCAAACATTGTGCGATTCTACGACTCCTGGGAGGTCCAGAAGCCCAAGAAGTACATCGTTCTGGTGACGGAGCTGATGACGTCCGGGACGCTCAAGACGTACCTCCGCCGCTTCAAGAAGGTCAACGCGCGGGTGCTCAAGTCCTGGTGCAGGCAGATCCTAAAGGGCCTGCACTTTCTACACACCCGCTCCCCTCCCGTCATCCACCGGGACCTAAAGTGCGACAACATATTCATCACCGGGCCGACCGGGTCCGTCAAGATCGGGGACCTCGGCCTGGCCACCTTGAAGAATAAGTCATTTGCGAAATCGGTCATTGGTAAGCGTCCTGTTACTTGCACATACATGTGCATGTAGTAGCTACAGTTGCACAATGGGATTAAAAAAAGAAATCATAATGCTCTTTCTGTTGACTTTTCTCAGGCACACCCGAATTCATGGCTCCCGAGATGTACGATGAAATGTACGACGAGAGCGTGGACGTGTACGCGTTCGGGATGTGCATGCTGGAGATGGCCACCTCGGAGTACCCGTACACCGAGTGCACGGGGCCGGCTCAGATCTACAAGAGGGTTGTGAACGGCGTCCGTCCACAAAGCTTCGACAAGTTGGAGGATCCAGACATCAAGGGCATTATCGACCGCTGCATCAAGCTGAACAGGGAGGAGCGACCTTCCATCAAGGAGCTGCTGAACCACGAGTTCTTCGCCGAGGACACCGGGTTCAAACTGGAGATCGTGGACCGGAACATGGCCGTGGAGACCTCCACGGCCAAGATAATCAAGTTCAGGCTTAGAGTGACGGACCAGCGCAAGCAGAGGAGGGACAAGCCCGCCCACAAAGAGGGGGAGGCCATAGAGTTCGAGTTTAATCTCGATCAGGACGAATGCCTGGAGATCGCTTACAACATGGTATGCCAAGTAGCTCTTTTCTACGTATAAATGCCTCTTGTTACTACCGTAAATCGTTGATGTTATTTGTCTGCCATTAGATTTCGAGCGGAATTCTTACACTGGAGGAAGATGCCAAGAAGGTTGCTAAAACTATGGAGACCCTCGTTTCAAGTCTCAAAAAGGACAGGGAAGAAAAGCAGATGCAAAGGCAGCAAAAGCAACTGGCCCAGGCCCAGCTTCAGCAACAACAGCAACTGCAACAACAACAACAACAGCAGCAGCAGCAGCAGCAGCAGCAGCAACAGCCTGGTGCCCAACTGGCACCGTCGCAGCAGCCTCAGAAACAGGAGATGGCTCCTGCTGCACCTGCGGACCAGCCTAGGCAGCAGTCCCAGGCTCCAGGGCCGACACCTCCACAAGGTCATACCAACCACAAGCAGCAGCAGCAGTATCAGCAGCCTCCCCAGGCGCAACAGGCTGCGGAAGCTTCTGGAGTTGGACGTAAGAAGACGTTCTTATAAGATGACGGCCGGAACTTGAAAATCTTCACTTTGCGTCGCTTTGATTACAGTCGTTGACTCCGGGTACCAGTCGTACCAGAGGCCGGATCAGCAGCTGCCACCTCCACCGATTCAACAGGTGAGAGAGATACCTTTGAGTGACGAGGGCAGCTTGTCTCGAGTCGCCAAAATCAGATATCGATTTCAGGTGTACTACTACTTAGGATGTACGTAGTTTCGATAGTGGTGATTTATGCACGTTGCACAGCACAATCCTGTTCCAAAATGTTTTGTGCTGGATGAATCAGTCCGTCTGTCCCGCCACGGTATACACTCGCCCCCTTTTAAAGCAGGTCTTGGCCGTTCCTCTCTCTTTCAGCCGCAGCCGCAGCCACAGCAACAGCAACAGCGACCGCAGCAACAGCAGCCACAGCAGCAGCAGCAGCAACAACAACAATTAAACCAGGTGGCCGCCGGCGTCAGCGTCAACGGCTCCACCCAGGGACTAGTCCAGCCTAACAAGATGGTCTATCAGCAGTTGCCGGACGGGAACATCCAGGTGTACCAGTTAGCGGCTGGCCTTGTTCCTGTACTGATGCCCAATCTCCCGCCTGCGTCGGCGGCTCCAGCGATGCCACCTTCCAGTGTGGTCACCGCACCTGTTCCGACCCAACCTGTCCCTACCATAGCCCAACCTGATCTTTCCAAACAGCAGCAGCAGCAGCAGCAAGGCCTTTCTGTCCCAGAGCAGAATGAGATTGGCAGCGGCGCCGGAGCAGTTGTCACGGGAAGTCAGAGTCTCCCTCCCCCGATGCAGGAGCCGCTTCCGCACGTGTCTCTCCCGACCGCTTCTGCCACTGCTAAGGAAGATCAGCAAGATTCCAAGGAATTCCTGGGGTCTGTCCCGCCCCCACCTTCCCCACAGCCGCCTCCTGATCAGCGGATGCAGGATCCCATCATCGTAGTTTCCCAACCTGAGGTGGCCGGACCTTCCTCTGACTCTCACTCCCCAGTTCCTCCTTCCCAGCCCCAAGAGCATCAGCAAGGGAAATCTGGACAGCAGCATTCTCTGCAACCAGTAAGTGCTGGAGTTTTCGTCCCCCCTGGAAGCATGGACCTTGGTTTGTGTGACAGTTACCAGCATCCACAACTCCCTGCTCAGAAGCATTCTTTAGTTTATCCTTCGCATCTTCACCGCCATCTCCAAAAGGACTGGTCCCCGTACCAACATCCTTTTATGACAGGAGGCTGCCTGCAGAGGAAGAGCTCTTTACCACACCCTAACCTCAATATTTTCGAGCATTATTCAGAACACCGTTCTTGGACGGAGGTACGGAGGGGATCCCTCCCTCTCATGAAGGAGGACCAGGTCCATCATCATCAGGTTCAGGTGCTGGCGGCAGTCGGGACCGTGATGATCCAGGGAAAGGACAGTCTGTCTGAAACTGCATTCCGCTGCGGGCCATCACCGCAGGCTCCGCAGCACCATTCTAGCCTCGGCTGTAGCATGATCCCAGCAGCAGAGCCGAACTTCACACAGTCACAGTATTGCCTCCCGCAGTTACCAGAGGAAAGTAGATGATGCCCTTTCTTTCTTTCTTCTAACGGCAGGTGTCTCGCCTATCTCAAGTGAAGTCGGCACTCACTACCCTCAGTAACTGTGCAGCAATTAAAGTAACCAGTCTCCCTAGCTCACCCACCACCACCACTGTCGTAGCCCTGTTTAGAGCTCTCTGTCTTCCCAAGGCCACACTTAGTACACAGCTCACCTTCACCGTTTCATGCTATTTGTTTCTGTAGCAGTGATTTTTAATTTGCAGTTTGAGCACGAAGCACTCTAGCACCTGTAAATAGAGAACCATACACGCCAATGGTGGCTAAATTATGTTGGACAACGTATGACTTAAAAATCTTCCTTAACACTGTCTTTTGCATTACAGGTCGGTGACGTGAGACACTCAGGAGTGGAACAGACTCAGTTAGCGGAAGGGTAAATAAAGAGCCTTAAAGATATAGCACTGGACCACTTTGCTTTCTTCCCCAACTATTGATGTGTTTGTCTCTCGGACAGGAGCACTACCGCCGACTCGGACACCGGGGAGGCGGAGAGGTCGGCCAAGAGGAAGGCCAAGCGGAAGAAGACCCAGAATCTGGGGCCCAGCATCCGCGTTCTCAGGGTGACCCCCAACCCGGAGGGAGGCGACCTCAAGGTGGAGTGCTCGCTGGAGCACTCCCTACAGAAGACGACCATCAACTTCGAGTTCCTGACCAGCGACTTCTCCACGGACGAGATCGCCAGCACTTTCGTGAGAAACAATCCCGCGTCCATCACGTGAAGGTCATAAAAAACTGTCGTACCCACCCACCCATCCAGATCGAGAACGGCTTTCTAACCGAGTTGCATCGCGAGCCGCTGACGGAGAAGGTGTTGGACATTGTGAACCAGCTCTCGGAAGATCCTACCAGCCTTCCCAAAGTCTATCTTCCTGTTGATCCCAATGAGCCGTCGTCGCAGCCTCCTTCGGAAGAAAAGGTGGGCTCAGAGTGTTTTCTCTGTTAGCTTTTCTTTTCTTCCTCCTTTCCTGCCAGTCCTTCCTCTCCGCCTTTTCTTCTTCCCACCAACCTTACCCAACCACCAACGGTGGTATGTAAAATGGAAACTCAATTGAAATTTACATACACATTGCATACACATTTTTGCATGTTTGAGGCCCATTTGTATGCTCAGTCGGTGCTTATTAACATTTCTGCATCAGAGCTCAGAAGTTTATTAAGAGTGCATTGTTGGTTGGGTGGGACTTGGAATAAAGGGAATGTCTTCCCAACCCGTTGAGCGGCACGATGTTTGATTCCTTTCCTTCCCTTTTTAAAAGGTGTCTCTTCAAGGGAGCGGCCAGCCAGTGGCTTCAGCGGTTGATGCGAGTGCGGGAGAGACGTTTGCAGTAAGTAGTAGTGCTGGTGCAGGGCGACAGATTATTTTTTTTTTCGACAATTTCATAATATGCGTCTTTGCCGATTGCAGAAAGGAAACCTCCGCTTCACGGTGCAACCTCTTGACACTGCCATCTTGCAAAGGATGGGCTCTGTGGACGGCGCTCAAGCTGCTGAGGAGACGCCCCCTCCTCCTCCTCAACAGCCTCCGCCACAGCAGCTTCCGCCGCCTCCATTGGAGGCCCATTCTCTGGCTGCCCCCTCCTCCGCGACACTGGTAGCACCTCAAGGCGCTTCCACTTCCACTGCAGGTTCCGACCTCTCCCCACAGAGCACAGAGTCCTCGGCCAGCGGCGTTACCCAGGCCGTGATGGCTCCGAGCGCGTCCTCCTCCGCCACCGCTACCGCCTCCGCCTCCGCCTCGGCTTCCGTGCAGCCAAACACCAAGGAGATGTTGGAGGGGCTCAAGACGACGCTGGAGGCCGCCATGATCAGTCAGAAGCAGCAGGTGAACCCCGGAAACTTGTTGCCTGCCATGCCTGCTGAGGGTGTGAGGTCCGAGCAGCCCGCGCTGGAGTCCGCTGCTCAGGGAGGCGGCGGGGAAGACCCGAACAAGAAAAGGGCGGATGACAGGTTGTGGCGACGCATTTAAGAGAAGTTTTTTTAAACACTTTCTTACCTGTTTGCCTGTTTCTCCCCTACTTCAGGTCTTTGGCGGATTTGGACCAGGATCTTCAGTCCATCATGGGTGGAAAGTCGAAGTCTGCACTGAAGGACACGGCCCAGTCCACCAATAATCTGCCCACGCCACCTAAAGAAGGACCTGGTTCTCTCAGCCAAATGAACTTGCAGCAAGCACCACAGCAACATCCTCAACTCCAACCTCAGCAACAGCCCCAACCGCTACCACAGGTGCAGCAGCAGCAGCAGCAACCGCAGCTTCAGCCACAGCAGCAACTTCAGCAGCCACTACAGCAGCAACCCGCCTTGCCCCAGGAGCAAGCTGTGCCGCAAAGCCAGCCAAGTGGCAAAGTGGAGGGGGATGCGGCCGCCAGGTTTTCGGTCAAGAAGGTGACGTCGGCAACAGAAAGTGAAACGGGTAACGAGAGACCGACAGAGCTCCCTATCGAGGAAGGCGACGCAGGTAATTTCATTTAATCATCATGCGCTGTTGCCATCATGTCAGGTGTACTATAGCAAATCCAACAAACACCTCCCATTCATAGGCGTGGTCGCGAAGGGGAGATTCATGGTACATCAGACAAAGTCCGGGGACAACGCGAGCAACTCCGGGGTGGACGGCGCCACCACCAGCGACTCCACTCCCAGCCCTGCCGGCTCAAACTACACCACGGCGAGCGAGTCTGGGAACAACCCTCCTCCTGACGCGGGCGCGGCGACCGTCGCCACCGCCGCCACCGTCGCGGAGGCCGCCGTCGCGGTCTCCACCTCCAGGGAGGAGCAGAGGCTCGCAGACGGGCTCCAGCCCCAGTCTCAGATTCAGCGGGACCTGGAGATGCTGCGAGAGCAGCTGAAGCAGATGCACTTCCACCAACCACAGCACCAGCATCCTCGCCAGCCCCCGCCCCAGCAGGTCCCGACCAAGCAGCCGCCTTCGCAGCCGTCGTTCCCGCCTTCCCAGCAGCAGGCCCTGCAGGGGTCGCTCCCTCACGCGTACAACACCGTCGGCGGGGTCCCAGCTGCCTCCGCCGTCGCCCCCGCCTCCTCCGCTGCGAACGCTGCAGCCGCTACCCCGGAACAGCAGAGCCAGCAGTTCCAAGCCTTGTCAGACCAGCAACCAGCAATGCAACAGCTCAGTCAGCACCAGCAACACGTGCTGCTCCAGCAGCAGTCCGCCACCCACTCGCTTCCCCCCGCGTCGCCCTCCCAGCTCCAGCTTCAGCAGCAGGCCATGCAGCACCGGGGGACGTCGCTGGCGGAGAACGACGCGGTAAGTGTACAGTACATTCAAATTAATTGTAATTTGTCGTCCCTCGCACACTACCCCGAGTCGTTGTTAGCCACAAGTCTCACTGATCCCCTCCCAACCACCCCCACCCCCATCCCAATTCCCGGAACCGACTTGCACACGTACTACTGTGGGGGTCATACACAGAGCGAGAAAGAGGAAGAGGAAGAGGAGGACGACGACGCTAGTCCCACGCTGATGGTGGGCCGGCATTTGTTGGCCGAGCGGACGCGTAGTTACCACGACTACTCGCACTGGCGCCAGAACTCGGCGGGCATGCCCTCCGGCAGCCCCGCCCTGAGGCGCACGGTGTCCTTTGACCACGGCGGAGGAGGATCGAGGCCGGAACACCCCAACGCTGCCGGCGCCGCCGCCAAGAGGGGCAGCAACCCGGACCTGGCCTGGAAGGAGCTGAACGAGGGGCTCAATAGCCTGTTCCACGTGGGCACGCCGCTGCCCTCCCCTCCGAGGGAGGTATTCAGGAAGCAGCGCCACCAGTCGGCCACGGCGCCACCGCCACCACCGCCGCCGCAGAGGAAGCAAGGATTTCTGCTGTGCCCGCCCCCGCCCCCGCCCCCTTTCCCTCTCCGTTTCCGCCACCGCCACGCTGGACTACGCAAGTCGTACTCGCGGCCTTCCCTCACCTCGCTGGACGACGAGGACGAGGACGACGAGTCGATCGCGCCCTCTCCGACGGCCGCCGTGGTGGGCTCGGCCGAGGTCTACCACACGGTCCACGGGGTCGGGGCTGGCAGGAAGAAGACGCTCCTGGCCTCCAGGCGGAACGAACCCTTCGCCAAGATCATTCGGCACCGCGCGCCGGCCTCGGTGCTCCTCTCCGCGGACGCCATGCCGTCGCTGAAGGAGCACCTGTCTAACGCGCCCTCGTCGGAGGCGCCCTTTGGCTGGGGCAGGGAGACCAGTGGAAGAGAGGGGTGGCACTTTTGGGTAAGGAGGGAGGAAAGAGTCAAGCTGGGAGTCGCCCTTTTTGGGCGGGGGACGCTGCTGCTACGTATCTGTGGAAAAAGGAATGAGAAATGTGCGTGTTTTCTCCTTCTCTCTCCTAAGGTGCATTCTGGATTCCTTTTTTGCATATTCTCAGGTCCATCATACTCGTACATACGGCACTTTATTAGACATGCGTAAGGATGAACTAACACATTTTTCCCACATGCTAGGGGTTGCGGAATGGTCATAACACATACCCAGGATGACATTTTATGCACTCTCTTGCAGCAAAATATGTCATATTTACGCACAAATTTTGGCATTTTAGGCAAGGAAAGTGACAAAATATGCAAAAAAGCATTTTGAAATGCTTTGCGTAAAATGTCAATCCCTGCTCATAACATGCATACATACACACCACGTTCAACGCATATACCTACATTACAACATACATTTATATTACTGTATAAGTACGTACATTATACTGTTCACTATTGTCCTGCGTACGGGATCGGTCCTTTGTGGAATGCACCGACAGCACCTGTACCTACCTTCTTGCGACAGACAGCATTCCTGTATGGATATTTTCTTCACTTGCAGACTCCAGGAGATCCACAGGCAGGAATACGAGCTCTGCTGGAGAGGCAGCAGGAACTTTCGGAGGACCTGACCCGCATAGATGAGAGGTACGTACCTGCAGTCTGCTGTGGGCACAACTTCCCAACTAATATTAGTATCACTAGGGCAGGTGTTAGAATAGTGGAAAAAAAACTTTGAGCAACCCTTCACTAAATTCACGCAAGCGATGTTTGGTTGGGTTGACACTGCTATGGTCTCATTTCAGGCACAAACTGAAAGTGGCGGACATGATAAAGGAGATGGAGACAGTGCAGGCCGCGTACACCAGAGAGCGCCATCACCTAAGCCTGCAGTTGCTAAATGTGACGCAGCAGATCATGTCCAGGGGCAGCAGCAGCAGTAGAACCAGCACCTTGTCCCGCGGGCATCCGGAACCCCACCACTGGCTCCAGCAGCAGCAGCAGCAGCAAACGATGCCCCGAATGCCGCAGCAGCAGCAGCAGCTGCCACAGCTTCCGCAGCTTCCGCAGCCGCATCACCTCTCCAACGGGGTTCAGGGAAATGGGGTGTCCAACGGGACAGCCGCCAGCGTCACCTCCGTCGTGGACGACCACCTCCTGAAGCTGATCCCGCCTCCCCCGACGGTGCCCTTCCAGGGTCTCTACCCGGCGGTGGCAGAGATGGGGATGGCACCAGCGGGGGTCCTCTCGGTGCCTGCCTCCAACCAGCTTGTCCTGTCGGCTGATGCCATCGCCAGTAGCGCAGTAATGCCGTCTAACAACGCCGAGCCTCCCGCTGGTCCTCAACCGCAGCAACAGTCTTACCAGCAGCAGCAGCAGCAGCACCAGCACCAGCAGCACCAGCAGCACCAGCAGCCGCCTCTGCCAGCCCAGCTCTCTGGCGTGGCGTCCGCCAACCCCCCCAGCGCCGCTGCCTACGTCCCGGCTGCGTCGGTCGCTCACCCTTCGACCTCCGCGGAGACGTCGACCGTGTCGGTCCTGTCGACGCCTCAGGTGCAGCCGCCGCCTCCTGCCACGGCGGCGCTGCCCCCGCCCCCCACCGTGCTGCCGGTCCGGGTCATGTACGCGCCGGACGGCAACTGCTACCAGGTGGTGACGCGCCCGGACGGGCTGAACAATGTCGTGCCCCTGACCTCCTACGACATACTGCAGCCGACACCCCTGCTCCCGCAGCAGATGGTGCAGCCGCAGCCGCAGCCGTCCTTGCCATCACAGCAGCATCCGCCTCAGCCTTCCTTGTCACAAACCCATCAGCAGGCATCCTCCACCTCATCTCCTCCGCAGCCTCAATTACAGATTCAACAGCAGCAGCAGCAGCAGCAGCCCCCGTCGACTTAGCCATATATCAAGCCGTGAAAAAAAGAGATGAAGGTGCAACAGGATCATCAGTTTGAAAGAAGAAAAAAATACCAGAAGGTTATCGATAGGAGCCGAGCTTTTTTGGGAGGACGAGTTGAACATATTGTCAGATAGAAGCTTTGTTTGTGATATACTATAATTTTCGTTTCACGTTTTTGCTGCTGGAAGAAAATTATCATAATTTTTTTTCTTCTCGAAATGACATTCTTTTACTTTGGACGGAGAGAGGGTCAATCTCTTACTACAATTCGCCCGCCCCCCCCCCCTTCCTCCGAGCTTCGAGTGAAATTTACGTAACTTGCGGCTCTTTTGGCTTCGTGGCGTATTTTGTGAAAAATTAGATTACAGCAATTGCAAAACATTATCGAGTACAGACATTAAAAAAAACCAGCTTTCTCATAGAAGGTACAATGGTAAATGAGAAAAATAAATGTAGAAATCAAGAGTATATTTTAATTTGTGGACTTGTCTAGCGCGATTAACTGTGTACGGTACATGTAGTTACGTAGGTAGGTAGTACATATTAAGGAATGTGACATACTAGGGTGGTACTACAAAATGATCTGACTGGTTTTTTTAAATAAGTTCCTGCATTTAGCTTAAACACCCAGGTTTTGTACTTTAATTCTGTCTATCCCAATAGTTTGTGTAAGTACTAAGGGTAAAGATTTTCTAATCCAATGACTAATAAATTTTGTTAAGTCCTAGTCAATCTAAGAATAGTGTAGGTAGTTACTAGGAGGCCGTAAGTATGGCAGTTAATTTTAATGCACAAACTTTTTTTTAAAAAAAAGAATCGACCTCTGCGGATCAGATACTTACGAAGTACCCAAACTACCTTCAGAACTTTTACCGGCCATTAATAAAACAAAACTTTTCTTAAAAATATATGCGAAGTGAGCTGCGATCAGTCATCAGCAGTGTTGCCTCACGGCAAAATTTCGCCATATTGGCGAATTTTAAAGCCACCCTCTGGCGACTTCCGAATAGCCAGCGTACTGGAGACTATTAAGGATGTTTTTCCTGGTACGTACATAACTTTTGCTCATACGGTATAAGTAAGATGGAAGATTTTTCTTGCCAATATTTTGTGACAAGTTTGGAGATTTTTTTTTCGCTGCTGGTGAAATTTTCCGTCCTCGGTGGCAATCGCGCGCGCGCAAAAAAAGAGGGTCAGGACCACCCGTCTCATGACCCTTCGCCTGTGGCTCCGGATCCACGCCCGCCAGAGCTGCATGTTCCTGGGCCTGGCCGGGACCGTGTGGTACTCCGTTGCCCTGGTCCTCCTCCTGATGGGCATGTACAAGTTTCACACGGACGTCGGCAAGGCCAGGCACCACGTAGGGGTCATCGCCTTCACCGTCGTCACTCACTTCAAGATGGTGTCGTGCAGCCTCCTCCTGTTGGTGGCGGTGATGCTGAGGTCGAGACACGCCCTCATAGCCTGGCTCTTCCTGGCGCCATACTTCTTAGGTAGGATGCCACAGGAAAGGTAGGTTGCATATTGTAGATTTTTTTTCTCACCTCTTGATCTTTGCATACAGTACTGTCAAAATATGGCTTCCCAACTAGAGAGTCATTTCTAGTATGTCTGGTGAGTCTGGACTCACCAGAGACTTTGTGGTGGTGCTATTGTGACGCTCTCTGTCATGACCCGCAGGTAGAGCTGCCCTCCCCAAACCGTTAGGTAGATATGCGCCCCCTATCTAGGAAAAGTAGACGAGCCCCTTGGAGGTGTGCCCCTGTTTAACAAAAGTAGACTTGCTACCCTGAACAGAAAAGGTGGAGTTGCACCCCTAAAGCATTAGGTAGAAGTGCGCCCCAATTTAATAAAAGTAGACCTTTATTATGAATATAGGGGCGAAACTATACCTTTATTCTGTTTAGGGACGCAAGTCTACTTTTCTTCTGTTCAGGGGCATCATTACCAATAGTGCAATTTGGGTAGACTTGATTTTTTTTTCCCCATAAGGACTAGAGAAAAAAATGACAGTGTGCAAAGATAGTGATATTCGACAATGCAAAGATAACCGTTTTCGCCAATATGCAGTCGCCCCTAACTCGAATCTTTGTTCTCCCTGCCTGCGCAGCCCTCTTCTCTATCGTGGAGGTCCTCCGCTGCGTCGCCTTCATCCACGCGGGGGTCCTGGAGAACTCCATCAGCTGCGACGACGATGGCAGCGGCACCCCGGGCCTGTTGCAGAACAGCACCGGCGGGTTCGGCTCCGTCCCCGAGGAGGAGACGGCGGCCGAGTGCGAGGCCTCCAAGAGGAAGCGCTGGTTCCGGGTCTTCACGCCGGAGGACGAGGGAGAGCACCAGCGACTGGGGACGGGGGCGGAGTTCGCGGCGGCCGCGGTGCTGCTGGCGGCCAATCTGGCGGCGCCGGTGATGTTCGTCTTCAAGTGGATGTTCGTGGAGGCCTACTGCACGGAGCTGGACGCCGACATGACGGCAGTGGAGGAGTCGGGAGAGGAGGAAGAAGAAGAGTCGATTAAAGACGCCGAGAGTTCAAAGGAGCCCAAGAAGACAGGCAAGGGATCCTCTGCTGGAAAAGGCAGCAGCAGGAAGGGCACGACGACGACGTCCACGCCCGCGTCGTCCACGTCCTCCTCCAAGAGATCAACCTGACGTCAAAAATCTGGTGCACCTTCTTAAAATCCCGAGCATTTCTTCTGGTGGCTTTAACGGCATTTTAAACGATATTATGAAGAAATTGACACAAATTGCTCATTATGTTGTTAAATTAGGGCCATCGAAATGCCATCCACGAGTAGAAGTTGGCCATCCAGACTGGCGTAAAAGTGCTAATTCCAAATGTTTAAATTACACTAATAAGTACCACCTTTAAAATACCATCCTAGGTACACTTTACAGCAACATAACGGTACCTAAAGTTACGGTATAGTAACGTTAAGCACCATTTTTGCAGGTTTAGAAAACCAGTACTTCGACGGGTTGCGTTTACATACCGGTTGATTTTTTTCAACCGTTGATCATGCTGCCGTCATATTGCCATAAAGCTTCTTAAAATGTTCTTAGGACGCTACTTTAACGATTCTAATTAGTAGTCTAGTACCACTCGAACCACCCCAACGACTACACCATTATCGGTGTGTTCAAATTTTGGGTTGCTCTAATCATCCCCATGACTATAAAATACCACACTAACACATAGCTGCCCTGGCGATAGAGCAACCCATCAGCTTGTTGTTTTTTTTTTTTAATGCATCACTAAGCTAACTGTAAATTCGCTCCAGCGACATTGGTTGGGTTCTAATGAGATTGTATTTTGAGACAATTGCACACATGACGAACTACTGCTTCTCTGTCCTCTCTGTTGTGTGACGTGTCCTAGCTGTCACGCTTATCTTGCGCACCTCCACGGGAGAAACACGACTCTGTCGCCGAACTTCTTCCTCTCCGGCTCGGGGAACTTCTCCGGGTGGGTCATGATGTAGTGCTTGATGACGGCCAGCTCCTCCGCGTGCCTCTCGGCCCTGTAGTTCCTGCCCCACCGTCCGACCATCACCCCGAGGACGGTCATGGCGGCGGTGACCGGCAGCCCGGAGTAGAGAGGGCGGCGGAAGAACAGGTTGCTCACGGGCATCAGGGACCCGAAGAAGACGGCCCCTGCCACCGAGTAGGAGTGGTACCCGATGAAGGTGGAGGGCTCCGTCTCGCCGTAGTCGAACTCGTCCAGGGCCCACTTGACGCGCGGGTCGGGGTCGTCCCAGCGGCTCATGCTGAGGAGGAAGGTGAGGCTGGTCACGTCACGTGTGTTCCTAACTTCCTGTGCTGGATGGACGTTGATCAACCCGGAGAAGTAGTACTTTGCCAGAGTAGTGTGGAGCTCGGACTTGCCACTGGAGACTGGAGACGAGAGCAAGACTCTTGCTCTCGCTGCAAGAGGAACAGCTGCAAATCAGTGTTGCCAGATGTTTCTAGGCGCACTTACGGCCAAGACTGAAAAATCCTGAAAAATTGGACAGAATTGGCCAGACAGTAATAAGCGAAAACTAGCGTGCAAAATTATTGCTCTTTCTTAATAAAACGTTTTTCAGAGAACTCTAAAAAATCTTTCAGTTTTTTTTTTTACTTAAGGGTAAAGAAGAACAAAAATTCTGTTTTCAGTTGAAGAATCACCAGTGCTAGTTGAGTAGTTCAATGTTACACTTTTTTAAGTCTTAGGATGTCAAGAATCGACTAGATTTGGGGCCAGAAATGTTGGGCCATTGCACTTTTTTTATTGTCCAATTTTCTAAAATCTGGTAAAACGCTCGGCCAAAGAAGCAACACTGCCGCCAATGAGCGCCAGAGAGAGAAAAACAGACATGGAGGGAGAGGGAGGGAGGGAGAGAGGGAGGAGAAGAGAAGAGAAGAGAAGAGAAGAGAAGAGGGAGGAAAGGAAGGATCAGCTCTTTCAGCTGATCTCGGAAAAACAGGACCAACTTCGTGGTGAGTTCGACTGGAGCCGGAGTCGGAGTCGGAGTCGGAGCTGTGGGTGTGGTGGATGTGAGGATGGTGGCGAGTCTGGACCGAGCGGGGTAACTAACTAACGCACCAGGGCAATGGTGAAGAAGTATTGCGGCATTGTGGCATTGCTTGTGGCATCTCAAATTCATGCTCAGTGTGATGAATTGGATTGAACTTTGCACCTGCATCTCTTCTCCTTTTCTCCATCTCCTTTGTTCTCACACAGCAAGATATAC
>JAAUYM010135698.1_pt1 | contig 24710 bp, 24 predicted proteins | sample 7278001 | NCBI WGS metagenome assembly JAAUYM01 (sample SAMN14350224, study PRJNA611818) | marine sediment metagenome | isolation source: surface marine sediment (1.8m) | place: French Polynesia: Moorea | collected 2018-08
GCTGAAGCCCAAAGGCCTCTCGTAATACTGTACTACTGTATCACAGTAACTCAATACTGTATAACATTTAAGCTGTTTTATTTTTGGTGCTTTTTTAAAGAAAATTAACTGGCCACAACCAAAACAAAAACAAAACAACGTGATTCAGACGGCTCGGGACTGCGGGAGGAACACACACCCCCACACGCATCGCCCCCACGTTATTCTCCCTCCTCCCTCATCCCAGTGTGGTCAGCAGGCACCCTGGCTCCCTCTCCGTGTAAGTGACTCGAGCGAGATGGGCAGGAAGGGAGAGTTCAGCGAGAAGCCCAAGAGGGGCCCCGGGAGAAAGGCCAGAAAGCAGCGGGATCCCGAATTAGCCGTGGCGTTGCCGGGAGAAAAGGCCTCCTCCGGCAAGAAGCTGAGCCACAGGCAGCTGCAAAGGAGGAAGAAGAGGGAGGAGAAGCTGAAGGAGGTCAAGACCAGGAAGACGGCCAAGCAGGAGTTCAGCGACGACTTGGAGAGTGACGACAGTGAGGAAGACGCGGAGAGGGAGGCGGAAGAGGAGAGCAATCAGCTGCAGTCTTCTTCTGATGTGGACGAGGAGGTGGTAACACCCGGGGCAGCCTTCACCGACGAGAACAGCCAGTGGTTGAAGCTGTCGGAAAACAAGAAGGGCAAAAAGAGGAAGCTCCTTGATGAAGTGGACGCGTCCGACGACGAGGATGATGAGACGAGCGAAGAGATGGAGGAGGAGAGCGCAGATGAGGCGGAAGAAAGTGGCGATGAGTTGGAGGTCGGAGATAGTTTTGGGTCCAGTGATGATGATGATGATGACGAGGAGGAGGAAGCTGAACTGGGGGAGGGGGCTGATGATGAAGACCTTCTTCCTATCGAGAAGGCTTCACGGAAGGAGATGGCTCGTCGGAAGAGAGACGCCAAACTGAGCAAAGAGGAGCTCAAGCTGAATCTTGAGAGCAAGGAGAAATTCTCTCTTCCTTCCGGGCAGGAGCTGGAGATTGAGGCCAACCAGCCGCCTGACCTTCAGATTCTTCAGGGCAGGATCAGGGACGTGTTGGCCGTCCTCAAGGACTTCACCCGCAAAAGGGAGGAGGGCAAGAGCCGTGAGGAGTACCTTGACTGCCTGAAGAGGGATCTCTGCAGCTACTACAACTACAACGAGTACATGATGGAGAAGTTCATGCAGGTCTTTCCTCTGCATGACATTCTTGAAGTCCTCGAGGCAAACGAGGTGCAGCGCCCAGTGACGGTCCGGACGAACACGCTGAAGACTCGGAGGCGTGATCTCGCACAGGCCCTCATCAACCGCGGCGTCAATCTGGATCCGGTGGGCAAGTGGTCCAAGGTTGGGCTGGTCATCTACAGTTCCCAGGTCCCGCTGGGAGCCACTCCGGAGTACCTCGCCGGCCACTACATCCTCCAGGGAGCTTCCAGCCTGTTGCCGGTCATGGCCCTGGCCCCGCAGGAGAACGAGCGCATCCTCGACATGGCGGCGGCTCCCGGCGGGAAGACCACCCACATCGCCGCCCTGATGAAGAACACGGGCATGCTGTTCGCAAATGACGCGAACAAGGTCCGCGGCAAGGCCGTGGTGGGGAACCTCCACCGCTTGGGGGTCACCAACACTGTGGTGGGCTGCCACGACGGTCGTCGGGTGCCCGCCGTCATGAAGGGGTTCGACAGGGTCCTCCTGGACGCGCCCTGCAGTGGCACTGGCGTCATCTCCAAGGATCCCTCGGCGAAGACTAGCAAGACGCCCAGGGACGTCCAGCAGTGCTCCGTCCTACAGAAGGAGCTGATCCTGGCGGCCATCGACGCACTGGACGCCAGGTCCAAGACCGGCGGCTACCTCGTCTACTCCACCTGCTCCGTGCTGCCGGAGGAGAACGAGAACGTCGTCAACTACGCCCTCGGCAAGAGGAACGTCAGGCTAGTGTCCACCGGACTCGACTTTGGGGTGGAGGGCTTCACCAAGTACCGGGAGTTCCGGTACCACCCGAGCCTTGTCCTCTCCCGGCGGTACTACCCTCACGCACACAACATGGACGGCTTCTTCGTCGCAAAGTTGCAGAAGCTCTCGGACAACAAACCCAAGAGGCAGGCGGGCGAGAATGGAGAGGAAGAGGAAGAGGCGGAGGAAGTGGAAGCAGAAGAAGCGGAGACGGATCCTGCACAGGATAAGGCGGCGAGGAAGAGGGAGGAGAGGAGGCTTAGGAAGATGAAAAAGAAGCAGGCCGAGGCGAATTTGGAAAAGACGAAACACGACGTCAGGCCGCAGAAGAAGAAGAAGGAAGAAACTCATTCCATTGCTGAGAAACCCCCGAAAAAGAACAAAGCGAAGCAGAGTCCTTCTTCCATAGAGGCTCCATCGAAACCGGTTCGTGCAAAGGTCTCCAAGGGGGCGACGGCAAAGAAGCGTAAAAAAGAATAATCGACATTGATGCATGGTGATGCGCCTTTGTTATTCTCCTGAACATTTCATGAGATTAATTAAATGCTTATGTCATGCCATTTGCAGAGATTTTTCCCGATCCTTGCATCATGTCGGCTTGACGTAGTAATACTATACTACTACAAGGTCTTTGAAAAAAATCGCCCAGTGAACGAAAGCTTTATTTTTTTCTACCTCAATGTTGGCTATTATCACATGCTTGTAAAGTTCAATTTATTTGAAATTTTTGAGGAATCTTGTGTGTAGCTGGGATAACTAACGCCCGTAGACCTCCCGTTAGCAAATATGAAACGCCTTGCTACTCTGCCACATCGAGGTCCGCCGAGGATCAGAACCCGTCATCACCGATCCGTGTCCGTGGAAGAGTTCGTTTCGTCGCTCCCCTTCTCGCTGGTAGGAGGGGGAGACGGGCTCTGGAAGAACTTGTCCCTCTGGAGCAGTTTCAGCTTCTCAGACTTCTCCAGGGACTCCTTGGCCTCGTCAATGTCCGCGTTAATCGCTTCGATCAGGGCCTCTGCAGGGAAGGTATTTAAAGGTCGCTACGTGTCCTCGTAAACGATCATTGCTCTCCGAAATGTTGTCACCTAGTGACTTGTAGTTCCTCTCGGGCCTGATGTACCCGCAGACGACCACCCTCAGCCAGGACCCGTAGAAGTCCTCGTCAAACTTGTGGATGATGTGAGTCTCCTGACACAAAGAAAGAAATTTTGAGCATAATGTTTGTGTTTCATTATTTCGTTTCATGTGCACCTGTGCTTCTGTTGCACAAACAAGATAAGCTTCATTCTGCACGACTGATTGAATGTACAACTGTAGGTACTACTACGTACGGTACTTGTATTAGCACATTTTCAATGTGCAAGTTTGCTTTTTTAAAAAGGTATTCTAGATTTTTCTTATGCCTATTACTACCAGAGTTTGGAAAAATCTACTAAAAAATAAAGCCAATTTAATTACATAAAAAATGTTCATTTTTTTCCAAAACAGAATTCTCAAAAGGAACTGAATCGGAAAGCAAACTGCTTTCATACATAATTCTTTGGTCATTGAACCAATTTCAAATCAAATCTCTAAATTCCAAAACGCAATTCTACAATTTCGATCCCTCCCTAACTTTGCCTACCTACATGCGCACCCACCATTGACTTCTTTTCGTTCTTGTAGTAGGGGTTCCAGCCGACGCTTATGACCATTTTGTGCACCGTGCCGTCGTCCACCTTGGCCCAGCCGAAGTAGATTCCGGTCGACAGGTCGGGCGGGAGGGACTCCACCACCTCGCAGGGGAAGTTGGCTGCATGCGAGAGAGGGACTAAGTTAAGCAATTCCCAGTTTTTCAGGGTCTGTACATGTAATACAATACTACGTACAGTGGACTGCACTTAAAAAATGGGCCCCACAGATGACTGCCCTTCCAATAACGTCTGGCCTCACTCTTGGATTGGTCGGGGTCCTGATGATTAATTGGCTGTCGGAACCCCGACCGGGTCAGGAGTGAGCCCGGACGTTGTTGGTCGGGTGTCGTCATGATCAAAAATGCAGTCTGGCGGTTCCCCCCCCCCCCCACTCCCCCTCTCCCTCACCTGTTGGAATGCCCAGCTCCTTGGAGCCCCGTCCAAAGCCCTTGACCACCCTGCCCTGAGCGTACACCGGCCTCATCATCCTCCGTGCAAGGTTCATTTCGTGACTGAGAGGTAGCGAGAGGGGGGAGGGGGGGGCAAGAGAGAGAGACCCACGTGAGCGATGATGATAAGTGGAGGCGAGGGGGAGAGGAAGGAAGGAGAGGGAGGAACTGGCGGAAACGAGAGAATAGTGTGTCTGTCCCCTGTTCTCCCCGATCGTCCCAGAGCAAGCCAATACTGAAAATCCTTCTTTCTCTCCCCGCTCTATCTCTCAATGTCCGTCCACCTCAACGTCACGTCAATGTCTGTTCCACTTACACGCAACGCGAGGCAAGAGTCCCGAGTCAGAAAAAAAGGACTCAAGGCGGGCAGAAGTACGTTAGTAAGACGCAAACGCAAGGGACATCAGTGGCCGCCGCCCGCAGCAGACGACGTTGCTGTCTGTGTGCGCATGCGCAATAATGAAAGAAATGTTGGATCCGCGGTGAGTTTGGCAGTGAAAGAAAGGAAAGGGGCATTTATTGCTTTACAAAAAAATGCGACTCAGTAGTGAAGATTTCGTACATTCTGTCATCCTTGTCGTCGAACAAAAAGTAACCAACGAATATAACCATGGCACCAACCTTCCTCCACTTGGCCCCAGCAGACAACGTCACCTCCGTGCGAGCGGAGAGGAGAGCGAGAGGACAGGAGAGGAGAGGAGAGGGGAGGCAATTTCACTTTTTTTCTTATATGTTCTCTCTCCTCTCTACCTCAGAGACCTGGGAGAGAAAGAGGCAAGCTGTCACTTTTTAGTTATAATTTCCAAAAACTGCCTGCTCCGTTGTAGGCCCACCTGCTGCACTCAGTGAAGAACAGCAATGGACATGCGGCTTTGTTCTGACTCGTGATAGACTGCGTCTCCCAATCTTCGCCAACAACAGCAATGTCTTCGTCATGGTTTGACACGAAGCAGCTGACCTCGCTGGCCAAGAACGCGCTCAACGAGGCCCAGAAGACGCTGGACAAGGCGCTCGACATCAAGGAGGGGGAGGGGGTCGTCGGCCGCGGGCAAGCGACGGGGCCTCCTCCTCCCCTCCTCCCGCCGGGCGCCGGCCAGGAGAATGAGGAGGAAAAGGACGACGATGCTTCCTCCGTGTCATCCTCCGCTTCCGCTTCCGCCGCCGCCGCCGCCGCGGCCGCCGTCACCAACTCGAAGCTGTGGGGATCCTTCACCGGATCCTTCTTCGACGCAACACAGGTTAAACCTTCTTCCTCGTCGCCCAGACAACAGCAGCAGGTTCCAGGAGACGGCGGACAAGAAGGTGACCTGGGGGGGCGGGGGAAACAGGTTCAAGTTCACTTAGCGGGATTGGTTCTTTCTTTACTACTCCTTTCTCAAAATGAAATTGCAGGCCCTCCTGTGGTGATATCTGCTCCTCCGACGTTGAAGTCTCCTTTCTCCAGCCCTTGCGAGCAGTCAGGAGGATCCCCCGCCGTCGCCCCGGCCTCCCTCGCCTCCTCCTCTTCCGCCATGATGGAGGAGGTTGACGAGGGTGACGCGGCCGAGGCCGTGGCCAGGCAGGAAAAAGACGAGGAAGAGGAGGGAGTTCCCGTCTCGTTGAAGCACAGACAAGAAGACCAGGACGGCTTCAGCGTCAGCCAGGTCATGGTGGCGGAGGACTCTGGCGACCAGGACAAGGAGAAGACTCCGGTGCCGTTCTTGACTGAGCAGCAGCAGCAGCAAGGAGGGCAGACGGAGGAGCTGAACAGCTCCATGTCCAGCTGCCACACCGTCATGGACCCGGCGGTGTCGTCCACGGAGCAGATGGCCGAAAGCTCTGCCTCTTCCTCCTCCAAGGCACTGACCGCGGTGGACGACCAGAAGAATGGATTGGAGGAAGAGGAGGAACCACAGCCCGACGTCCGCAACCAGTTGGACGAGGCCATGGCGGAGCAGGAGAAGCGCAGCGAGACGTCGTCGTCCAAGAGCTACGAGGTGGTCAACAAGTCCTTCCCCACCAGCGGGGCCACCTCGGGCGACGAGCTGGAGACGAACGCCACGTCCTCGGACATCGAGGTCATCTCGAGCCCGTCCATCGTCTCCGCTGCATCTTCCGCCGTCAGTCCCGTCGCCAATGCCGTCAGGAGAGGGAGGAACAACAACGGAAACAACGGCGCCCAGCACCTGCTGCAGCACGTTGCTGTCGGCGTCGGAGGCAACAGGTCCGGCGGTGGCCACGCCCGGACCGGCTCGGAGATTTCCGCGGCTGGCTCTGAGGAGAGCTGCAGCCAGCAAGAGGTGGACAGGCTGCTCAGGAGGATCACGGAGCTCTCGGAGCTTCTGGAGGCCAGGTAGGCTGCCATGCAATGCAGTCTTACGCCATTTTATGCCAAAATGCTTCCGTCGCCTTGCAGAGAGACCAAGTTGGTAGAGCTGAGTCGTTCCAGCCACGAGCTCCAGGAGCAGAACAGTGATCTCTCCAGCCAAGTGAAGGAGGCCATGAGGATCAACGCGAGGCTGAGCGAGTCCTGCCACTCCTCGGAGGACCTGACCGGCAGGCTGGGAGAGATGGAGAAGAGGCTGCAGAAGGCACTGGCCGAGAAGGAATCTCTTCAGGCAGAGAACAAGGTAATAAAGCCTTCTAGGACCTTTAGAAAAAAATGGAACACGATCTTTTCCCCCCAAGGCTCTGAAGCAGGAGTCTTCGTCTCGCATGTCAGCCGAAGATATGGAAGAGACGGTTCGAGAAAAGGACGAGATCATCAACGACCTGAGACAAGAAGGTACATATGTGGTAGCCGTGACAACCTTTTTCTAAGAACATGTTCATAAACTCCTTCAACTTCATTTATTTAGGCGAGTCGCTTTCGAAGCAGGTGGGCAAGCACTCTGACATCATCAAGAAGCTTCGGGTGAAGGAAAAGGCGAGCGAGAAGGAGCTGAAGACGCTCCGCGCGGAGCTGGAGGAGTCGAGGGAGGAGTGCGATCGAGTGAAGAAGAGCCTGTCTGCCAAGGACGAGGTGGAGAGCCGACAGATTGAGGCCATCCAGAACCTGACGAGTGCCAACTCCAGGTGGGAGGAAGAGCACGCCAAGACCGTTTCGGACCTTGAGGACTCCTCCGAGAAGGTAGCCAGCCTAAAGACCAGCCTCGAGTCCGCCTACAGGGAGATCGCGGAGCTGAAGCGCGGCCTGGTGGAGAAGGAGGGGGAGGCGCAGGAGATGGCGCTGGCCAAGGAGACGCAGGCCAGGCAGCAGCTGCAGGAACAGCTGAGGCAGCTGCAGGAGCGCGCTGCGAGAGAGAAGGATGCGCTCTACCTGCAGATGGACGAGCTGAGAGGTGCGCTGTCGGCGGAGGAGCGCAGCACGGCGCGCAGGGAGGAGCAGCTTAGGAGGGAGCGCGACGACCTGATGGCCAGGCTGGAGCAGAGCGAGAACAGGCACGAGGAGCTGTCCGGCAGCGTGTCCGCCGCTACCAGGCCGCTGCTCAGGCAGATAGAGTCGCTGCAGGCGTCTCTCAACGAAGCGCAGTCTGCCAGCGAGAGGGTGGAGAGGAGTCTGTCCGAGAGGCTGCAGCAAGCCACGATTCAGGTGGCCACACACACTCTGTACCAATATTTGCAATTACGAAACTACACTTAACTTCAAGGGCAATTCAAACGGAGTCCAACTTATGTTCTTTTCGTGCATCTTGATTAAACTCTTTTTTTTTCAGTTGGCTGCGGCCCAGGAGCGAGAAAGGACGGCGGCCGAGCAGTACGTGCAGGCGTCGTCCAAAACCGCCGCCTTGGAGTCCAAGCTGTCGGCGGCGCAGAGGGACAGGACGCAGCTGGAGACCAGGCTGGAGTCGGAGGAGCGCCGGAGGGCGGAGGCCGAGTCGGAGGCCGGACGCGCGTCCTCGCAGGCCGAGCGCGCCAGGGAGGAGGCCGCCAGGGAGCTGGCGGAGGCCAAAAAGGAGAAGGAGTTCGCGGAGGCGGCGGCGGCGGCGGAGAAGGCGGAGGCCGGCGCCGAGAGGAGAAAGGCGCTGGCGCTGGCCGAGCAGCTGCGGGACCGCGACCGGCGGATCAGGGAGACCCAGCAGGAGCTGGACCTGGTCCGGGCTTCCACCAGCAGCCAGCACAACAACCAGCGCGGCGTCTCTCCCACGCCCTCGCAGCTGTCGCAGCTGTCCGTCAACGGGTCGGCTGCCGCAGGGGCGGACGGAAGCTTCGCATGGCCGGTGAGGATGTTTTTTATTATTATTTCAGGCTAGCAGCAGGGGATCGATTCAACGACCAATATTGCTTGTATGTAAATAGCGGACCTTTAGGAGGCAGGACATATCCTCAGGACACTTGTCAGTAAGTTAAGAGGAACGACAGACCTATTTTCTTTCTTTCTTTTTTGTTCAGTTGCTTCGCACTGTGTGATGCTTTTATCTGCACAAGAGGAGTGTCTGAAACAATATCTAGACGGGAAAAATTGTCTGCAACTTTTGGCTTCATTTGTCTGGAGTGCCTACGGATTCATCAACAATAATGTTAGTCACAGAAGTCTCAGACCTGGAAAGGAAACTGGTTTTCCCCTTTTTTTGTATGACCTTTGTTTGAACGCCAGGGCAGGTGTTTGAATAGCAAAAAAAAAAACCTTAGAGCAACCCAAATTGCGACCCCATCACTAAGTATACTACTGGTATTGCCACCGATAGTGTGCCCCTAGTGATACCAACATTGGTTGAGTAGCTACAAGAGTGCATCCAACAAGAAAATTTATTAAAAAATAAATATGTATAAATTCAGAGCTATAGATTTGTAGCAAATGTTATTTGCACCTTATAGCTTTAATGTGCGTGACTTCAAATACTTTTGAATAATTTGGAAAAGTTTGTGTACGAAATGAGGCCAGCTCTTTTCAGATTTACTTCATTGACTGTAGTAAATTTTAATGTGATATCATTTTCATACTATTCATTTGATTTTAAAATTTTAAAGATATGTTACTAAGTGCATTACACAGAAGAATTTACATTTCTGTCAAAAAAGTTTCTAAGATGCCCAAATATTAAATAATCACATTTTTGGAGAAGTTTCCTTTCTACGGTAGGTCCGAGACTTCAGTGTGTTACACGGCGTTTTATCTCCGTTCCAGGACGAGATTTTCGATTCGTCCTCCTCGGTGCGCGCAGCCTCCACCTCCCTGTACGAGTCCGTCCGCCAGGGCGGGTCGGCCGCCGCCCTACTGGAGAGCCTGCAGGCGCAGCTGAAGCAGCGTGACGGGGAGCTCATGCAGCTTCAGACGGAGCTGGCGCAGGCCGAGCGCGCCAGGCTGCAGACCCAGTCGGAGGTGGCGCGGTTGGCGGCCAAGGCGGCGCGTGCCGACGAGCTCCAGGAGGAGGTGGCGCAGCTTAGGACCGCCTTCACCGCCGTCGAGCAGAAGTACCAGACCATGCTCACGGTGGGTGGCGGGGGCAATTTGCAGAGGATGTCTCCTTGCGAACTTCATTGGTAATAATCGATGCTGCCCTTCTTCTTCCTCTTCTTAGATGTACGGGGAGAAGGTGGAGGAGGCGGAGGAGCTGCGCCTGGACCTGGCCGACGTGAAGGAGATGTACAAGACGCAGATCGAGGAGCTGGTGCAGCAGGGCGGCGGCGAAGGCAGCGTTGAGAACAACCAGTGATATTTTCTTGTCGCCCTCGAGGAGTAGTATGTGATCCACTATGAGTTAAAAAGAGAACTTGGTAGCGCTTGTGGTGATTGTGGCCTACTGATTAGATCGCTGTGATAGGTGTCGGGAGATTTCGCGTGGAAGGTTAACAATCCGTCAGTTATATCCTGTTGCTACCATATTCTGCTTTTTGTAAATGCAGTTTGCCACCCCCACAACGGCCTTCATAGCTTTTCTGTCTGTTCTGTGTTTCTTTTCCCCTGATGGTATAGTACAGTATTTCTACAGGATTTTAACGCCGTAAAATAAAAGTGGCTTTTTTTTGCAGCCTTGGAATTGGCCCGACATTTACTTGACGCATTTTTTTTCCATACATGGTGTCATTCACGTCGAAAAGCATCCGAACAGAAATATGCTGCAAGCACTCTCTTCCAATGTTTTTTAAAAAATGATCTTTTTTTCCTGCTCTGATGTTATCACAGAATTTCGCCCCACTACCCTCATCTGCCACTTCGGTCGGAGTCTCTGTTATGCGAAAGTCTCTCCGCTCTGTCACTTTCAAGCCATGAAGATGACAAAGAAGATGAAGAAGAAGATGAGGACTCCAAAGACCTTGACCATTAGCCAGCGGTTGGAGGTGACGCTCTGGAAGTACTTGAGGAGTTCTCCATGACCAGCCTCCACGTTCATGGCCGTATCCTCCACGTTGCTGTCAATCCGAACCTAGACAAACGACAAGGCAACAGTTGTCCGAAACAGTGTTGCCACGAGAAAAAAAGATCCCTCACCATTATCTCCTCCTGCTCCTTGATCATGTGTGCCAGCTGGGAGAAGATTCCTCCCAATTCGACGATGGTGCTCTCGATGTTCTGCATCGCGTCAGCTCGTGACTGCAGGTACTCGTCCGTCTGGTCCGTCATCAGGGCCATCTGCCAGAGGAGGACTTGCGTGCACTCTCAAGCAAAATGTGTAAAAGTCGACCCCGTTACCTGCTGGCTGGAGTCTGCGCCGAAGGAAATGGCGACGTCGCCGTTGTTCATCTGCTGCAGCTGCCTCTCGTCGTCCTCCGCGGACGCGGCCAACACCGACCCGGCATGGAAGCCGTTTACGGCAGATTGCGGCAGCGACGATGTCACCTGCCCCTGGGAGAACATCTCCTGACGATTCCGAGACTCCCGCAAGTTCTCTGTCCGGACCTCCAGCACCTCCTTGAAGTTGGAGGTCATACTTGCCAACTTCGACTGCAGAGCCACCACCACGTTGCTGCTGTGAGATTTTTGGTTGCTCCCCTGCAGTCGGAATATTTTTTATTTTTTTAGCAGTTAGGTATCAGTGTTCCCTCCACGCAGCTTGGGCTAACAGAAGAAGTCCAATTATGTTAACAAAAAAAAATCAACATTCCGTACCTGCAATCCTTGGTTCCTCTGAGCCTTGGCAATCATCTGGAGCCGGGCAATCTGCTTGTTGAGCGCCGCCATGTCCTCCTTGATGATGACCGTCAGTTTCTGAATCTCCTGCGGCCGATCGTCAAACAGCGTCCTCCTCCTGGCCAGGAGGGCCAACTTCTCCAGCTTGGTGTAGGTGGCTGCAATGTCTCTCCCGATGCTGCGGGCGATCGTCATGAACTCTCCTGCCTGACGAGACATCTGGGCCTGGCGAGATCCACCCTGAGAAGGAGGCGCAGAGGGAGGAAGACCATTCAACTGCCGGCCCTAGAAGTGGGTTCAGAACAGTTCCATTATCATTATTATTTTGGGTAAGAAATAGAGTTGAAGTTCTCGTCACCTGAAATGACCTGACCGCGCTGAGGAACTCTGTGGTCCGGTCACGGGAAGAGTTGGAGAGACTCATGATGTCGCCGTTGTTGCCGGACAAGAGGCTGGAACCGGGAGCGGGAGGGTTGGCGTCCTCCGAGGTTACTACCTCGACCCCGATCGTCTCCCTGACCCCGGAGGCCGCGATCACGTACGAGTCTTCCCTCTTCCCGTCGTTGTCGCTCTCGGAACCATACCTCCTGCGAACCAGGTTGCTGTTGCTGCTGCTGCTGCTGTTGTTCGCCAGCGTCCTGTACATCTCAGTCTCGGAGGTCCTGGAGGAGGAGGAGGAAGAAGGTATTTTTCCACACTTCTTTCTCTCTTTCCGCCCCGTCTGCTGCAACTGCTTCTCACTTCACCCTCACTCACTGACTGGAGTGGAGGTGGAGACTGGAGGCCTGCTGGCTGCTCAAGGCAATCCCTGCTTGGCCTGGCTGACAATTTGCCAGCAGCCCTGAGTGGAAAGATCCGAATATCAGACCAAAAGTTACTTGTAGATCGCCACGCCAAACCAAGAGTGTGTAAACAAAGGAGAAAAGAAAGACTCTCTTTTTGGGGGGCTGCTAACTATGCATTAATTGTTTCATCCCGTATGCGTTTCCTTAGTGTGCCAACATCATTTACCTCGATCCACGTAGTTTGGTATCCACCACAGTTAATGGCAACATTCTCTTTCTCGCCTGTGAGATGATGTGTCAGTCAGCCAAGCGGGAGTAAAACTGTTAGAAGAAGTTGCGTAGAGTCGTGTCGTGTCGAGGTTTCGTGACACTCTACACAGTTTTTTTTCCGCTCGGTGTGCTCGCCTGCGGTGTAAACACCAGCCTGCTGCTTCTCCTTGTTGCGTGCGTTTGTGTTTCAGTTCAGTCTCCCGCTTCTTTGGTTGCTGTTCGCTTCGACGTCGACGTCCACGTTGCCTCCTCCCTTGCCTCCCTTCTTCCACTTTGCCAGGCATCGACGGGCTCGAGACCGAGCCGAGCCTGTCCTCTGTGAGGGGTCGCCATGGCAGCAGCAGCAGCAGCGGTGCCTCCGTCGCCGGAGGAGGTCTCCGCACTGTGCGAGCAGCTGGCGGCGGCCGCGGCCGTCATGATGTCGCCGACGGCTCCCAGGGAGGAGCGCCTGGAGGCCTTCAGGCGGTGCGAGGACTTCAAGAGGTCCTCGCCGGCGCCCGCGGCGGCCAGGTGCGGACTGACGCTGGCCGCGGCGGCGCCGGCTCCGGTTCTGGCGGCCACGCCCGGGGCCGCCCCAGCCGCCCTCAGGCACTTTGGGCTCAAGCTGCTGGAGGACGTAATTAGGCTGCGGTGGAACGAGATGTCCCCGGAGGAGAAGGCCCTGCTGAGGGAGAGCGCCGTGAGGATGGCGTCGGAGGGGACGGGGGACCTGCTGGCGGAGGCCGCGCACATCAAGGACGGTGTCTCGAGGTAAGAAGGTGGTGTACGTATTGCATGATGAGGCTCCGTCTTGCATCAGCCTTTGCAAGCAAGGGGGAAAAATTATGGCTGACTTAATGTCAGATATGTAAACGTTAAACTTTAATCTGGTTACTTTCCGTCCAGACTGGTTGTTGAGATCGCCAAGCGTGAGTGGCCTCAGCAGTGGCCCACCCTTTTCTCCGAGCTGGAGACGCTCTGCGCCAGGGGGGAGACGCAGGCGGAGATGGCCATGCTGGTCCTGCTGCGGCTGGTGGAGGACGTAGCGGTGCTGCAGACGCTGGAGCAGAACCAGAGGAGGAGGGAGATTTACCAGGCCCTCACGGCCAACATGGACGGCATCTTTGCTTTCCTACTTCAGCTGCTCGAGAGGCACTACCAGGTACTACAGCAGATTTAAAGTAAATCATTTTTTTTGTATCCTGAAGAACTTTAACTAAACGTAAATTTTCGTCAGGCCTACCAGTCCCTGGGCGAGGAAGAGGACGGTCACCGCCGGCACGGAAAGGTATGCCGCGCCGTCCTGGACACCCTTTCGGCCCTGGTGGAGTGGGTTGCCATGTCGCACATCATGGCGCGGGACCGCTACCTGCTGCGCTGCCTGTGCCACCTGCTGAGCGACCCTGGGCTGCAGGCCAGCGCCGCCGACTGCCTCCTCGGCGTGGTGGGGTGGAAGGCCGGGAAGCCGGCCGACCGCATGCAGTTGATGGCCATGTTCCGCACGGAGACCATGGCGCCGCTCTTCCAGGCGGCGGAGAAGGCCAACGGACGGGCTCTGGAGGAGAGGCACTACAACTTCCTGAAGAAGGTAGTGCAGATCCTGTCCGAACTCGGGGGCCAGCTGTGCGCCCTGTGGACCAGGGCGGAGCCAGGCGCGGGTGCCACCCTGTGGGAGAAGGAGATGGGGTCGGAGGCGCGCCCGGAGAACTTTCAGGTGTACCTCAACGCGCTCCTGGCCTTCCTTGACCACCCCAGCCTGGCCGTCAACTACTCCGTGGCAGAGGTCTGGGTCAAGCTCCTACGTCACCAGGTGTGTATTGAAACGACGGCTAGAAGATAAAAACCGAAAAAGATATTCTTTAAATGGCATGTCAAATCAGTGGATTTTCTTTTCTTCTGTATTTTTTAAAGGATATATCTCGCGACGCCGTGTTTGCCGCCTGCATTCCCAAGTTCGTGCCCATGGCTATCCGCAAGTGCCTAAAGGCGGGCGCCCCCTCCGCGTCCAACCACCCGAGCTGCAGCTACTCCGCCCTCGACTTCGACACAGACGAGGAGTTCTCCTCCTTTTTCGGCCGCCTCCGGATCGTCCTCCTCGACGGGATCAAGCTAATCCGCTCCGAGCAGCCCGCCCTCCCCTTCCAGCACGCCGAGCTGTGGCTGAAGAAGGTGCTGCTCTCGTCGCCCCCGCCGCCGTCGCCCCAGGACGTCAAGCGCAGCTGCTCCGAACTGGATGCGGTGGCCGTGGTTCTTGACGCCGTCCTCGGCGGAAAGCCTCCCCTCGAGGACAGCCAGCTGGACCAGCTGCAGGCTCCAGCCATCGACCTCGCCCGCCTCTGTCTGGCCGACCGGACGGCGGACCCGACCTTCGCCTCCTCACTGCTCTCCTGCCTCTCCGCCCTCTTTCCGGTGGTCGGCCGCACCTCGGACTCGCCACTGCTCGCGCCGGCGCTGGAGAGGATCTTCTCCTTCATCACGTACGGGGGCGCCAACTTCTCGCCTGGGGCGCCCGCCAGCCGGCCCCCGATGCCGGAGGACGCGAGGTCGCTTCGACGCCACGGCTGCGCCCTGATGATTAAGCTGGCCACCAGACAGCCGGCCACCCTGTTGCCCCTGTTCCCGCAGCTGCGCGACAAGGTCCTCTCTCTGAGGGCGCACGGAGACGTCTCACAGATGGAGTACTGCGCGCTGGTAGAGTCCCTGGTTTTGGTCAGCAACGAGTCCCGCGACTACCAGTTCAAGCTCGACTTTCTCCGGGTGGTGGTGGAACCGGTGTGGAAGCAGCTGACGGAGCTGGAGACCGCCCTGCGCAGTTCCGCGGCCTTCGCCGAGTTCATCGGGCTCAACCAGCCGTGCCTGGGTGATGCCGATCTCCCTGCTACCTATCCGCCCGGCGACAATCGTGGCAAGGTCAGCTTCTGCCTGACCTTCCTGTTGTCCGTCTGCAGGCGGTCTCAGCCCCCTCCGGACCTCGCCTCCTGCCAGGCGGGCGGCTTTATCCTCTCCTCCGACGGGTCCAGCGTCAGGCTCCGCAACCCGGCCTGGCAGGCTGTAGCGCCCGCCCTCTGCCACGTTTTCTATCTTGCCAGGACAATGAACGGGCTGTGGGCCCCCGCCGTCCGATCTGCCTTCCACCCGGATTACTCCAAAGTGCTGGAGCTAATGGAGTCCGAGCGGGTCACTATCTTCGGGATGGGCTCCAGACTGGAGGAGTCTGCCGGAGGGGGAGGCAGGTCCCAACTTTCGCGGGTACAGGCCTTCATCTTCGAGACCTACGAGAACATCTACCACCTGCTGAGCGAGGTGGCCAACTTCTGCGGCGGGGAGTTCTACGACATGCCGGGCCTGTCCGGGGACATTGTCAACTCCGTGCTGAGCGAGGCGGCTCTGGTGCCGGACTACCGACTGCGTGCCGTCGTCCGTATATTCCTCAAGTTCCTGGTGCAGAAGTGCCCCCGGCACTGCTACTCCTCCGTCCTGGCCCCGGTCCTGCAGGCGCTGTGTCCCTACATGCTGGAGAGGCTGGCGTCCAAGTGGGAGCAGCTCAGAATGGCGCGCGAGTCTCCCAGCTTCGACGAAGACGACACCAACTCAAAGGAGGTCATTGATGACGTCGTCTGCAGGCACCTCACCAGGGAGTACCTCGACGTGCTCAAGACTGTGCTGACAAGTGGAGGCGGCAGTGATATTCCCGTCTCCAGCTTCAGCAAGACTACGAACGGAGCCGGGAAGGAAGTGGCCCAGCACGAGAGCGAAGGTGCCATGAGCCATAATCCCAACACTCCCGGAGGAGGTGGAAAGCTGTCCATGAGCGAGCTGGGACACCTGGTGGTCCAGCACGAGTCGCTGGGCCAGTGCGTGACCATGACCGTGCTGAGGGGACTCCTTTGGCCGGACTCTCCCAGCTCCATGAGGGCCGGCGTCCTGCTGGAGCTGATGCTGCCGGTCCTACTCCGTTCCGGGCGACTGGGCGACGCAGGCGCCAGCCAGGTCATGGTCAACCTCCTCTCCGCCATCAACCAGCTGGGACAGCACGAGCTAAACTACATCCAGCTGGTGCAGCTGACGATCCAGGCCTACGAATGGATGCGCCCCGGCCACCCCGGCATCGTGGAGGTGCTGGCGCAGGTGCCCGGGTGCAACTCGGACGATCTGAGGCGCTTCGACGACCGCATGGTGCAGTCGGCTCGCGCGGTTGCAACCGGCGGCAAGGAGGGGGTTAAGGGCGGCGACCGCGCCAAGAAGGACATGTTCCGAAAGCTGATAGGGCAGTTCATCGGCCGGGACGTGGCGCACATGTTCAGGCAGGAGATCGTCATCAAGAACCTGCCCACGCTCATGCTGAACAAGCCGGAGAGGAAAAAGACGCCCGGGCTCCTGGACGAGTCCGCGGGAGAGAAGGCGTCATCTTCCGCAGACACCGGAATCGGCAGTCTCTTCAGTCAGAACGGGACGTAGACTGGGGAATAAATGAAAGAGAGCGTATCTCTTACTAAAAGTGACACCTGTAAAATGTAATATGGGTTTGTTAAGTGAAACAACAGTGTTAGTTAAGCGTGGGAACCTTGTGGCTCAAGAAACCCAGTTTGATTCTTCACTGCAGACTGTCAAACGAGAAGTGAAATCGTACTACTTTCTGATGGCACTTGAAAGTGCGAGTATACCTATAGTAGTAACTCAAAATAACTTTTTTTGCGGGCAAGGGCTGGAAAAGGTTAAATTAAAAGCATTCAGTATGAACAGCTGTCAGGCCGATTGAGAACTGGGAGATGAGATGGGGTTGAGGAGGGGTGGTTTTTTGTGTCCATGAGCATTGCAAGAAAAAAAAAATCCTCCTGGCATGGATCACACCAACTATCTTTCAGGACCTCTACTACCATGTGCTTGATGTTGTTCGCTTTCCTGCTCTCTGTGATCAGATCACCTTGTATTTGGAAAATGCCAAGCTCCTTTCGTGAACAAAAAGAAAATGTCGCACCAATCTCACTTAAAAAGGAATAATAAATCCTTGGTTGCACCGTTTGTATTTGCAATGAAAAAGAAATGGCTCTTTCTATGACCACTTTCTTTTTCTTTCCAGATGATGGTGGAGAAGGACAGATCGGTGGCCATATTTTTGGGCGCCTTCTACGGCCTGGACAAGTCCGCGTCGTCGAAGGAGGCGCTGAACCGGCTACAGAAGCTGTCCGGCCGCTGGAGGACAAGCGGGCTCACTGTCGACCAGAGGAGGAAACTCTTCCTGTGCAAGATGGTCAACTGCACCCCGCTGGGGGACTCGCTGCGGCAGAGGCCCAGCTTCTGGCCGCTGTGCAGTGGGGGCGACTTTGCTCTGGGGGAGGAGGACTTTATTGTCGCCGTGGAGGAGGCGGGGGAGGAGCAGTTTCTGGTGGAGTCCCTCCCGATGCTTCCGTCCAAGGTCGCGGCCAGGCTGATGGAATTGATGGGGCAACGTGCCGACCCTCCTCCTTCGGCCAACGAAGGAAGCAACGTGCTGGGGAAGGTGGCCCGCGCCATTGCCGCCACCTTGACCTGTCAGCTCGTCCGGCCAGAGGAGGAGGAGGAGAAACAGGACATTTGGTCCTTGCAAGAGAGTGCCTACAAGATCATCGTCGTGGCACTCGAGGCCCTGGACGCTGCGGAAGCCTCTGTTGTATCCCCTGGAAAGAATCTCGCGTGCAGGTTGCTAATGCTGAAGACAGCCTTGGCATGCCCAGACCGGGAGAAGTGCTTGAGGATGTTCAGTAGTGACTGGAAGGTACTTGCCAAGACGTACTATGACTGTGATAAGTTCGAGGAAGCCTTTGACTCGATCGGGGAGGGAAGGATACCTTCCGTGCCGCTGTGCCTAATCGCTGCCGGGTGCCTGAAGCGCGTTGTGGAGGGCGCGAGCGTCAGCGTCTGGATGGACATGCTGGAGGAGGGCACTGAAGGGATCGACGACTCGCTGCTCAACTTCTGGCCCTCTTCATTGAGGGCCCAGGACTGCCGGATTCCTTCCAACATGCAGTGGCTCGTGGGGCACTTCGCCTACGAGTGTGTAGAGAGAATGAAGATCCTCTTCAAGAAGGACAAGAACATCAAGAAGGCCTTGCTCTTCGGGAACCCGGAGGACAAGGATCGTTTCGGAGACGTCAGCCAGACCTTGAAGACTCTGGCCGACCATTTGGAGCACTTCTCCTCAAGGTACGACCGGAGGCTGGAGCTGTACATGGACGAGAAGTCGCCGAACCAGCTGCTAAAGGTGGCGGCGGAGCCCCGGAGGGCGGAGTGGGAGAGGGCGGCAATCGCCGAACATTTGACGGGAAAAAAGATGCTGACGGAATCGCTGTCCAGGGTGGAGATCCTCAAGTTCTTGACCATGCACTGCGGGCAGCTGACGGACTACGTCCGGCTCATCTACAGGGCCGTCCTCGTCCTGCCTCTGGACATTGCCAACGTCCAAGGGGCAAATCAGCTGTTCTTCGGTGTCTTCCGGAGCTGCCAGATGGACGAGTGCCTTGCATTGTCCAAGTTACATCTGGAAGAGAACGGAACATCGACCAAGCTCAAGACCTCGTCGTTTGAAGCCGACCTTCGCCTGTACCTGAACAAGACCACCGGGGAGAGAGACGAGAGTTCCAGCGACGGAGTGGACTTCCGTTTCCTGATGGGACTGGTCCTGATGGATCCCGTCGAGGTGCTGAGGACGCTGCTCGGGGAGGGGATGCACAGCGAAAAGAAGAACAAGCTCCTGTGCGGAGTCCTCTCCAAGCTCGGCTATCTGGTGCGCCTCCAAGTGCCCAGAAGCGACGGCGGGTCGGAGTTCCTGGTCACCAGGGAAATAATGAGGTTCTTCGACGAGGCGAGCGACAACGACAAAAGCTTGAGCAACTTGGCGGAACTTGCCGAGGTGGCCGCGTCGGCAAACGGCGGCCTCGCAGCCGTACACATCGCCAAGAATCTTCTCAGGAGGGTCCTGGACCAGGAGCGGCCTCTGAGGGCGCAAAACGTGATCTGCGGAGTTCTAGGGAGGGCCAGGAGGACCGACGTCGACCGGTGGACGGCGCTGGCATGCTGCGAGCTGCTCCAGAGGTGGCAGGGGCGGAGAGCCAGGGAGAGGCTCCTGGAGACCATCAAGTCCTTCTGTCGCCCGCCGGACCTGCCGGACGAGGTGACCGGACAGCCCCTGAGGGACACCGTGGCGGCGCTGCTACCGGAGGTTGCGGTCTGGGCCCGGAGGAAGGAGTCCGACAAGGTTCAGGAAGGGGTCAGCCTGCTGGACGTGCTGTCCTGCGACCGGAGGACGACGAGGCTGGTCGGCTCGACGACGCATGCGCCAGGGGCGGCCGCCGGGACTCACCTGGCGGCGCAGCTGGCGGTTGTGTGGGAGCGCCTGTTGCCGGAGCAGTGGCGGGCGCTGATGGCCCTGGACTTTCCCGGGTTCGCCGCCCCGAGGGAGAAGGCGCGCGGGCTGCTGAACGCGCTGGAGCTGCAGCTCCTCTCGGCCCAGTCTCCCCTCGCGGGAGAGAGCGTCCGGATGTTCACCTCCTCTCTTCTCCGCATGGTGGAGGACTCCCCCGACGTCGGGACGGAGTCCTGCTTGGCGATCTTACAAGCTGCCTCGGCCGCTCTGGAGACTTCCTCCTCCTCCTCGTCCTTCCCATCCTCCCAGTCAGTAGATCCGCTGTCGGAGTTGTGCCATGGCCTGGCTGGTGTGGCTCTGTCAAGAAGGGTGGAGGGCCGTTCTGACAACCCGGAGGAAAGGAGGGCCTTCGTTGGGAAGCTTCTGGCTGTCGTACATTCCTACCCGAATGACGTCCAAGCCAGAGAGTTGTCTCTGGCCAAGATAAAGTCATTGATCATTAATAATATAGATAAAAATACATAAATGATGAAAGTTTGAGTCTTTTCACGAATGGGAACAAAAACAACATTTCTAGACCGCAAAAAAACCCCGAATCTAGAATGAAATGGAAGTAAAATGAATTTTTAGTGTTTATTCTGCCAGTAAATGTAGCTTGTTTTACAATGCGGTGTGTAATTTAGTATCAATGTTACTAGTACAACGAATGACATGACGGGAAGCATCTTTTGCTGAGAAGCCTAAAAAAGAAGATATGAACTTATTTTGAATGACTCGACTCTGAGCCATGTTTTATCTTCTCGGATCTTAAGAAACCTTTAGGAAAGCTGTACAGAGGATGAGGAGGCACTTTTGTAGCAGTTTGACCAATGCTGATGCGTGCACCTTTTGAAGAAAAAAAAATCTAGCACCAATGCACACATCATCAGCAATTACATTTTTTAAAAATTTCTTCCCAATAAGCTGACTAGCTTAAAAAGAGGGATATACCATAAGGTTAGAGCAAAGAACAAGGGGTGGTAGAGTGGAATACAGAGTAATAAAGTTATGTAGCTAGCTAGTCGGAAGAAAAGATTTTTTTTTGGCATGAAATTAAGTACTACTTCTGGGGCGAATGGTCAACTTCTTTGAAATGTCAGTTCTCAAGATTTAGGGGAGTAGGGAGGGTAAGTTCTCTGAGATTGTTAGCACTTGTCATTTTTCATGCTTTTGAGTTCCTTTGCATGGCACACTGCTCACTGACACCTCCTCCCTCTCCCTGCACGACACCACAATCTAGCCTGGGAGTACCGTGAACATGGGATGGCAGTGTGAGGGGGTCATAGCGGGAGTTGTCGACAACGCTTGCGGAGGGAGGGAGAGTAAAAATCACAGCTCGAACGTATGGTGTGTGTAGTACATAGATTCTGAACTTTTGTAGTAAGTTGTTACGGGCACCATTTTCTCCTTCATTGTTTCTAATTTCCCTTCACTTTCCGTTGTAGGTCGGGTTCTTGTAGGTGGAGGTGGCGGACTTGTAGATGGGGTTTTCCCCCGCGTCCCACTTGGCCATGCCCTTCTCCTTCTCGAACCGGGCGAACTCCCTCTTGTCGTGGATGGTGGTAAACAGCTTCCACATGAGGATGAGGACGAGTCCGATGGTCACGATGGCGCCGATCACGCCCAGGATAATGCCCATGATGTCGATGACCTCCGGGCACTCCTTGGTGTTCTGGGCGAAGACGAAGAGATCGCCGGTGCGGTTGTCATAGCCGTACACGAAGGTCACCCTGCACTCGTCGTCGTCGATGAACGTGCAGAGGCGCTCGTCGTCTTGGACCAGATCCTCCGCCTTGTCCACGCCGACAACCTGATCAATGGGTGTTTTAACATATCACGAATGCAGACGATCACGTTCTTTCCCCTCATGACATTGTGGCCATACCTCGAAGGGGCAACTGACTTCGCACAGGTCCCTCCCCAGGTCGTCCTTTTCCTCGTAGAAAGGTCCAGACTTGAACTTCCTGCACTGCACGCAGGGCGTGAGCTCGCCGCACTTACCCGGGCAGGTCTGCAGAGAGAGAGAGACACACACACCATTTTTAAACTGTACTATTTTCACTACCTTGGTGTGTTTCATAATTGTGTTTATGATAGTACTGTATATAGCAATTGACTTTTTAAAGTGCAAAATAAGTTTCAAAAGTCGAATTTTTTTAAATCTTACTGGGCAATCCTCGCAGAAGGTACCCGAGTACTGAGCGTCGTCCGTCTCCAGGCACTTGCACTCCCCGCACACACACTCACCGTGGCCAGAGCACAACTGAAGCAAACAGAGACGTCGTTGAAGAGCAAAGAGTCCCCAAATCCATCGTCATGCACCCATTCACCTTTCCGATGTGTTCTCCGAAGGGAGTGATGCAAGAGTCGTTGCCGGCGCGGCATTCGCACGCAGTGTAGCCTGAAAAAGAAGAGAAACAAGATGTGTAACCGTTAGTTTCTGTCGCAGCTCAGAATGGTCTCACCTGGCACGTCCCACTCCGGCCTGCACTTGCACTGCCCGCAGACGCACTCCCCGTGGTCCTCTCCGGAGCAGAGCTTGCCGTCGGAGCGGTCGCAGGAGAAGTTGTCGCACTCGCAGTAGTCGCCGTCAACAACCTGAGCAACACAAAGGAGAATTTTACTTCAACAGTAAGAGACCACATCTTGTCCTGCCCGTTCACCTCGTCGTCGATCTCCCTCGGGTGGCAGATGCACTCTCCGCAGATGCACTCCCCCCTGTTGTTGCAGAGGACGGACGTGGTGTTGTCCGGGCGGCAGCCGCGCTCCAGGTCGTCGTTGTACTTGAGGTTGTTGATGTCGCACTCGCAGGTGGGGCCGAAGAAGTCGATGTCGCAGTCGCAGACGCCGCACTTGTAGGTGCCGTGGAAGTTGCACTGCGGCGCGTTCGGGATGTACGCCTCGTGTCCCGGCCGCTCGCAGTCGCACTGGCAGAGCATCTCCAGGTTGACCACCACCGCCTCGTTGATGCCCACCGGGTAGATCTGGAAGGTCTGCCTCCACTCGCGAGGGTCCTTCGGGCACTTCAGCACCTCAATCTTGGCTGCAGAGCAGGACAGCAACAGAAAGGGACGGTTTTAAGGATCAAGCAATGTAGTGAAACTAGGTCGATATAGGCCTTAAACTAACACAGAAACTGGTGTGTTGCCTCGATATTGTAAATTGCAATTTTTTTGGCTGCCGATCAGCCTACTACAGTAAATGGAGTATAAAATTTATTCCAAATAAATTTAACTGGTAGTTAAACTTCGGTAAGACAACTACTCCCTCACCTGTGAACATGACCTTGGAGTTGACCTTGATGTTGTTGCAGACCGAGGTCTGCTTGACCGGCGCCCCGGGATCGTCCGGGTCGCAGTTGGAGAAGTAGGTGACGCGGACGAAGCCGGTGGCGTTGTCCTTCATCTCGATGGAGGAGGTGATGGCTGCGTACTGCTCCTGGACCAGCTCCACGATGTTGGAGGAGTCCGCGCTCAGGGTGCCGGCGGAGCTGCCCTCGATGTTCTCCTTCAGGTGACTGTAGACGTCGAACTGCTCCTCCGTGACGGCGAAGATCATGTTGATGGAGTGCTCCTTCACCTTGTAGTTGATCTGAGAGACGGACGGGTAGTCCTGGGTCTGCAACAAACATGAAGAAAGAGAGATATAGATAAAAAAAAATTTCTCTTTTCGTCGCAGTCGCAGTTGCCTTATCCTCTTCACCTTGGAATGGGTGTATCTTCCCTTTTCCAGGTGGCAGAAGCCATCATTGGGCTTGACGATGCCACCGAGCTTCCCATCGCCGGCATAGTGGAATCCTAATAGAAAAAATATACTTGCTTTATTTGGTACTTCGTTGCGTTCGGTATTTTTTTTTTCCAAGAACGAACGCATGCACTGTTTCCCACACTTAGAATTTCAAAAATGTTGGATTTATTTTATTGACGCTTGCCATCCGTACCTGCGTCTGTGGAGAACACCAGCAGCTTCCTTGCCCTCTCGCGCCAGCCGATTTCTTCTTTGCAAACAATCGCCTAATGATGGTGGGGAAAAATATGTCACAAATTATTACTTGTCTAACAAAATATTTAATATTTTTAACCTTACCTGCATGATTGCATCGAAGCCGCCTTCGGGAGCGTCCAGGTTTCCAGATACCTGGGCCATTTTAACCTTCCCCTAAAAGAGAAAAAAAACTGTTATAGAACTACTGTATATTCTTGATGCCTCCCGCCGAAAAGAAATGTTCTGCACTCACGGCAAAGGTGGAGGTGTCAGTGCTCAGCTTCATGTGGTGCTTGTACCCGTAAGGGGCGGCGCAGCCGTCGCAGGGCTCCTGTAGCCTGGATTGATAAGAAGAGAAAGAAGCAGATCGTTTTAATCTACTACATACCACACGCGTATGTCTGACTGTTTCTCTGTTCCAGGTTGCAGGGGAAACGGACCAATTCTTTCCAAAATTTGCATGGAGTGCTCTTTATCAATAGGGGATCAAAATTTTTGGATACATTTTGTGGGTATCCAAAAGTGGTGCCAAAAATTGAAAATGGCTATTTGAACAGAGAGTTGCACAAAATAAAAATTGTTCAGCGTCCGTAAAAATTTTATAGGGTGCCCAAAGGTGGTGCCCATTTTATGCCCAAAATGGTAAAATTAATACAGTATTTTGGGCAGCAAGTAAAGCCAGCTCAGACACGATGAGCCATACTGGGAGGTCTGAGGCTGAAGCAGAAAGGCCTCCTAGTGTGGCAAATTATAGTTATCTTCTGCCACCGCCAAATCTTACCCAGCAAAGCGGGTAGCTTCAGGCTAGTGCAATTTAAAATGTACATATGGATGTCATACTTTCTCGGCACCGTGGACACGTAGGGCATGACCACTTTGTCCACGAAGGAGCCGAAGCCCAGCCGGAAGTTTGAAGTCAGATTCTGAAAGAAGAAACGGAAGGATTGCGTGTCAAGTGCCGACACTAGTTGGAGGGGGGAGGGGAGGATTTTGGATTTCTTTTCTCGATACCCTCATGCTCTCCGCCAGGAGGTCCCCCAGCGCCGACAGCTTCTCTTTGTCGTCCTCCATGGACTTGGAGAGGTCCATCAGGTAGTACAGGTCTACCGGGTAGTCCTCCGCCTGGGCGTAGTAGAAATTGAGGTTGTGTGCCTCGTCTGGAGAGGGGGGGGAGGAGGAAAAGGACA
>JAAUYM010024319.1_pt1 | contig 24670 bp, 35 predicted proteins | sample 7278001 | NCBI WGS metagenome assembly JAAUYM01 (sample SAMN14350224, study PRJNA611818) | marine sediment metagenome | isolation source: surface marine sediment (1.8m) | place: French Polynesia: Moorea | collected 2018-08
ACTTACACATTTGGCCGCCAGAGGGACAGTCGCATTTGGTTTTGCGCGAAATTGAAAATACGAATGGTAAAATCGAGTGAAATTGGGGTGGGTTATAAAATTAAGAATTAAACACTCATTTTCTTGGGGATAGGCAGGGGTTGGAGGCCATTGATTTGGTGTGTAAAACAGACTTACAAAAAAAAGTACTTTCAAAAAAGACCTCTCGGTACATAACGTGTCCATAAACTCTCGAAACGGGAAGAAAAATATGTCTTTGTACGCAGTTGAGGAAGGCCATTATGTCATTTTTTTCTCTCTCAGATTGAAACTTGCAAGGGGGGCAACAAGGAGAAGTCCTCGCGCTGCCTTCACCAAAGCATATAACCAAAGCCAAAAAAAAAATTATTCGCAGTTATATTTTTACCTTTAAAGCCAAATTATGTTAATGTTTCGCCAAAACCCAAAGAGGGCAACAAGGCATATGATTTCTCTATGAAAAGTACAGCATGAAAATTAGGAAAACGGAATACCTCGTGTGGTTTGTGTGCTTAATAAAGCATTTATACTGTAATAGTATGGCAATATATTTCACTATTTGAGTTACAAATGTATTTCAAAGTAACCTACAAATTTTCTTGGAGAAACCGATGTTGACATTGACAAAAAAAATTATGTTTAATTTAGAAAGAAGCCAAGCATTCATTTTTTGGTGCATGCATGCAATAGCGCATGTAATATGCGCTATTTTCCTCATGCTGGATGAGGAATACAATCGCTTTTGCTTTCGACATAATATTTTTATTTTTTTTAGTTTTTACACGCACGTCTTTTCGAGCATTAGTTAAGTACATTTTCGAGTGCATACTAGACGTGCACGTGGACGAATCCGTATGTAAGAGAGACAAGACAGATGGGGAAAGACACATGAATTGACGAGGGACATGGTATCGTCCATCACAGATCACGATTTTCCCCCGCTATTTCCTTTTACCTCTTGTCCACCCGACGGGACTTTGAAAGTTACCAGCGTAACAAACTTAAGCAAAAAAAATGTGACATTTCTGTGGTATTCTGATAAAAGTCCCGTCGGGCGACAGTTCCTCCCTTCCCTCTCCCCTTCCATCCCCCCGTCCCCCAGGAGTCTGCCCCCTCCCTCCGCCACTTAACGTCATCCCTCTGACTGTAGCCCCCGTCTCTCCCACCCTTCTTCCTCTCAGCAGTTGCGTACAGACATCCCGAAGAGAATTATCATTGCAGCTATGAGACCCGTCTACGCTCAGGGCAGGGTCGTCAAGGGGTTCGGACGAGGATCAAAGGAGCTGGGAATTCCGACGGGTGAGCGACACGCCGACACCAAAGTTCTGTACTAGTACATCGTATGTTCCTTGTGTACCTCTGTCTCCCTTTCTTCCTCTACCTGCAGCCAACTTCTCGTCCGAGGTGGTGGAGTGCCTCCCTAAGAACCTGTCAACCGGGATCTACTTCGGGTGGGCCAAGGTGGACGACGGGCCGGTGCACAGGATGGTGGCCAGCGTGGGGTGGAACCCGTACTACAACAACGAGAGGAAGTCCATGGTGTGTGTGTGTGGGGTGGGGGGGTGGGGAGGGGAAGAACTGACTTGTTGTAAGGGATCCTTGCAAGTTCTTCTTCTCGACTTTGCAGGAAACCCACCTCATCCACAAGTTCGGGGAGGACTTTTACGGGTCTTGGCTGAGGGTGGTCGTCTGTGGGTACATCAGGCCCGAGAAGAACTACAAAACATTAGGTGGGTGATGCATCTTTTTGGCAAAGTGTACTCCGCCGGATGCTAGCGGGGATCGAGAAAAAAAAATGACGAATCTGCAGGATTTTTTTTAATGGACAAACCGCAGAGGAAGCAATAATTCTCCTCACGTTACACGATTCCCGCCTCCTCCTCCCTCAGCAATTACGTCAAAGGAATGCTTACAGTATGAGGATATCCTGCAAACGCCCGAAGGTGAACAAGGGGGAAAAAAAAGAAGAGTATTCTCCTCTTGCAGAAGCGCTGATCGACGACATCGACGCCGACATCGAAGAGGCCAACCAGGCCCTGGAGAGGTCGGACGAGCTGCGGCGGCTGCAGGGCGACAGGTTCTTCCAGGGCCCTTCACCTCCTCACAGCAAGGAGAGGGAAGAAGCAAACTCGTCCACGGACACAGACCGCTGACGGGGGCAGGGCGTACGCAGCACTAGGAGAAATTTTAATTCTTAAACTATCAAGCTACTATGTCTGCTGAGGTTCTCCATTAAATTTAAAGCACAAGCCGGTTCTCCTGAAACCAAACGTCTATATTGTAACATGTGACTATCATAGCACTGTAGTAGGTAGGAGGACGAGGAAGTACTACAACCAAACGAAATGAAGTCACAAAATAAAAATATTTTCGGAATGCTTCGTGTCACAACACACAAATGCAAGAAAGACATCAAAAAGCGAGCTAAACCTATAAAAATATTATGTTCTCCCTAATGACAAAAGTGCTGCACCTGCTCAATGTGTATTTTTTACCACCAGCCGTATATTGGTATACTACTGTACTACTGGACCTCCGCTAGAGTAAACTAGTAAAATACCGTCCTTAAAAAAAACCTCTCCTATAGTGAAGTTATCAAATTTGTATTAACGTTATTGCATGTCTGCTATGCATACCGTATGTATGAGTAGTGCATTTTTTCTTCTACTGAGGATGTTGGGAGTTTACTCTAGTGGAGGTCCGTCCACTGGAGTAGTACGGCAGGAGCGAAAAATATACATTGGACGGGTGGTGAAAAATACACTTAGGGCACGTGGCAAAATATATACATTAGGCGGGTGTTGCGTCTTCGCCAAAATGCAGCGTCTCCTAAAAAAACAAGGTTTACAGCAATAAAAGTCGACTAGTGCTTGCAGCCACTTGTGGGGTGGTGGGTAGCTACAGTATGCTACTTTTCCAAATACTGTACAGTACACAATTGTGGAGGAAAAACCAATTAACTAAAAAGGCCTTCTTAGTCTTCCAGCTGGCTTCCGGGTGCTGCGATCGCCTTCCTGCAAGGACGGGGAAAGGAAGAAAAAAAAGCAGACACAAACATGTTGTGTAAACCTCGTCTGTTCACTGTCTGAAGAACGATATGAATTCGAAACTCACTCGCTATCACAAGTGAATCCCATGGTGAGGGCGTATCTGACCCCGTCGGTGACCCTCTGCACGTGGTGCTTGTTCTCCACCCCGGAGGTGAAGGCAGACACGCGACCTAGGCGGGGCTCGATGGTCCTGGGAGATATAAAAAAAAAAAGAAGAACAAAACGGGAAGGCAGGTGAAACTGACCTCGGTGGAGAGAGAAAGAGAGAGAGAGAGGTTCTTCTTCTTCTGCAGGTCCCACCTGTTGAGCTTGTCGTCGCCGTCGACGAAGACGAACTCGCCCCCCTCGAAGTCGACCCCGTGATCGGTAAGGTACAGCAGGGAGGTGTAGTGGAAGGCCGGGTAGGTCTCCTTGTCCACGTGGAGGTGCCAGTACTCGTCGTGCGGCGTCGACGGCGGCCGCGAGGTCAGGCGGGAGAAGAAGGTCGGATGGGTGAGCCGGAGGGAGGAAGGCTCCGGCAGCCCGAAGTGAGCGGCCACGGCGGAGCGGACCTTCTCCTGGACACGGACGTAGACCTCGAAGTCCTGGCGGCGGAAGAGCTCCGGGTGGACCTTATACAGGTTGACGAACTGCTCCCCGTGCGAGAGGGCGCCGCTGTGCAGGTCCAGGATGGAGGCGCCGCCAGAGGAGCCACCCTTGGACAGGCCCTTCTTGGCTAGCTCCAGCAGCTCGTGAGCCTCATCCTCCGTCACCACGTCGTCGGTGACGAAGCGGCCGCACTTCTTTGGCAAACACCCTGTAGGTAAGGCGAAGGAGAGGCGGGGTGTGAGGGTGAGAGAAACCATTGCGCTTTCCCGACCAATAACCTCCGGGGTTAACCAAGCCAAGGATGAGCCCGGACGTTATTGATAGGGTTACCCCCCTTCTCACCCTCGCTTCCCAGGTCCTTGATCTCCTTCCTGTAGGAGGGGGCGCACAGCATCTGCTGGTACCTCTTCTCCCGGAGCGGCTCGCCTCCCCTGGCCATGACTGACTTGCCGGTGCCGTCTCCGCTGAAGCGCCCGCCGCCCATGTACACCACGATCACGACGGAGGCAAACATGACCATCCTGGCCCACGTCTGGTGTGGCAGGGCCGTGTGGTCCGCGGTCCTCTCGGGCAGTCGACCGTGGCCGCCGAACCTGAAGAAAGAAAGAAAGAAAAGAAGCAAGAAACATGAAAATAAAAGCGTTGTTGGACAGTTTATAGTATCATCCATCGTTGGAATGACATACTACGTACCTTGGATGAAATTTCCCTCCCAGTCCTTTACTCTTCCCTCCTCCCGAGTCCTCATCCTTCCTGTCGTTGGCCTCCTTATTCCTTTGCCGCAACACCATGGCCAAACGGGGAGAATCAACCCTGTCAGTTGCTCCAAGTTTCGGCAAGTTTCCTGCGTTACCGCCGCCGTCGTTCTCCTGGTCGACGACCTCGGGGGAGAACTTGTTCTCAGTCTCGAAGTGCAGTACCGTGCAGTGCAGCCGTGTGCAAGCTTGAGATCGCCTCGCCTCGCCCGATCGGCCTCGGCCGCACTCCATTCAGTCCTTCCCGGCAGCAGTCAGCAGAGCGTCTCTGCGCACAAGTCTTGCGCATAAACAATAAAGGAGGTTGCGAGAGCTCGCCAAAGACTCACGAATCCGCACGAATCAGGGCGGCGTCGGGTGCGTCTCGCTGGCGACGCGTCCGACACATGAACCTGGACTTGGTTCAGAAAAGTACTGTGGACGTACCAGTACTCCGCATTATTAGGGGGGGGCATGGGGGAGAGCATGGAAGGGGTAGACGGAAACGGAGCCGGAAAGAAAAGAGGAGGATTTTGTATGTGGCAACGCTAAATTCCTTGACCAAAAAAAGGAGAGGAGGAACAAAAACAAAAACAGGTGTGACTTAAAAGTGTGATTGCGAAGTGCCTGTGAGTCCCACTCTCAACTTCATCATGTCCCGCGAGAACGTTGCCGTAGCGGATGACGATGACCGCCTCTTTGTGGATGCCGTTGGACTCGGCTGCGCACTGGTAAGAGAGTCGTTGCCTTTGTTTTATAACCTTATTATATCTTTGTTACACCTGTATTCAGGACTGTTTCTCCGAGTCCTCCGAGGTGTCGGAATGGGTCTCTGTCCTGCCAGAAAAGGCACAGGATGAATACTCTCTGGAGGGGCACAAGCAGATGTTCGTCACGACACTGGACAGGTCAGTGCTCACCTGATTCTTTCTTTCCCCCCTCCCCCCCAAAAAACCCCACATTTTCTATTTCTTGAGTTGTTGTGTCACAGGTATCAGGAACAGCCCCACCTGCTTGATCCGCACCTGGCGGACCTGTTGTCCGACCTGCTGTCCCTGGTGCGCTTGGCCGACGCGTGCGGAGACGTGAACGAGGAGGACCTGTCGTCCCGAGTGAGGACCTCCCACGCCGCCGCCTCCTTCGTCGCCCACCTGGTCAAAGTGCGAAAGGCCAAGGTGGTGGCGGGAAGGCACTTTCCACACGAGGTCTCGGACGTGGAGCCGGTGGTCAGGTTGGTGGAGGCGCAGGACCCGACCTCGGCCGAGCACTGGGAGACGCGCTACGTGCTCTTGCTGTGGATGTCCGTGTTGGCCCTGGTCCCCTTCGACCTGGCCCGGTTTGACAGCGGCACCGAGGGCAGGACGCCGCTCATGGAGAGGATCCTAGCCATCATCAAGACATACCTGGCTGTGGCCAACAAGACGCAAGACGCGGCTGCATATCTCGCGTCCAAATTCCTCACCAGGCCAGAGATCACAAAGAGGCTGTTGCCGGAATTCCTGGACTGGTCTATGAAGGCGGTGGTGGTGGACAAGTCCAAGTTCACTGACGCGAGGGTGGAGGTGACGAGAACTGGAGCCATGAAGGCGTTGGCGGCTGTGCACAAGCAAGGGAAGAGGAAAGACCTGCTACCGTACTCAAAGTAAAGAAAAACTTGTATACCTAGTATGCATCTGCTCGAGGTTTTGGCATTGCTTTTCGCTTAAAACTCTCAACAGGACCCTTTTGGACCTTGTGATCAAGCAAGATCTGAAGAGGCACCACAATGTGTTGCTGAGGAAGCTCTCGCTGAAGGTGGTGCAGAGGCTCGGACTCACGTTCCTGAAGGCGAAAGTTGCATCTTGGAGGTAAGTCTTCCGGGGTAAATGATGAGACCAAGGTGAGGGTTTTTTTTTTAATTATCGCTTCTGGACAGGTACCAGCGAGGAAGCAGATCCCTCGCGCTCAATCTCAACGCGGAGAACGAAGCTGTCCCTGCGGAGAAAAAGAAGAAAGAGGACGTCTCCAAGAAGAAGCAGGAAGAAGAGGAGGAGGAGGACGACGAGAAGGAATACGACGTTCCTGACGAGATCGAGGACGTGATTGAAGAGCTGCTCTGTGGGCTGAGGGACAAGGAGACCGTGGTCAGGTGGTCGGCCGCGAAGGGTGAGAGACCCGGACCCGTGCGTGGTCTGTCACATAATGAAGGAATGAACACACAGACACGCAGATATGATTTTCTTCTTCGATTCAGGCATAGGTCGCGTGACCGGCCGCCTGCCGAAGGAGTTGGCGGATGACGTGGTGGGGTCGCTCCTGCAGCTGTTCTCCCTGCGCGAGACGGACGCTGCCTGGCACGGAGGATGCCTGGCCATGGCGGAGCTGGGAAGGAGGGGGCTGCTGCTGCCACAGAGGTGCTACCACGCACTGACGACCTCCACATTGTGTCCCCTGTACACTTTTTGGGTGTGACGTATCGGTTCGTTTCCAGACTGCCGGAAGTTGTGCAGGTCGTCTTAAAGGCCCTGGTCTACGACGAGAAGAAGGGCAGCTTTTCCGTCGGAGCTCACATCCGCGACGCCGCTTGCTACGTCTGTTGGGCCTTTGCCAGGGCGTATGATCCAGAGGTACCAAAGCAGTGGTGTACAGCATAGAATGATCATATACATAAGTTCAAAAGCTACTTGTGATCACTGATAACTTAGCTAGTACCTGTGTATATAGTGTATAGCATTCATTTACGAATCTCTCTTTCCCATGTACGTCCTACTAGGTGATGAAGCCCTACGTAAGGCAGATTGCGAACGCGCTGGTGACAGTGACCGTGTTTGACCGCGAGGTCAACTGCAGACGCGCGGCCTCGGCCGCATTCCAGGTAGAAAAATAAATAGCACGGATCCCATGCGCTGTCTCAATTTGAAATGTACCAGAATTCTCACACTGTGCAAAAACAAAACCCGAATAGGAAAACGTGGGCAGGCAGGGCACCTTCCCGCACGGTATCGACGTGATTACGGCCGCCGATTACTTCGCAGTCGGGAGCAGGATCAACGCCTACCTCAAGCTCAGCGTCTTTGTCGCGGGCTTTGAGGAGTACACCGACTGCCTCGTCGATCACTTGGTAAATGAAAATTTACCAAGTGATTATACTAATCTTCCTTCCCACTATTGTGCCAGTAGATGGGAAGTGTTTTATGAATTCACTATGTATATTCAGGTTGAGAAGAAGGTCGGCCACTGGGACATCGCCGTGCGCGAGATCGCCGCTTCCGCCCTGCACAACCTGTCCCCCGTGTGCCCTGAGCGCATGCGCAGCGTCGTCCTCCCTCGGCTGGCCCGGTCGGCCGAGTCCCCCTCGGTCGACCTCTTCCTGCGCCACGGATCCATTGTGGCCGTGGGCTTTGTCGTCTCCGCCCTGGGCGGCGTGGCAAAGGAGGAAGGAAAGAGTCTGAGGGAGTACCTAGGGGACGACCTGATCAGCTCCGTGTCCCAGATTGGCGTCTCTCTGGTCCAGCGCCTGTCGCTGAGGGTGAGCGGCGGCGGCGACTTGCTCCGCCAGGCCATCGCGTCGCACATTGAGCAGTGCGCCGAAGCCGCCTTTCCAGTGCACGGGACGGACATCGTCGACCTCTGGCAGGCGATACTCGGTGAGTGCGCATGAGAAGAGAGGCATACAGTAAGTTTTGTATTGTTTTTTTTTTTTTTTGGCTGGAAAGCATCACAGTTTCTCCTAACCTCCTCCTTGTCCCAGACAGTAGAAAAAGAAAAAAAAATATTGGGCAAACTAGTAGAACGGAAATGATCGATAAAGGATGAATCACTATTTATAACTCACGATCTTAGCAATGCTTCCTTTACTGAACTCTGCTGAATCCATCGTACCTGCGTTGTGAGCTTTGTGCATTTGCCCCCCCCCTTCCTCCGCCCTTTCCCTGCTGCAGTGCAACCTGAAAGTCCGCTACTTCTCTTCTGGCAGAAGTAGAAACGTTCAGTATGAACCGAACTTATTCCCTACGAGTCATAGGTGCCTATGCTCCCATGTGAATCACTCCGCAATAAATCCTTCGCCAAACAAACTTTTTTTTTCTCCTGCTGTGTAAAGGTGATGTGTGAAGTACACAAAGAAGTCTAAAGTGGGACAACATAATTCTTCTTTCAAACAATTTACAAGTGAAGCTGAGATCATGTCGAACGTGCACACGCTGCATCGTCCGCGCGCATGGGCTGCCAGAAAGTCAAGGCTGAGTGTTCCCTTTCTAGACGAGAACCTGTCGAGCCCCGACCCGCTGGTGCAGGAGAAGGCGGTTCAGGCCTTCCCCGCCTTCCTGAGGGAGTACCTCAGGGACCGGGAGACCGGGGCGCTGCTGACGGAGAGGAGGGACAGCGTGCTGGACGGGTACCTCAGGGAAATAAACACCACCGAGTTGCACAGGAGGGGGATCTCGCTGGCCTTGGGTGAGGTGGCTGTAAAGGAAGATATACAACAACAGCTCTTGTAAAAGCGCCGTTGTTACAGGAGCTTTTCCCGACTTCACTCTCTCCGGCCGAGTGGACGACGTGCTCTCCAAGCTGATGTCTTGCGTGGAGATCACCAAGGAGACGGAGAAGTGGGCGGAAGGCAGGAGGGACGCGGTGCAGGCAATCGCCAACATCGTCAAGACGGTGGGGGTCAAGAGGGAGAAAGGTGAACGAAATAGATAATGACTTTGTTTGGTTGCGTGCTTCCTTCTTCTACCCTCTCGCTCGGTGCAGACTGTCTGTCAATCGACAAAGACCAGTCGACTCGGGTCCTCCGCTGCTTTCTGTCCGCCTTTGACGACTACACGTTGGACCGGAGAGGAGACATCGGCGCCTGGGTGCGGGAAGCCGCCATGCAGGTCAGTCATGCAGAAGGGGGCGTAAAACACGCACACACACACACACACACCAACTGGCACACTTGCAGGGGGTGACCGACATCCTGTTGCTGCTGTCAGCCTCCTCTTCCCACGAAGAGGAGGAATCTCTCGTCCCGGATGAAGTTGTGCGCGAGGCAATGCCCAGGCTGGCGCAGCAGGCGTGCGAGAAGATCGACCGGACCCGCGGGCTGGCGGCAAGGTAGCCTTAAACATACTAGTGACAGCATGCAAGGGATTATTTTTATGTAACTCTCTCGTTTCGCATGTTTTCCTCAGGTTGTTCGTGAAGCTACTCCTTTATCGTGACCGGGGTCGCCCTCTGCCTGGCATTCCCGACCGAGAGGCCGTCCAGTCCAGACTGCCCAGCCCCTTCAACCCCGCCACTTTCCAGTGGAGGGCGGAGTCCGAGACCTTCCCCATCTTCGTCTCAATGCTGCCGCTGTGCGCGTACAGGGACCGGCTGGTGCTGGGCCTGTCCGTGTCCGTCGGCGGGCTGACCGAGCGGCTGGTCAAGTTCAGCTCTGCCGCCCTCTTTGGCCAGTTGAGGGGGGCGGAGCGCGCAGACCTGGACGACTTCTGCCAGGGCGTCATGACGGTTTTCAAGCAGAACGAGGTGAGAAGGAGGAAGAGTCGCATCTCCGTCTTGGTCCATTGCTCTTAAACTCGCTCTTTGCAGAAGAAGGACCGGGTGACCGTTCCTCTGATGAAGACCCTGGACCAGCTGCTGACGTCCGGCTTCCTGGACCCCGTGCTGGAAGACCCCGACTCCTCCTTTCCCTCCGAGCTTTTGGCTCAGGTGAAGGCTGAGGTGTCCAAATGCGGTGACCCCACCAAGCTGATGGCTGCCTGCGACGTGCTGTGCACGCTGCTCCAGTGTACTGACCGGAAAACCGTCGATCGCTCACTCACCCAGTTGGGCATCTTCCTCTGCCACAAGTTTCCACGCATGCGCCGAGCAACGGCAGGAAAGCTCTTCGAGGCCATCCTTACCTACTCCGACCGGGAGATCGTGCCCGACGATGCGCTTGATGAAGTTAATGCCATTCTCGGAGAGACAAAGTAAGAGAACAGATTGTTCACATGGACCAATGGAAATGCTGGCACTACTGTATGTACTACTACTAAAACCTATGATGATGATTACAATGCTTCTATGCTATTTTTTTCACAGGTGGGAACAGACGGCAGTGGAAGAGCTTAGGCCCATCAGGAACCGTCTCTGTGAACTAATGGGGGTCCCTGCGCCTGCAATCATTAGAAAAGTTGTGGCCTAACTGTTGTGGCGCCGGGGTACTCTTGCATGCACAATATCTGTATTTCTACACGTAACTGTGATCTACAAGTGCTCTCGTTTGTATTTAGTATTATTTCTTCATTCTTCTATAAGAAAATGCATTTTCTCCCGTTTTTCTGTGAGCGCGCAATGAATATTCACTCTTTCCTCCCTTGTTGTAGAGCAGGGGTTTCTAACCTTTAGTTGGCCCACCACTTTCGCCAGAACAAGAACACTTGGTGTACCATTTCAGTATTAAACACCGCACTTTAAGATTATACCACTAGGGCATGCTACGTACAAAAGTGCAGAGAAGAGAATACCATCAGAAATAAAAGGTTGGAAACCATTGTTGGAGGGTCAGAGAGAGAGAACAGAGTGGTGGTAGTGGAGAGGAAAATAGAATCCAGTTCTCATCAGGAGAGCCACGACGAGTACCCGCAGCTGAGGCAGCTCCTGAGGTTTATCCCGAGGGAGAACTTCCCTCGGATCTGGTCCGAAGAAGGGGAGGAGGAGAAAGAGGACGGTCCTGGTGTCGGTCCTCGGATCTGGTCGCGGGAGATCAAAGTCAGCTGCTCCAGCTGAAGTTGTCAGATATTACGTACATGTTTCACACACAGTTACTACAGTATGTACCGTACGTAATCATAGTAACTATGACTACATTTTTAGTAAATACACTTATTTTAAGTTGGAAATACTCTTTTTTCGGGATTACAAGTCAGCTTTCTTTGCTACCTTATTCAAATAAATTGTTTACTCTTTTTCATTCCTCCTCCTCATACAATGCAACATGCTACTTGCATACTATGTACAGTAATAGCACAAGTACAATATGAGACTCGAAATGTTACATAGCACAACCATTGGTAGAGTCGATACCTTCGTTGGGAATAATTTTCTCTCTTGCAGCCAACAACAGGCCCATTACTTTCCGAAGCAGCGGCAGTTTGGTATAATTGGAAACAAGCAGACCTTTCCCACGCAGGTCTGCTTCCTCTGAGGGTTGAGGCAGTTGCAGCACTGCCCGCAGGGTGGCGCCCTGCACTGCTCGCACTTGCGGCACCTCTTCTTGCGCTGGTTTCTCCCACAGTTGCAGACGTCGTGGATGTAGCGGAGGGAGCGCTGCTGCTCCTTGGTAAGCTTGGAGCGGTCCAGGGACTTAGTCATCTCCTCGCGGTACTTGAACTTGGCTAGGGAGTTCCCATCGAAAAGGTTTGTCAGCACGCTCTTGGCTGGAGGAGGGTGATAGCTCTCGGCCTCTTCCATCTCCTCCGCACTGACGGGGCAGTACAGGCGCTTCAGGCTGAACTCCTCCCGATGCTCCCTGAACTCCTTCCTCTTCCAGTCCTGGTAGATATTGGGGCCACAGTAATCGTAAGATTTGCATTTTCCGCTCCTGAGGAAGATCAGGTTACAGCCCTGCAGAATCTGCAGGCTTATCCTAAACTGGTCCAGCATCTTGTTGCTGAAGGTGTCCTCGTTGGGGTGGTACATCTCCAGGATCATTTGGTTCAGAGTAAAGCCCTTTCCCTGCGGACAAGAAGAGGTCTTAAACACAGCGCTTCAAAGCAATGCACAGTAACTGCAGGAGGAATTACCATCGGCTTGTGCAGAAGAAAGTTCAAGATGGCCCTGGACATCTTCCACAGGTCACCATACGAGTCCTTGGAGTCTTCTTTCTCCAAGACCTCCTCAATCAGGGCCTGTGATGTTTGCTCCAGGGTGAAACCCTGCCATATGGGAGAAGAGATGCCATCCTGAAAGGAGGAGAAGGTCAAAACAATGAAATTGGTAAAAATTACAAGTTCTTTACCGATTCGCAAATGATCCTCAATCCCTTCAGCACAGGCCTGGCCCTGTCAAAGGTTGCGGTGGCCACCCTGAGCCTGTCGAACAGTTCCTCGTCCACCCTGAGAGGCTTGTCGACAGCGCCGGAAGAGCGACAGCGCGCCTCCTCTCGGGTCATCGCCCGAAGCATCAAGCGAACCTGCTCGGTGAATCCCTCCAGTCTTTCCCCGCTCTTCAACGTCCTCCCAGAGCGTCTCTTGGCGCCACCCCCACCTCCAACGCCAGGTGTGATAGGGAGGTGAAAATCTGCAAGGTAATTCGATGAAGTGCAAATTTCAACACCTGTTCAACACTCCCCACCTGGGTCAGAGGAGCAGTCGCTGTCGTATCCGTCGTCCCTTCCCGCTGCCGCCGCCTCCTCCTCCGCCGCCATCAACTCTGTCTCCGTCCTGACTACCACCGCCTTCTCTTCCCTCACGCACCTGGCCTCCAACCTGGCCACCCTAGCCACGTCGTCGTCATCAAAGGTGGCCGGCAGCCGTATGAGATAGGCCGTCCTTTCCTGCGGGCAGACGGCGGCCACAACGTCACCGTGGCAGGAGACGTCGAAAGTGGCGGGACCGACCAGCGAGATGAACAACTCCCGGGATGCATTGCTCAGCATCTTCACCTTCCTCCTGTTCCGCAGGAGACCCTTGGCCACCAGTTGGTCCAGCGCGACGTCTCTCAACACGCCCAGGCTGTCCAGGTCCTCCCTGGCGACGTAATTCTTGTCCGGGTCGGACCTAACAACCCGGCGCTCCTTGCATCCCACGAAGTCGAACTCCTCGTGCCGCTCGAACCTCAAGGGGACCCGCACCAGGGCAGCCATCTCACCTGAGACGCCCCGGTTGAGATCAGCAATGACCCCCGGGGACTCTCTCAGGGATGCCACCACTTCGACCAAGTGCGCAAGGTCGCGACACCGCTCGTCCACCACGTCGCCCACCACCTTGAAGACCTGTCTGGAGTTGTTCCAGTCGCCCCTCGCGTGGCAGAGAAACACCTCCGCACCCGTCTGCCGGTCCCTGACCCTCAAGGCCTGTGTGCTCACCTCCTCTTCATCAGATTTCCTGGTGACTTCCTGTGGAGGCCGGAATACCTCTCCAATCTTGAGCAGCTCCTGAGACCTGACAAGACCCTCCAGGACTGCCCACTCCAGGGTCATGAACTGCTGGGCGTCCCTCCCGCTGGCCTCCATCACGACGCAGCGCCTCTCTTTCGGATGGAGGTGGACCTCCAGCCTCTCACTCCTGTGCCAAAAGATCTCCTCCAGGGTCTCTCCAGCCTCCGGGGGCTCTGGCTCGGACGTCGGCCTGATAACCTCGCTTCCCACCAGCGTCAGGCTTCCCTCTCCAACACAGTCTGCCAAGGTCAGGCCGCTGTCAACTTTCTGCTGCACATCCTGCGGCAGATCCCCAAGCACTTCCCCACTTCTGCATGCGACATAGAACCTCTTCTGCGGGGTGCCGCCGCCCCCAGCACTTTGATAGACGTCCACGTCCACCGTGTTTGTCTTGTCCACCTCTTCGGGCCCGTCGACAATGTGCTTCGTGACCCTCACCTTCCTCTCTGCCGCCAGCCTCATGACACCGCTCTCAATCAGGTCGGGCATGGGCATTACCTTCAGGAGTTCCTTAAGGTCTTCGTCGGCTTCGACAAGAAGCTTCTTTGTTGTCGGGTTTACCACTGCCACGATTTCCTCTCTCATGACGTGTCTGTACAGCTGTCCCGGCACTTCACTTACCACCTTCCTTGTCTCGGCCTTCTCCTCTCCTTCCTTCAGGTAGACCCTTGGCACCCGCCTTACCTCCCTGCCAATCTTTTTGAACAGCCCTCTGGCGACCAGCTCCCTCATCCCTTCCAGTCTGCTCATGTCCAGGGACTTCTTCAAGTGTTCGGCCAATGCAGTGGCAAACTTGCCGGTCTTGGCGTCGACCTTAAATCGCAGCCCCTCGTCTGAGCAGTGCTGGTAGATGTCAAACTCCTTCCTGAATCCGCGCTTCCATCTCTCAAACTCTTTCTCCTCATCCTCCTTCAAGGCGAAGGGCGAGTGCAAGACATCCTCCTTGTAGTCGTATTGCAGCTGCCTTCCTCCCGACAGGCTGAACGTGAAGAAGCCCTCGGTGGCAGCCTCGCGGTTGATCTCCAGCTGCTGAAGAAGGTCCTCGTCGAGATCGGCGACGTCATCATCGCCATCGTTTTCCGGGTGACGTCCAAAGTCTTCCTCGGCTAGCCACTTCTTGGCGAGGGACGGTTGGAACTTCGTGACGATTGGCGCCATGGAGAAGGGCGCCCTGGCGACGCCCCCCGCTCTGCAGTCGCAGCCGCAAGGGCGGTGGCGCTTCCCATACTCAACCCATCTCGGAGTGGCAAAGTTGGCGGACTCGCTGACAACGAGGCCGTGGTCAAAGCTCATGTGGTACGCGTAGGGGAAGAGGACGACCACCTCGCCGGGATGCTGCACCACCTTCCTGACCGAGACGCCATGCTCTCTCAGCAAATCTAAAAAAAAAGCAAACAGCAGTCTAGTATAGAGGTTGACAAAGTTATAGGAATTGAAGGCAGCTAACCGGGCTTGATGAGGCAGTCCCCGTGATGCAGGTAATTGGCGCAGCTTCCTCGCTTATCAGAGTCGAGGAGGCGCCTGGCAAGCCTCTCCATCCTCCTGCCGTGTCTGGGCGGCACGCAGTACCAGGTAACGCAGGAAGAAAAAGAAGTAGAGCAGGAGTCCCTGTGCAGCAGGTGGGCTGAGTACAGCTCCATCTCTGCCATGTGCCAGCCACGCGCAGACAAGGCAGAGCCAAGGCGTAGTCTAAAAAGTAAACACACTTCATCAGAAGCGACTCGCACAGTCACCGACTTGTGGCCATACCTGGAGGCGGTAACCTCCTCGTGCGCCGAGGGGTCCTCCGACCTGAGCACTCTGAGGACGCCGTCGTCCAGCCTCCCCAGGTTAAAGGCCTTGACGTCCCGGTCGATGAGGGACCTCCGGACCTCCCCGCTGTCCAGGGCAAACCTGTCCAGGCAGGAGGAGGGGCACCAGAACGCCTTCTCCGCGTCGTCAGAGCTGACGAACTTATAAATGGAAGGGGCAAAGAAATCGGTTAAAACGCGCCAATCCCATCAGCAAACTGAGCGCTTAATATGTCTCACCTGCTCCTTCCTCTTGCATTTTCTGTAGAACTCTTCTGCGGAGACCCCCTCCTGCGTATCGATCCTCACCTCCCAGACACTTTCATCTACTTTCCCAGTCTTCCGGAGCGTCTGGACGCTGGGGAAGTGGAAGACGACGTCCCTAAGGCGGTTCAGGAAGGAGCCGGAGACTTCCCCCTTCCTCCTAGAGGGACTCCAATCTGTCGGCAGTCTAAAAAGTTGGGAAAGTTAGAAACTGGATGAACAGTGACCATGGACAAGTAGTATTAAGCTCATTGACCAACCTGATCTTGCAGATTCCTTCCTCGTGGATGCCTGTGACCTCTTCTTCTCTGGCGACGAGGGCCGACAGGTCGGCGAGCTCCTCCAGCGAAGGACGCAGGATCCTCACGGCGTCTTCCTCGGAGGACGAGAAGGAGGAGGAGGACATGGCGAGTGGCGAGCGATGTCAGGTACACATGGACTGTTCTCACTCGACGTTGTTTTGTTTAACGCCTTTGGAATCAGCTGTACTCTCCACACACACAGCACAGCTGCGCATGCGCAGTGTTCTGTTTTGGTTTTGCAACAGCAGAGGAAAACACTCTCTGCAGCAACGACGGCCACAGCGACCTCACCTACCTAACAAAGTAACCATACACATCACTTCTTAAGCTACCCTGCACATCACCAGATATCCGACTTACACCAGGGTTGCCAGGTAGGCTATTTTATAGACCTTTGTTTTTAAAGGGTTGTTTTTTGGTCTTCTTGGATATAAATTGATTGGTAGAGACTATTAAGAGCCTATTCGTTCCATTTTTTAATATTAGGGTTTGTGGCTGTCTTTGAACCTGGGCATATTTACTGTTGAGCCCAGGTAGGGCTATTATAGAGTTAGGTGGCTATTTCAGTTTTGTAAGACCTGACAACCCTGACTTATGTGACCGCAGTGACATTTGGAGACAAGGCTGCAATACGAGGCTGTTCCTTGCGAGTCTTCTGACAATTTGCCCAACTATCTTTCCGGCAATGGCTACATACCTGTCAAGAGGTGAGATTGTACACTCATGATGGCGATTGTAATGCCTAATATAACTTTAATGATTATATATAGCCTATTAAATACACATGATCTTGACCATTGCAGCGTGTGGACAGCAACAGAGCTTGTTGCGTCTATTCTTCTCCTCTTCTTCCTCCTCTTCCTTTTCCACCTCCTCCTTCGAACATCTAAAGCTGGATGAGCCGTCTCCCCACGTCGCCCACGTCCAGATGAACAGGCCGGAGAAGAGGAACGCCATGAACAGGAAGTTGTGGAGGTGAGGATACAGGCAACAGGCACTAAACAGGCATGTTTAATATTAGTGAAGAAAGACTGAAGATCTTTCAGAACAATGAAGATTTCCTACATCCAATTTCTTTACCATGTAGGTATAAGAAAACACTTTGGATACAGTCAATTTCTTTCCTATTTGAAAGTCAACTGTAGATCAAGAGTTTTTAAAAGGGTCTTTTTTTCTCCTCCCAGTGAGATCGGCACCTGCTTCAACGAGTTGTCCGACGACTCCTCCTGCAGGGCAATTGTCCTCTCGGCGGCGGGGAGCATTTTCACAGCTGGTAAGAAGGGGAAAAAATTAGATTTATCATCTATGTATGTATGTACTTGTGTGCCTTGTCGTCATAACCATGTGACAGGGATCGATTTGAATCTGCTGATGGAGGGTGGACAGTTCGAGGAGGACGCCGACATCGCCCGGAGGTGCAAGAAGCTCCACGGGTTCGTCCTCTGGTTTCAGGAGCAGTTTTCGGCCCTGGAGAAGGTGGGAGGGAGGCGGAGATTTATCTGCATACTTTTTTATTGCACATGGAAGCAGGGATGTACTGTAGTAGTTTTAACAGACTTTTAAAAGTTGTTTTATTTACTCTTTAGCATTTTCGCTGACCACTGGGTGTTTGTTACTTTGCAAATCTGGAAACCCTGCATGGAAGTGACCGTTCTCACATTTCCTTTCTGTCCAGTGTGAGAAGCCTGTGATCGCCGCCATCTCGGGCGGCTGCCTCGGTGCCGGGGTGGACCTCATCACCGCGGCCGACATCAGGATGTGCTCCAAGGATGCCTGGTTCTGCATCAAGGAGATCGAGATGGGATTGGCCGCAGACGTAGGCACCCTGCAGCGCCTGCCCAGGGTGGTGGGCAACCAGAGCTTCGTCCGCGACGTCTGTCTGACGGCCAGAAGGTTTGACGCGGAGGAGGCTCGCCGGGAGGGGCTGGTGTCGGGACAGCTGTTCGAGGACAAGGAGAGCCTGCTGAGCGGTGCCTTCTCCACGGCTAAGGCCATCGCCGAGAAGAGCCCCGTCGCCGCGCACGGGACCAAGCACTTCCTTGTGCGCTCCGTCAACGGCAGTGGCAGCGTCCAAGACGACCTGAGATACATTGCCCGGTGGAACAGTGCCCTGCTCCAGAGTGAGGATGTGGTCAAGTCCGCCATGGCCGCCATGGCCAAGAAAGAAGAACCGCCCAATTTTGAAAAGTACTGAAAAAATGACCTGTGGCCTAATGGTAAGCAATGAATGAAATCATATGGGAATCTGTTCGTTTATGCCACCGGTATGTTTGAGCTTTGTAATAAAGCACTGAAAATAGCACGTCTAGTGTGTCAACAATCATGACGACAGTACTTTATTTACGGAGCCTTAATTTTGCTTATACAAACTCGCTTAAAAAAATCTCCGTAAAAATTATGACACGGTGACGTAATGTGGGGCTGCACTGCGTCTGATTTTAAAGGAAGTGTTCTTGCTGCAGATGCCGCACAACTTCATCCCGTACCAGAGCACTTCGAAAATTGTGATGACGCTTGCGCCCATGCACAGGCCCAGGATGCCGCCGATGGCCGCAATGTACCAGATTATGCTCAGCTTCTCGTCCTTAACCACTCGGGTTACAGCGGTGTTTACAAAGTAAATGTAGACTGCCAGGACGTTGTCTTCGGCGTACTGCAGGACGTGCCGCTTGAGCGTAGCGTTAATGGCGGTGTGCTCCATGAAGTAATTGGACGAGGCCACCGTGCAGGCCGCGTCGTACGATGACGGGTCAGACACCAGGTCGCAGATCTCCTGTCCGTACGACTTCTTGAGCAGGTTGGCTTTGAAAGGGAGTCTGCACGAGGATTTTATCTTGCTGACGATGGTGCAGAAGGCCGGAGCTCTCAGGTGGAGGTGGGGGTGGCGAGAGTTGGTGATGAGAAGGTCGTCTCGCTGGTCGTTGCAGGCAGACAAGCACTTGATGTTCATTCTGCTCTTGTCGGTGGAGTTCAGGAGGTCATAGTGGCCGAACCGGGCATAGTGCCTGAGTGTGCAAAAGACCGGACATTGCAAGAAAAAGGTATAGATAATTACTGTAGATCAATTGCAAATTGTTTCAAACTCACTTGCGGAAGCAGGTGTAGTTCTCCGCGTAGCAGCTGATGTCGTGGGCTGTGTGACTACGCTGCTCCACGAAGAAGTCACAACCGCACTCGGCCTCCACCGCCTGCCGTGCGGCCTCCGTAAGGCAGTTGTCTAAGCTGTAGCGCAAGCCCTGTCGTGCGCCAGGAAGGTCAAGCAAGCATTTCAGCCCGCGCCTTCCGATTTTTTCTATTTTACTGGGATGGGTTAAACTCCTCTTAGTTTAGGTAGAAAATGTACCAAGAAATAAAATGTCAATTATCATCCCATCCGGTGGCGGGCTGAAGCGCTTGCTTCTCCCTTCCTTGACGGAGTAGTCGGCCAGGCTGAACTCGTCCTGGAAGTAGCATCCGCGCACCTCCGGCGTGAAGCGGTTTCTGGCTATGACGGTGGTGGTGGTGAGGACCGGGTTGATGACCACCTGGTGCACGCTTCCTGCGGCAAGGTCCAGCCCCTTGACGGTGATGGGCGACTCGTCCCCAAAGTTGGAGATGCCCATCTTGATGCCCTCTCCTGGCTCGGGCGCGAAGCCGTAGTCATAGGCCTCCGTGTCGATCAGCAGCTCCAGCCCCTGGTGCCGGCCCACGCCGACGCCGGCGAACTCTCGGAAGGCCTCCTCCGCGCGGCCTTCGCCCTTCTGGTAGCTCGGGGCCACCTTCTTGTTGACCAGCTCGCTGTAGGAGAGATTCTCGTAGCTTGGGTGGAAGAGCATCGGGGCGTCGAGCTGGGAGCAATAGCCGTAGTCTGTCAGCACGTACGGGTGGAGCTGGGACCAGTCCTGCCCACGTCGAACAGACTGGTTGTACTTGACAAACAAGATGGTCTTCTCTCCTGGAAAATGAGGAGAGTGGAGTAGGTAAAAATTTTCAACATCAACCCAACTGCTAAGTAGAAATATATATGGGACTACTGTACAGGTACATAATTTTTTTTTTACCCGGATGCTGGACTCCTGCCAGGAGGAAGAAGCTCATGATGCTGCTGTTCTTAAAGATGGAGATGAATCTGTTTTCTGCTCGGCTGCCGGTGCCCAGGTTGCTGAAGGCCTGCATCTGCTTGCCCTGCTCCAGGATGCCGTCCTGGGTGGCCGCGCGCAGCACCCACGCGGTCTCGTTCTTCTCCATCCTGGCGTCGCCCTGCTCCAGTCCCCAGTAGTACTTCCTGGAGGAGACGCACGGAATCATCACCACGATCTTCAAATCGATCTGCCTTGCCCAGAGCGAGGCAAGAGGTGGGTGGACCTATCTATGTACGTACAGTAGTTACATACCTACATCTCAGGGGCAAATTAAAAAGTTTCGTCAATAACGATCGCGTTTAGAGAGTTTAAAAAAATCGAGTTTGGGATTTTTTTTTCTTAATTATTGGTGGTTGATGATGCCGTGGTGATAATTTTGTGTGTCCTTCTTTCCTTATGTGAGGCAGCCCTTCGTTAAGGTCAAACTCGTCGAGGAATGACTGGCGGAGGCGATTGATATTGCAGACGGTGATCGAGGGGAAGAAGACCTCGCGGTTGGAGGCCAGGTTGCCGTCGAAGGACGCCTGCACCTTGTCCTTGCGGTAGTCCTGTATCTGCACCTGGAGGAGGGTGACCGCGCAGATGACGCCGGTGCCGATGGCCAGGAAGAAGAACCAGTCAAAGTACCAGGGCTGCTCGCCCGTCATGGCCACGTAGCCCATGCCATGCAGGGAAGTCGCGTTCATGAACTCGGAGATGTTGTGTCGATAGGGATGCTGCTTCTTGCTTCTACTTTTACTTGACATGGCCAAGAAAATGGCTAAAATTACCAAAAAAATCGTCTAGTAATAAAATGCTCACTGCAATCTCCCAAAAAAAAAGTTGGCATGTCTATTTTGTGGCGGAAGGTTTGTGGTTTGCTAAAAAAATGAAAATATTATATTGTGGAAGAGTGTCGTGGTGCAAATCTGCTAATTACCCGACGAAACTCTGCTCCTATAATTTTAGGCTGCATTTTATTGCCGCCTTCTTTACAAAAAAGAGGTTTCGTATTGAGAACGATGCGCGACTTCCGACGAAAGCAAAAGTCGATAAATAAGTTTTTCTTCCTCCACGGACCACCACCAGCTTCAAGTTGATGTGGTCGTCCCATAGATGTCCACTAGAATGTTTTAACCTCGTTGGGTCGTCCTTCTCCCTGTCGTCGTCCTCCTCCTTGGCCGAATTCTTCGGAAAGATCACTTTGGAGACCTCCTCGTCTTCCTCGACTGGATCTCCTGTACTAACCTCGTTCCCCTCAAGAGCTCCTGAGTGGCACCTGGTGGTAGGGGGCCTGCCTCGTCCTGGCCCGGAGAGAAGAGGTCAAGAAGACCAAGATGAGAGACTGAAATGAAGGCAGAAGAAGGAACCATGTCTTCTGAGGAGGGCTCCTCCAAAACCTCTCCCGAGGAGTCTCCCGGCCCCCCAATGTCTCCAGGCAGGTCCCTCCTCCGGAGCTGGCTCAACCGGAACATGAGGATTGTCCTCAGCGACGGGAGAGTCTTGGTGGGGATATTCCTGTGCACTGACCAGGACTCCAACGTGATCCTTGGCTCTTGCACCGAGTGCCTTTCTGAGGCTGAGGAGGCTGAGAGTGGTGTTGAGCCGAGGATACTAGGTGAGTTGGCACTTTAAACAGGATCTTTTTTTCTCTTTGAAATCGTGATTTTTTTGTGATTTCAGGCCTGGCCATGGTGCCCGGCAAGCACATCACGTCCATCAAGGTTGACGAAGACTGCAGCAGCAGTACCATCCCACCCATCCCGGCAAACAAGCTAGCCTGATCGTAGACAAACCAACCTGGAACGGTGTCCGGACTTGAAGGGGTTGAAGGACGTCGAGGAGGAGATCCTGGCCCCCAAGGGGGAGCAAGGCAAAGAACACGAACTTTGGCACCACACAGGACAGTTTAAAGTGGTGCCAAAGTGAGGATGTTGGAGGTAAAACTTGCGTGTTCATAATCTTATTTGTCAAGTTGCTCTCGCCGCTGCTGAAGACTTTTGATTGCTGTTGGCCTTACAACAGCTACAGCTACCATGAAAAACATTTGGTCATGCATTAGAAATGTTCCCCAACGAATACTACCAGCAAGAATCGAAATGTCATCTGGCCAGTTTCGAGACCAAAAATCTTGATTCCCTGTTTGTTTCTCGTTTCCTGTGGCTAACACATTAGTGATCAGATCACCAACAAGAACCTTTGCCTCCAGACCCTATTTCGTACTAGTTAGTCGCATCGTTACTTTTTCAATCCTCTGTTTAATGTTTTGCAGCAAATACAGAACATAAAAAAGTCTCGGAACAACAACAAAAATACGTAACACTGAAAGAAAAAAAATGGCGACAAAACTTTGATATCAAAACAGAGTTGGGAAATTTGTGAAGGACGGAATGTGTTTCTCTCTCTCACAGCTATGTTGTTGTGGATCCATAATTGCTTCCCTTGTTCCTCAGGGTATCTTTTCATTTTTCTTGTTCTTTTCTGTCTCTTCCTCCGGCTCCGGCGGCCTGAGCTGGCAAGACGTGGCTTTGGGGTCGCATCCGTCGTACTCCCTGACGTGCGGGTTGCGCAGGTCCCCCACGTTGGGGCCGACGTCCGATGGGTCGGTGCTGGGTGGGCCCACGTCCTTCACGCAGGCACAGCGCTCCCTCCGCCCCGGCAGGTAAAGCTGTCGGGGCCGCCCGATCCAGGGCCGGTTCACCCCGCCGGACTTGTTGGTGCACCATACCCGGTGTCCCTTCGCCTTGCTCCACTCCGAGTTGCAGCTGGGAAACATCTGCTTTTCTGCCTCCCGCTCCTCCCGGTCCTTCTTGGCCTCCGCAACCCACCCGTCCACCTCCCTCTTATACGGTGTCTCCCTGCCCTCCGAGTCGTAGAAGCGGCCAACCACCTTCCCCACATAGGTGTAGTCCTTGTGATAGAACTCGATCCACTCTGCCAGCCCCAGGTAGTCCTGGCTGGTGAGCCCGGACACCTCGTCGACCAGACCTTCCTCGTTGAATTCGCCAGTCACAAAGGCACGGCTCCCGTCGCGTCCGGAGAAGAACCCGTAGCCCCCGTTGGGGCTGTACGTCTCTGGCTTGGAGGACACGTCGAACACCTGCCCCAGCACGGCCAGGTACGGGCCCTTCCCCTCAGTAGAGCCGTCATATTCCTTCAGACTCTCCTTTGTGAAGATGACCGCAGCCTCCTCTTTCTCACCCTCGCTCGAAGAGGTCTCCAAATCGCTTATGAACTCGTGGAAGGGTGAGAAGTCCTCCACCGCCTGAAACAGGGTTGTCACTGGTCTCAAGAACTCGTACTCCTTTGTGTAGGCCTCAAAAAAGACGGGGTCGTAGACGAAAACGGAGTAGGTGATCAAGAGGAGGACGATGGGGAGGAGAAGGACCTTGCTCGTCCAGGATGACGAGGAGGAGGAGGGGGAATTGTTGCCGCGTCTGCTGGCATTTTCCTTAGCCTTGGATGATCTCGTGGTAGCCATCTGGGAAAAAGAGATAGAAACTGCTTGAATTCATTAATTAAGTGTAAATCTACTCGATTCTGCACTGCCTTGTGACTGGTGTGTGTATATTCTTTTCTAACTGGTGGGCGTGGATTGGATTTGCCATCGTCACTTGTACTTTGGCGGCGGTTCAATGTTCATCTCCCGCCTGAAATCGTCCAGCTGCTGCTCCCAGCGCCGCTCGAAGTAGATGCACATGAGGAAGCTTGCCTCCGTCCCCACCCTGGCCGCCCAGGACCTCAAGGCCCTAAACTGCCTGACCTGCCTGGGGGTGAACCTGAGCGGGCCGAACACGGCCCCGCCGACGCACATCGGCAGCCCCGTCTGCAGTGCCTCGACCCACTTGACGGCCACCTCTCCCACCATGTTGGTGGGCATCTCCAGGACCGCGTGCACCACGTCGTGGACCTCCCTGTACCGCTGCAGCACGTAGGCCAGCTCGGGGTCGTCCACAAACCGAACGGGCTCCCTCGTGTCCGGGGAGATGCGGTGGTAGTCACTGTAGTCAGCATAGGTGCGGCCGAGGGAGCCTTCCGGGAGCGACCGGAGGGCGTCAAAGTCCACCGTACTGGTGCTGATCCTCGGACGATCCCTCAGCACCTCCCTCCCCTCCGTGTCGGCAGCCATCCTCCCCCTGATGAGGGCCAGGGCCGGCCCGCCGGTCACTTCCCCGTTGACGGCGACCATGTCCGCCCTCCAGGGATCCATCAGCGCGGCCGCTGCGCTGCCCACGCCAAGGACGGCCTTCTGCAGGCAGGAGGTGGGGATGTGCTCAGGGTACAGCTTATTGTCCTTCCCTGAGGCGTTCTCCTCGCCAGGGCTGTTGGCCTCGACCGTCAGCATTCTTCCTCTTGCAGGCAAGCCGGGGCGGAAGCCAACCTTGGAGAGGGTCCTACTAGTTGTTAACCGAAACATGACTCCTTTTTTTTTCTTCAAGCCCCTGCAAGATCTAAAGACTGCCTGAGTTCCCCAAGCATCTTCTCCCCGTGCTGGACCATCGCCCTGATGGTCTGTTCCTCCTCAATCCCCTTGTTGGACTTGAAGTCAGCCCTGGCCCACTCCAGCAGCTCTTTCCTCTGGGACTGGTCTGGCAGACTCCGGATGGTCCTCAAGCAGTCCCGATACAGCCTGAGCACTTGCTGTCTCAGCATGAACTGCTTCAGGGTCGGGACTGCCTTGTCCAAGGGCATCCCTCAGACTGACGGTGCAAAGGTCC
>JAAUYM010093198.1_pt1 | contig 24657 bp, 15 predicted proteins | sample 7278001 | NCBI WGS metagenome assembly JAAUYM01 (sample SAMN14350224, study PRJNA611818) | marine sediment metagenome | isolation source: surface marine sediment (1.8m) | place: French Polynesia: Moorea | collected 2018-08
GCTTTGTTTTTTCCAACATTGTGATATTTTAAATTTATGCCCAGAAAAAATTCTACTGTACCAAAAAAGATGTTGAAATTTGCCATCACCCTTGCTTTTGTTTCGCGGAAATGACGCAAATGCGAAAAAAAATGGAACTGGGGAAAATGTAGAGTCTATTTGAATGAGAAAGAAAAAAATATATCTGTGCAGACAACCTCTTTTCAAGCTTGCAATGTTTCCGCTGAGTTGACAAAAATCAAGTGTCGGAAAAGTTTATTTTAACGTATGGTCGAGAAATGTTAATGTTCATTTGAATAGAAAGAGACATAGAACCAGATTATCATGTGTATGTACAAGATACCTAGTCCTTGGCCCCTCCGAGCATAGTCACTCCCTAAGTTTCCTCAACATTTGACTTGGAATGCCTCTTAGGATTCAATTAACGTGTATTTTCATTACCTTACATTACCTCTTTTCATCCTCTCACCGACGGGACTTTTAGCAACAATTTTACGAAAAAAACTGCGACATTTGCGTGGTTTTCCATTACATGTTTAAAGCTGAATTTGTTATGCTCATAAGCTTAAAAGTCCCGTCGGGTCGGCAAAATACGTTCAACATCCGACCAAGACCACCGTCTGGTGTGAGAGAAACTGTAGAGGCATGAATTTGGCACCATGTCAGCAAGACAGCAAGCAGACTCCAAGCAAACCAGCAACAACGGCATATTTGAGGATTCTTTATCACATTATACTACAACCGGCAGGTGGTTTAATGTGAAAAATAGTATACTATAGTTCTTTTTTTCTATACGAAGATGCAGTGCTCCTCGCAAACCTCGTCTCTGCCAGGGGGAAGGAAGGAGGTGAAGCAGCCTAGGTAGGTACACACATCTGCCTACTACCTGTACTACTTACAAACCGCAGGCGGTAGGCGACAGGGGCCTCTCACCTTAGCGGTAGGTAGCAGTTTCACCAGCCAGCAAGTGAAGTGGAGGAACAGGAAATAAAAGCAGCAGCCCCTTCATGACAAGTGTATAAAATAAGTGATATAAAATGTACCAGAAGTGTATATATAGGGTTGGAGCATAGCATCTGCTTATAGTAATAAATGATACTGTCCGTGACGGCCACGTAGGATAAGTAAGATAAAGAGAACATGGTAAATATGGTAAGTAAACATCGCAATAACATTGCCATTCCTGTGCTTTTATCAGGTCATACTAAGAATCTTGGTGCAATGAAACCTGCGTAATTTAGTGGCAATGCACTTTTTTTCAGGATGCTTCCAATAGAGTATCAAAAGATGAGGAAAGGGAGGAAAGAGAGAGGATGCTGGAGGAGAAAGCGAAGGAAAGGAGGAAAGCGGGAAAGCAGTTCCTCTCCAACCTGCGGGCCAACCCCGGCGGCTACCTGGCCTCCAAGTTGCCCCCCATCCACAAGGCCATCCTGGAGGACGACGACAGGGAGCTGGCCAGGTTACTGCGCAGGCCCGACGCGAAGGCCAGGCGCGTGGAGAAGCACGAGGGGGTGACCCCGGTGGACGTGGCGGCCGCCTGCGGGAGGGACGGGGCGCTCAGACTGCTCCTGACCTCCTCGCCCAGGATCGCCAAGGTCTCCGAGATGCGACCGCTCCACCTGGCCGTGGAGTCCGGCAGCGTGAAGTGCCTGGCGTACCTGCTGCCGTCGGAGGAGATGGAGGAGGCGGACAGGGACAGCGACGACCCGTTCGACCACGTCACCCCGCTGCAGCTGGCGGCCAGGTCAAGGGAACGAGTGGACTGTCTCGAACTGCTGATCTCCCTCGGCGCCAACAAGGGCCTGTCGGCCGAGAGCGGCACCTCCGCCCTCCACGTGTCGGCGCGCTACTCCTCCCTCCTCTGCATGGCGACCCTCTTGGAGAGAGGGGCGCACGTGAACGTGAGGGACGACCTGGGGATGACGCCGCTGCACCACGCCGTCTCCTTCCAGTCTCCACGGAGCGCGGAACTCCTCCTGAAGAGCGGTGCCGGCGCCAACGCCAGGAACGACAGCGGGCGGTCCCCGCTGGGCATCGCGGCGTACAGTGGCTTTGCGGAGTTGATCGACATCCTCGTCCGTCGTGGGGCCAAGGTCAACGAGAGGTCGTCTAAGCAGGGTCTCTCCGACGAGCCGCCCACCTTTCCCGTGCTCATGGCCTGCGAGCAGGAGCACTTCGGCTGCGTGGAGACCCTGGTGAAGTTGGGGGCGGACGTGAACGTCTCCTCGGAGGACAATAACGGTCTCAGCCTACTGCACCTCATCGTCCGGAAGCAGTGGGTGCCGGGCATCGCTCTGCTGGCCAAGCACAAGGTCGACTTCAACTGCAAGGACAAGAGCGGCCAGCCTCCACTGGCTCATGCAGTGAGAATCGGCTGCCAGCCTGCCATCCACGCCCTCCTCAAGGGTGGGGCCGACGTCAACGGGAGGTCGGCGGACGGCGACACCGTCCTGCACCTGAGCAGGCTCTCCAGGCACATGCTGCCCTGCCTGAGGCTACTGATCAAAAAGGGGGCGGACGTGAACGACGGCGGCAACGCCAATGTCCGCCGGCCACCGCTCAGCATGGCAGCCATGTACAATCTGGCGGAGCACGCGCGGCTCCTCATCAAGAGCGGCGCCGACGTCAACCGGAGGGACTTGATCGGGCGGACGCCGCTCGTGTACGCGATACAGGAGGGTCACGTGGAGACGGCGGAGGTGCTGCTGAAGGCGGGCGCCGACGCCAACCTCGCCGACATAATCATGGAGGGCGCCCTGCACAAGGCGGCCAAGAAGGGCTGCTCGAAGGGCATCAAGCTTCTGTTCAAGTACGGGATGCGCCAGGGCCGCTTCAACAAGGAGAGCAAGTTCTTTCACTTGCCGTTGCACGCGGCCTGCTTCTACCACAGAGACAGGTTCGCCCTCAAGGTGCGGAGTGCCACCAGGGACAGCGTTGGGACCTCCATCATGTGCAAGTGCCTGTCGGGCGAGTTGCACGGAGAGAGATTCGCGCCCAAGGATCCCGACTGGGACGGAGCAGCTCCAGTGCACAGAGCAGTTTGGGACAACGACATCGAGTACCTCGAGGCGCTCACTTCCAGCGGTGCCGACGTCAACCAGAGGGACAGGCTCGGCCAGGCCCCCATCACCTACATCAGGGGGAGGAGCAACAGCATCGAAGTCCTGGCGGAGCTCATCGCCAGGGGAGCCGACGTGAACGCGACGGACAGGAACGGGGAGACCCCGCTCTTCCACGCCGCCATGTGCGGCCGCCTCGAGAACGTGGAGCACCTGCTGGGCGCGGGTGCGGACGTCACCTTGGACGACAGGACAGACCGCATGACTCCGCTGCACGTGGCAGCTCTCTACGGACATGCGCACGTGGTGGACGTCCTCCTGAGGAGGCCCGACTCGAAGGAGCTGGTGGGGAGGCTCACGGCCTCGTTCGCCATCCCGCTGCACCTGGCAGCCCTCTCGGGCGACCTCGCCTCGGTAAAGCTGCTGTCGGAGCATCATCGCTGGTCCCTCCTGAAGGACGAGAGAGACATCCAGGGCAACGGTTTGCTGCACTACGCCGCCATGGGGGACGATTCCGCCGGGGTCATCAGGCATCTCCTGGAGAAGGGGGCCGACGTGGACGACGTCAACCTGAACCGGGACACGGCCCTCCACCTGGCCTCCGCCCACGGCCTCTCGGGCCACGTCGAGGCCCTGCTGGAGGGCGGGGCCGCCGTCCGACTCAACCTCGACTTCCTGACGCCGCTCCACGTGGCGTGCAGGAACCGGGCCCTGGAGTCGGTGAAGCTGCTCCTGCGGCACGGGGCGGACCCCGACGCGGACGGCGGCGTCACCGGCCAGACCCCGCTGCACCTGTGCGCCGAGAGCGACAACCTGGGCGAGGTGGCCAAGGTGCTGATCGAGGCGGGGGCCGAGACCGGCAGGCGCGACTTCTTCGGCCGCACCCCGCTGATCAGGGCGGCCGTGGAGGACAACGCCAAAGTCGGCTGGGTCCTCCTCAAGGGCGGCGCGGACAAGTTCGACCTGTTCAGGCGGAGCGACGACGACCGCGAGCCGGTCACCTTTCTCCAGATCCTGGCGGCCAGGCAGGAGTCCAAGGGTGCGTTTCTCAGGTCTCTCTCGGTGGAGGAGCGCGACTACCCGCAGGGATCCCCACTCCGGACCAGGACGCGCCTCCACCCGATTCTGGACGACATGTCCGAGGTACATCGATGCGCGGCAGAGGAGAAACTCAAACTGTTTCAAGTCCAACTCCAAAACGCAGAGTAGTCGTCCCTGTAACAGAAATCACCATACGGATGCCCATCCCAACCAATATCGCTAGCACGCATGCAACGCCAGAGCAGGTGTTAAAATAGTATTTAAAAAAAGCTCTTAGAGCAACCCAAATTTCAGCCCCATCGCTAATTACGACCAATAACGTTCGAGTTCATCCTTGGCTTGGTTCCCGCAACCACCAGCGCCGACCAGAGACAAGGTGAACCCTGCACATTATTGGTATTACCACTACTGGCGTAGCTGCTGGCGTGGCTCTAGTGGTACCAATATTGGTTGTGGCTACATTCCTTCTCATTCTGTTTCTGTTACCTCAAAGGCTGAACACCTGTTTACCCGCGTGTGAATTCGTTTGAATAGTATCCCCACGTCGTCAGAGGAACAAAGTTGCTCATTGATGTGTGGCTTATGATTCGTTATAATATACAGTATAGCAGTCAGTCAGTATGTAAGTAACATTAGCCTGACCTGACCCTGAAGCTACCCGCGTTGCTGGGTAAGATTTCGCAAAAGGTGAGTGGGCGAGGAACTGTAAGTGAACTTCTTTTTATATAGTCCGCAAAGCCCAAAAATAACCATTTATAGCCTATCTGGTACTGACTACAATATTAGCTCCTGTAACAACTTTTGAAAAAGTGGACTATGAGTCCAACTGCACGAACAAATTTTATAGCCCAAAACATCCAAAAAAAAGCCACTTATAACCAAAATGTCTGTGGCCTAGCCCGCCTGGCAACCCTGCTTAACAGACTTACTGGTGAGCCTGGCCCGAGCCGACATGTGCTTTCCTGTCCAACCGCCTCGTTCACCAGCCAGAGAAATCAGGCTACGAGGCCGCCATTCATTGTACATACAACAGCTTATTTTTGTTAACTTATGTCTCTGGCTGAATCCGACATTTTGCCTGCACGATCCAAGCCCGCGAAAAAAAATCCGGCCCGACACATCCCTAGCCTGGTGGTGAGGTGACGTTTTCTCCATTCTTAAAAAAACAAAAACAAAAGTGCGGGCGCGCGCGCGGAAGGGAGGGGAGAGGAGGCCTGGCTGGCCACCCCGCGCAGACGCAGCAGCAGCAGAAGGAAAGAGAGACGCATTTCAAATTTCAAAAAAAAAAAAAAAAAATCCATATAATGAAAAAGCAAGAGCAGACCTACAGACGGTAGAAGGGAGCTTCCGGTTCCTCCTTGGTCCTTCCCTGTCCTGTGTTGTCCAGTCCTCATCCTGAGCAATGTCCCGGGCCATCAGCACGGCCTCCTCCTCCTCCTCCTCTTCGTCCACCCCTCCGACGGCCAAGAGGTGTCGCCTGGAGAGGACCCCCTCCGCGCTCACCCCGAGGTCCAAGGCCATGCTGCGGATACCGCACTCGCCGTCGCTCGAGAAGTTGGGATACGGAACCGGTGAGAGAGAGAGAGAGAGAGAGAAATAGATGCATACATCCCGACTGGCGCAAAGGTGCTAATTCCAAATTCTATGATTATGCTACTTAGCAAAATACTGTCCTACTCAACCAACAACGCACTCTTAAACTTGCGGTTGCGACTGAGCTCCTATGCAGAAATTTTGTGTAGCTGAGCATACAAATCAGCGCCAAATGTGCAAAAAATGTATGCAATGTGTACAGTGCACGTGCATGTAGTACATTCCAACTTAGCTTCCTTCTATTTTGCATACCACCGCTGGTGGTTGGGTAGGTACATTTTAATGTGCTCTACTGTAACATTACTCTTGCTACCACTATGTTACAGTAGATCAGAGCATATTAAAATGTACCTAGAACAGTATTTATTTTCAGGGTTCTAATTTGTAGTGTTACTAGCCCTAGTCTGGCTCAGTCGGTACCATTCAATTAAACTACTTCTTTTCTGATATTAAGAGGGCTTCTGCTTGGGTGCAGGTGTGAACGTGTTCTTGTACCGGCGCGTCCCGGTCACCCCGAGTCCGACCTCCTCCTCCTCCTCCTCCTCCGCCTTCTTCCTCCCCCCGTGGGCCATCAAAAAGCTGCGAGGCGGGGGCGGGGGCGGGGGAAGGGGCGGAAACGGCCGCTCCGTGCTGGCCAGGAGGCTGGAGAGGGAGGCCGGCATCCTCCGGTCGCTGGAGCACCCCAACATCATCGGGTACCGCGGGTTCCGCCGCAACTCGGACGGGTCCCGCGTCCTGGCGGTGGAGAACGGGGAGAAGTCGCTGCTGGACGTCATCGAGGAGATTCGGGAGTACGAGGAAGAGGAAGGGGGAGAAGAGGAAGATCCGGAGCCGCTGCCCCACAAGGTCATCCTGAAGGTGGTCGGCTGCGTGGCCTCGGCGCTCTCCTACCTCCACAACAAGAAGCAGCTCCTCCACGGAGACATCAAGGGGGCCAACGTACTTATCAAGGGCGACTTTGAGGACGTCAAGCTATGCGACTTTGGCGTCGCCCTCAAGCTGGACGAAAACCTGAAGGTGATCATTGTTGCGGCACGTCGAGCTAAAAACTGTTGTCCACATATGTTACGAAGTGAAAGCAGGTGTCGGAGGAGGAGGAAGAGGCCTACGTGGGGACGGGGCCCTTCACCGCCCTGGAGGCCCTGAACGGCGGAGGCGACCGGGCCTCCATCACCGACCGGGCCGACATCTTCAGCTTGGGCTGTCTGATCTACGAGATGCTGGCACTGGAGGCGCCACACGTCAATCTTCTTAGATTCGAAGAAGACAACGGCAAGTTCATATACCACATGGTCGCTCTTCTCTTGCTCCTGAGCCGTTGATAGTTGACGTTCCCGCAGAATCGGATCAAGAGGAGGCAGAGGAAGCCTACGAGGACGCCCTGGGCACCCGTCCGGACCTGCCGGAGCACCTGGATTGGCTCGCGAAGGACGAAGGATACAAGAAGGTCCTCGGCATCTTCTACGCCTGCACCGAGGAAGACCCGGCGAAGAGGCCATCAGCAAGGGACATCGTGGACTTGTTGAAAGATTGAGACCGACGGAACTATTCTGTTACACAAGAATCCCGAAGCAACCTCCCCCCCGCGCCATTCCACTCACCTGAAGTATTAACACAAAGAGCGTTTTTTTTGTCTATGGTATTTCCTTAATTACTACATTGTATAAGTTGTCTTATCTGCCATTGAGAATATAACGGTATTATGTGTACAGTAGTACTGCGACAAGTTTAATAGGTTAACCTGTTAACATCCGACATTTTAAATTTGTTTGGATGACGCGACACCATTTTTTTGGTTACTTAAAAATAAATTGTAACCTGAAAATTTTAAGTAGCTGTGTCGGTATCTACGTAAATATTGAAATGGTTTTTTTTTTTGCTAGAAAGTGGCCCGGTGCTAGTCAGAAATAGAAATCTGACCCTATGCAAAAAAAAGAAAAAAGAAAAAAAAAAAAAAACAGAACCTCTGATGTAGGTATTAGAGATTTTGACGTCTAGTACACGTACTCTTCGAGTTACATTTATTCTTTAAAATCTTTAACCTTACAAGGTTTAATGAAATAATACTTACGACCACAAAAATGAGCGAGTTTACAGAAAAATAATGTGGGTTTACTTCGTGAGAAGCCTCGGCGAAAGGCGTAGAGAACCGACGACAATTGAGGTTCCAGGAGGGGAGGGGAGACCTAGTCATCGTCATCGATGAAATCGTCCTCGTCCTCCTCTTCCGACTTGTCCTGAAGCAGGTCCTCGTCGAACTCCTCTTCGCTCGTGGTCTCCCGCTTCTTTTTCTTCTTCCTTTTGGCCTCTTCCGCCTTCTTCTCTTCCGCCAGACTGTCTTCACTGCTGCTGTCGTCGTTCCACGCGTAGCTTATTTTCTTTCCCCTCGTGCGCCTCCCGCCGGTGGAAACTTCGCTTAGGATCTTCTTCTTCTTCTTCTTGAATCGCTCCTCGAAATCTGGATCCTCCTCTTCCTCGTCGGTCAGCTCCCTTCGCCGCCTCTTCTTCTTCCCTCCTCCGCCTCCTCCTCCTTTCCTCTTCTTTTTGGACTTGCGCCTCCTCCCGTAGTCCTCCCCGTCGTCGCTGTACTCGGAGTCGTCGTCTCTCCTCCTGCTCCTCCCGCCAAGCTCCTCGTCCTCCGACCCGCTCCCGTCTATCACAAAATCATCGTCGTACACCACCCTCCTTTGCCTGTTTGACCTGCGAGTCGGCTCCACCTTCTTTTTCTTCTTCTTGGACACGTAGTCCTCCTCGTCACTATCGTTGCTCTCATTTTCCTCCTCCAGCTCAAACTCCTCGTCCTCTTCCTCCTGCAGTTCCTCCTCGCTCAGCTGGAAGTCGCTCCCACTGTCCCCGTCCCCGCTCTCCTCCGAATCGGTCAGCTCGCTCAGCTTCTTCCTCTTTTTCTTCTTCCCCTTCTTGTCCACGTCTTTCTGGATGTGCATTTTCAGTGGTTGGGGGCCTGGTTCTTCGGTGGCGTGCAGACTTCCCTCCTTTGGCCCTTCAACGACGCACTCCTTGCTCTCCCCGGTGTCCGTTGGTTCCTCTTTCTCTGTCGTCTCTGCGTCTCCCTTGTCCTCGACGTCGTCTTCTTCCTCGCTTGCGCCCAGGATTGTGGACATGTCCTTGCCCCTGCCCACCCCAGAGACGCCGCTGGCGGACTTCTCCTTTTCCTCCTCCACTTCCAACTCCTCCTCCTCCTCCTCCGCCTTCTCGGCAGCCCTCATGATTGTTTCGATGTTCTTCCCGTATCCATCGTTGCCAGCGCCCCTGACCTCCTCCTCCTCGTCGGCTATTGCGGATTTAATCATTTCGTCGAATTCCCTCGTGCTGTACGAGACATTCCTGGCTGCTCTCCTCCTGGTGGGCAGCGCCTCTTCTTCCTCCTCAGACTCCTCGGAAGACGACGAAGAGGACGACCCCGTGCCGGTGCCGCTGGAGGAGTCTCCACTCTCGGAGTAGCTGCTGGAACCGGAGTCGGACAGGTACTTTCGCCTGGGAGGCGCCCTTTTCCTCGCCGGCCTCTCCTCTCCCGCGGCAGGAAGCATGTTGGACAGCGAGAGGGAGACGAACGCCAACCTCTCCTTGCGCTTGTTGTCGGCGTCCTTCTTCTTCAGCACGACCTCGAACTCCTTCAAGTTTTCTTCGAGCTTGTCCACAAGCTCCGAGTGCTGGCAATCAGGACAGAACCAGTTGCCCTCAGGAATGACCATCAGGGTGGGACGCAGGCACATGGCGTGCCACCCGGCGTCGCATTTGTCGCATAGCAAGATCCACTCGGGCTGGTCCGCCTTGTCGCACTTCTTGCAGGCAAAGTCCTCTTCCTCCTCCTCCTCCTCTTCTTCCTCCGAAGACGACTCCACCTTCTTCATCTCCTCTCTTCGCCTCCGTCTCTTGGCCTTCCTGGTGGCCGTCCGCGCGTGCTTTATGGGCTGCGCCTCGTTGTCCGGGACGTCGGACTCGCACGAGAACTCGTGGTCGCTCTTGAAGAGGTCGTCGTCGTCGTCGTGGATCAGGTGCTCCTCCTCCTCGAAGTCCTCCTCCCCCTCCAGGCCCTGGTCGTCTTCGTCGCTGCCCGACGAGAAGCGAGCGAACTCCTTCAGACTCTCCTCCCCTCGCTTTCTCTTCTTCTTCTTCCGCCGCCTCCGCTTCTTTGTCGGCTCGTCCTCGCCGCCGGCCTCCCCCGCGCTGAAGTCCTCGTCGCTGATGTACTTTATCTTCCTCTTTCGCTTCTTGGCCTCTCGCTTCGCCATCTCCTTCTCGTAGTCGAGCCCCAGCTTCCTGTACTTTTCCAGCCGCTTCTTTTCCCTCTCTTCCTTCTTCTTCTGCTCCGTTTTGTACAGCTCCAGCGCCTCCTCTTCCTCCCTCTGGCGCCTCTCGGCCTCCTTAATTCTCAAAGCGGCTATCCTACCACTCGTCCGCCTGGAAGACCGGTAGATTTCGGCAAGACTTTCTTCTTCCTCCTCCTCCTCCTCGTCCTTAGACGTCCTTGTTTTTCGTTTCTTTTTCTTCTTTGGACTCTCCTCGTATTCTGCCTCCTCCTCCTCTTCCTCATTCTCGTTGTCCTTATCCCGTTCCTCCTCACTGTCTTCTTTCAATTTAGCTTTGCGAGGCCTCCCCTTCCCCTTCTTCTTTTTCTTTTTAGTGATAGAGATTACTTCTTCCTCCTCCTCTTCCTTACTGGCTCCAACTGTAGTAGTATCCTCATCCTCATCCACCTCTTCTTCCTTGGCGCCCTTCTTCGGAGAAACGTCAACGTCGTCCTTCCCCTTCTTCTCTTCGGCCTCTTCATGGTCAATCCCATTCTGCTTCTTGCTGCCGTTGGTCACCCTGGTGTTCCTGGCCATGCACTCCGCGCCGGAGCCTCTGCCGAAGACGAAAATCGTCGGTTCTTCGACGGCCTCCCCCACCTCGCGCGCGGCGTTGTTTTCCATCCCGGAACCGTTCCCGGAGACGTGGACGGTAGGCTCGGTCACGGCAGCGGTCACGACAGGTTCTCCTTCGCCAACTTTGGCCCTTTTGGAGCTGTCGCCGCCGCCAACGTGCTCGCCGTCGGCGGGTCTCTTAGTCGCACCCGCCTCGTCCTGGGAGGAGGAGGAAGGTTTCCCGTCAGGTGGAACAGGGGCGGGTTCGGAGCCCCTCTCGGAGGCTATGATCCTCTCAATGCTGTGGATGGGCGCCGGTTTTGCGGCCTCTCCCTCCTTCCCTCTTGCGTCCTGCCGCGGGGGGTCCTCGGGTGCCGGCGGCTTAGCTCCGTCTCCGGACGTGTTCGCCCCAAGAGACGCCGCCGATTCGGAATTGAAGAGGGTCGCCTGCGCGTCCCCATCCCGAGGGGGCAAGGCAGGCCTGGCCTGGTGGTGGCCCTCCTTCGACACGAGATCGGCGATGGTGAAGTTTGTCGGCGTCGCCGCGGACTTCGACGCCTCCGCCTTCTTTGGAGACGCGTCCGCACTCGTCCCTCCCTCGCACTCGTCGGCGTCAGGCCCTTCCTCCTCACCAGCAGTCTCCTTCTTGGAGATTTTCTGATCCTCCGACTCCTTCGCTTCTTGATCGTCATCCGCTTTGGGCTCCTCCTTCGTGGAAGGAACGCCCTTTGTGTGATCCTCAGCAACGAGTGGAATGTCAGATCTGACCATCTTCTCCTCCTCCTTCTCTTTACGGTGAGACGGAACTGTCTCATCTTTAGACGCGCCCTGTCGGACGCCCTCGGGTTGTCCAGTCAGGTTACTAACCTGTGGTTGCGAGGAGGACTCTGAGAAGCCGTTCACGCCCTTTTCGCTCATCCCCACGTCGACCTTTCCGACAGCAGCGATCTTCGTCTTGTCGGAGATACCGTTTTTCTCCTCTGGCGTGCTCTTCCCGCCGTCCTCGTTGTCGCTGTTGTCGGCGCTGGGGGCCACGCTCGTCACGTTGCTGGCCTCCTGGCTGGACGTCGGGACGGGCCCGGTGTCCCGGATGACGTTCTCGTAGCCTTGCATCGATTCCTCCTCCAGGTCCTCTACCTGCGACCCGCGTCGGACGAAAGTGTTGCCGGTCTTGAGCTGCCCTACGAGCTCCAGCACCTCCTCCTTGCTCTGCGCCACCAGCTCCCACGTCTCCTCGTCCGGGTCCTCCTTATACACACGCAGGTTGGCCTCTCCGTCGGACTGCCACCAGTAAGAGTTTCCCAACCTGAAATAAAATAAATGAGGAAAGGTTTATTTAAACTTTCATTTTCTTTCATTTTGACGCAATCTGCTATAAATCTTCTTTCAACATCTCTAATCCTTTAAACATGAGAAATATGATTACAAAATAACAAATGCCCACCTCCACAAAGTAAATGTACCTTTTGAAGGAAGGTTTTAGACTTTCGCATAAGTCGTTTTTATGTCATCAGTCTTGAAGAAGACTGAAGTGAATTAGGGGCTTGTATGTTGGGTTTGAAGATGTACAATTGTATAGGTACTTTAACCCAATTGTAACAAAAAAAAGGAACACCTCCTGACCTGTCTGTGCCCAGTGGCTGAGACCTGAGGTCCTTGGCCGTCTTCTGGTTGATCTCCTGCTTGAACTTGGGGTTGACGTCAAACTGGGCCTCCATCAGGTTCTTGAGCAGCCTGAGCCTGACCCCGGGGCGCGAGTTCCTGTATCCGAACCTCTCCAGGTCCCACCCGTCCTGGGGCGAGTAGGAGTGCGCGAACTTGGTCAGCGCCTTCTCCCACTTGTCCGTGGACACGGACTTCTTCAGCTTCCGCAGCAGCTTCACCTGGAAGACGATCCACTCCTGCCTGACCGTCTTCTTGCCGGAGCACTCCAGCATCTCCTGGAGCTCCCCGATGTTCGGGCACTGCACGCCGCACTCCTCACCGAAGCGGTCGATAAAGGCGCACACCACGGCGAAGTCGGGGTCGGAGGAGACCTCGGAGCTCTTCCTAGCCGCTTGCAAGGCGGGGCCTCCCACCATGGCAGCGCTGGCGCTGGCGCTGGCGCCGGCGCTGGCGGCGGCGGTGGCGGTGCCGGACAGGCTGTCGCCCTCCTCTCCCGTGTCCATCTCTGCCTTGGCCTTGGCCATGGCCGCGTCTATCTCCTCGGCCGCCATCGACTCAATGAAAATCTTCCGGCATATTTTTTGGGAAATAATTCCTCTTTTTTTTTTCTTCTTTCCCCGTCTGATCTGGTTGGGTACTCCGGCTAACGCCGATTCTGCAGCAGCTGCACTTGCACCCGACTCAAGCCTACATATATAGGAAACGTCTGGGAGTCCTGAACGCTCTCCAGTTGTTACTTTTCTTGAGATCTCCTCAAGTCCGCCCGCAACTTTCTGCTGGAAATGGAGGACAAAAACATCCTCCTCTTCGCGGCGGCAATCAATGCAGGGTAGCGCCCGCCGCGGCCGCCGTCTCCGCCTCCGCCGTTGTTGCTGCTGCTCCTGCCGTGCTGCTGTTGCTGCTGCTGCTGCTGCTTTGTGTGTGTTCTCCTGCTGCCCCAAACAGTTTGCCACCGGACAAAATCATGCCGGTCTCTATTCCACGGCGTGTAATAGGTTGACAGGCCACACAGACGTCGTCCTCCTCCACCCACCGGGTTGAGACGCAGCGGGTGGGTGTCGCCCGGAGAGGAGAGCCCAGGGAGACGAGGCGATTGCAGAAGCACTCGAAAGTGCAACTCCGCTCTTGTTCTTTTTCAAGCTCTTTTTTAAGCTGTTGCCAACCCTGTTGGCGTCTCTCTCTCTCTTTCTCTCTTGGCGTCTCCCTGTCCCTCCCTCTCCCTCTCCCTCTTCCTCCCTCTTTGCTTTGTCTGCTGCTGCTGCTGCTGCTTCCTTTCGCCTCTTTCTCTCTCTCTGCCCAACATACCAAAGGCAAGGCTCTCTCCCCCTCTCCCTCCCCACCCCATTCTCCCATTTGCCATTTTATGTAGTTAGCTTATTGGTCTCTGGCAGGAATCAATTCCCTCACCTTTACCTGCGCGAAACGCCTGGATTTTCTTGCGTTGTTCACCTTGTACTTACGTCCGTTGGGTATGCCATGTCAGTGTGGAGTGAATACGGGGTGGTTACAACAAACTGTGGCATCTGCAATACCGCGAAAGTCTGGAAAGGAAACTGTTTTTCTGCTTGTTTTCGTATGTAGTTTGTGCGTATGCAGATTTCACAGATCTATGGGTTTTTTTCCTACCATAGATACTTGAAACGTACCTACCCAACCAACAATGCAGTCTTAATAAACTTCCTACTGAACTCCGAGCTCCGACCACTGCAAAAACGTGTACCGCAATGTGTATATATTCCAACTAAGCTTCCATTTTGCATACCACCGTTGGTGGTTGGGTAGTGTTTCACAAACGACAATTAAAGTCACTGATTAAGACGACGCTTTGTCAAACTGCACGACCGAAAGATTTACTATTACGTAGATTAAAGATGCTCATGCTTTATATTTCAGAGCTCCACATAATAACGCACGCAGAAAAAAAACATAACAGTAGTTCTCTAACAACTTTACTTTCTAGTATTCCAAGTGCTCAGACCACCACCCCTTCATGGTCTCATTCTCCTCCTCCGTCTGATCAGATGAGGGTGGGCGGGCGCCAGAACGGCCTGCAAACGTCGGAGGCAAAGATTGGCAGATAGACCAAATGAAACAAATGGACATGTCTGAGTATTTTTTGTTTGTTTGTTTGTATTCCGGTAGTACCATTCTCTGTTAGTTGTGTTAGTGACGGCGAAAGTGTCCTGTCCTAACCTCACCTGCCCCTCCGACTCAGCGTCCGGGGGGCCGTTGCTAGGGAACAGCTTCTCCTCTGAGGAGTGCTTGCTAGCGGAGCGAGCAGAGGACAGTTTCGCACTGCGAACTCCTAAGGGAAAAAGGATTTGGGAAAATTAGTGACATGTGCGCGGATTTGCTTAAAAACTTTTTGCACATACGTAGGTACAGTTGACGTTCAATTTAGGCAATTTATTCGATTTTGGCTATTTTTTTTACTTCCCTGTACGTAGTGTAGTAGTAAGCAGCCCTATTCAGTTTAGGCAACAAATTCGAAACTACAGACAGCGTTTTATTCTTCTTGGCCGGCAGCTTGCCCAAATCGAACTATGATAAAATATTGTGAAATAGTTAATTCTTTCTCCGGACCTTTTTCCGTTTTGACGGGCGCGCATTCACAGTCTTCCTTCCCGGCTAATTGCAGCTTGTCCATGACGACGTCGCCGTACTGGGGACCACTGAAAGAAAGAGAGGGTGAACGTCACGAAAAAAAATCCTCATATGAAATCATCTACGCATGCACACCGTACCTACCTCAACACGTAGTTGACGCAAATTATGCTCTGCTCCTCCGCGTTCTTGGTGTTGCATATGAGGGTGGCGCACGACTGCAGCCAGGTGTAGCCGCCGCTCTTGTTCAGCATGCGGTAGTAGTTGCTCATCACCTGGCCCTTGTTCAACACTAGGAAAGAAAGGGAGGACTACTTTTTTACTTGGCCTTGATCCGGAGAACGGCCCTTTGCTTCGCTCACAGTCCTCGTGCGTCTTGCGGATCTTGTGGACGTCTTCCCCGTGACAGAGACTGTAGAGCGAGACGTCGGTGATGTCCTCGGCGTTGTAGTCCAACAGCTCGGATACCCTGCAGAAGTTAAAAGTGCTTACATGCGGGTAGCTTATAGGAATAGTTGTAAAAAAAAAAGCTCACTTTGGTTCGCAGTGGAGTATTTTGAAGTCGAAAGATAGTCTGGTGACGAACATGTCGCTCTCCAGCCTGACCTCGTGCACGCTAGGCGGGGGCAGAGCGATGGCCAGCCCGATGAAGCCGGTCACGGACAGGTTGGGAGGCTTCTTCCCGCCCAGACAGCTCTGCGGCCGTAGCTTGCCAAGAAGGAGAACCACCTATAGAGTACGGGGCGTGAATGTTTACTATGTATGTACTGTACGTACGTACGTACTAGGTACAACAGTGCTTGTTGTCTCCCACGCGGTTGCTTGCTCACCCTGTACCCAGATGACTTGAAGTGGCAGCCCCTTTTGGTCAGCGTTGACTTCATCCTGATGCAGAATGCCCTGTCGAAAGTCGGCTTCCCGGAAATCCTGTCGACCGGGGCGTTCATCAACGATGTGACAGGGTAGCACACTGGAGAGGTTGGTAAAATAAAAATTTTAAACAGCACGTCAGGATTGCAATTTATTTTATCATAGCCATGCGTGGCATCACCGTCCGGTATCGACGGGAGCGACCCGATGGCTCCTCCTCCCGCCTTGTCCAGCTCGCCTCCGCCGTTGCTGCTCGGGGAGATTCTCTGGTGGTGCGCCAGGGTGACCCCTAGCTGCTCCGCCAGCTCCACGTGGTCAGACTGGTGGACGTAGTCGAAGATGCTGCTTCCCGTCAGCTCCACCTGACCGAAGACGAAGTGTAGTACAGTAGGTATATAGTGCCATATGCATGTCAACCTCCCAAAAAAAACTTAAGTGCTTCATATTTTTTCCCTTTGGTTTGGTATTAACTCCTGGACATACTCTCGAATTTTGTCCCGGAGGGTACCTACCCCATTCAGCCCATCGAAATTTGGGAATTGCAGCTGGATTTCAGCCTCCAAACTCCTTGCCAAGAGTGCCCGGCAGTCCTGTATTTTTCTTCTTATTGAACTTAAATTTTCTGGAATATTTTTTGTCAGTTACTAATTTTTTTTTTGTTTTAGTCTTTTTGACATTCGCATGAAGGAAAATTATGTACGGTTCGATCATGGTCAGGAGTGATAACTGCAGCTGCTCCTCCCAAGTCTTCTCCATGGTGGAAATGGGCCCGAGAGTAGGTAGGTCAGGGAGTTAGTTAGAAACACACTGAGGCCATTTTAAATTTTTTGTGCCTTTTAAAAGTCATTTATATCACTATATTCTCAAATATTTAAGTGCATCAAGCAAATTGAGGTGTTCAGTTTTTCAGTGTACATGCTATTGTAACATGCATGTGTGTTGCTTAGTCATTGTACCGTGCTACCTGCATACCACTGCATACGCACTCACTTGTGACAATCCCAGGTAGATAGAGACGGTCTCCGAGATGTAGAGGAACCTTCCGTCCGAGTTGAGCGAGATGGCGAAGCCATCCAGCGACTGGAGAATGTGGGTGCCCTCGTGCTCCTCGAACACCTCGGTCACGAAGTCACTGGGAATCTTGGACTTCAGACCTAAAATTAAAAATTATACTATACTAATATGCAGGAATCACATAAAACGGTATGACAGTTGCGAAACGTGGTAATCCCTAGGTATATTTGTTGCTGCTCTTAATGTTTCACATGCTGGAGTTTGAATTAAGCAGAGAGAATTAAAACGAAGGAAAACATTGCTTAATTCCATTTGTTCACCAAATTCTACATACATTTTATGCGGTAGTGCTATCTGGCAGCCAAGAAGTTTCCTATTCTATGCATAAGGAGGGCCAGGGGTACTAAGAAAAGTCATTTTCAGAAGGACTTTACACATTTACACAAAACCTAAATATTGTTTGAAGAGGGTTTTCAAATATTAAGACATAGTTTATTTAGAACTGCCATCTTTCTTTATGGAGATTGTAGATCTCTCATTTTAATGTTCCATTCTCATTGGCTGAGAAGAGGAAGAAAGAGACCCATCAATCAAGCAGCATCAATTACTGACTCTGTGACCGATTGCCAATAGGTGTATACTTGGAAGTAGATAATGGAACCTCTTCTTCACGATTCTTTTTAAATTTAGCACACCTCAGAAATAAAAACTACTACGGTATACTGTAGTTACGTCCGGAGATAACAACGGGACTGTTTCAAGGTGACGTCCAATTTAGTAGGTGTTTAATGCCAATAGTAGCTACTGTACTAGCAAGGCTACCCGGAAAGTTCACTATCCTGCACAGCATGGATTTAAACATGGACTATATTTGATGAGTTCTGGCTGGGAAAGATTTGCCAATTACAAAGATCAAAATACAACTTGCCACACTGGGAGGCCTTCGGCCTTCGACCTCAGGCATGTAGCTCAACGTATCTGAGCTCGCTTTGCTCACTATCTACCTAGATCAAAGTACATGTCACACTGCCTTCGGCCTTTGGCCTCAGGCCCCAGGTGGCTCATATTTGAGCTCACTTTGCCGTGGAAAAAGTACAGCACATTTTTACTACGCAGTACAGTACTCTAGTACGTTGTTTTCTTATGCTTACTTTAATCAATGTTTACCATGCCAAAGTCAAGGCTTAACTTGTATCTGTGACAAATTTACAGGTCCTATTGCCATGCTACTTGGATTGCGAATCTACAGATCGAGGTTCCGTCGCTGACGCTGTGTACACAAGTAATTATATAATGTGGTAGTACAGTACTCGTAGGCGCATGAAAGAAAAGTCTTTAGCATTGTTTTGAAAGGTAGCATAACAAGTTTTTTTGGCCTCATAATAAATTAGAATAGATCTCTTTAATGGCTTGTTAATTCATGTTTCCAAAAATGTGTCCATCAAACCGTTACTTTAGTCAGGCATTTCCAGGTCCATGTGAACGTCGGTTTGCGGAAAAGTTTTAGAATTACAGACAAACATTCCTTGAAAAATTACTAGTATACCCGAATTTCCTCAATAACGCAGTCCTAGTTTATGTTGAAGCTAATTTGCTTCCGCTGCAGTACTGTAGACGCACTGAACAGTGGTGAGAGACTTTTAAAATGTTTTAATTCAGTGCTGATTAACCGGTAGTTGTAACATTCCTGTACAATGTTGTACTACAAGGTGAGAACAGACTAATATTTAAATTTTACTTTTTTAAAAATAAGACCTGGTGTCAAAATTGACGTGATTTTCTGCTGTAGGTACGTAGTACATTACGTATACCTACATTAGAGCTGGAAAATTACATAATTTCTCATACCTACTGTTCATTCCAAAGGAGAGCATAAAAAGTTTTCCGTTCCTTACCTTTTGTCTTTCTTGTCTTTTCCTTGCACCATGTTGGCTCCCCGCTGGCGGCGAACTCCCTGAGCCTGAGATAGGCGATGGTCAGCCGGATGATGGAGGCCTTGTCCAGCTGAGAGGTAATGGCCGTCGGCAGCGGCAACATCTTGGCCAGCTCGTAGAACTCGAAGTTCTCCTTGCCACGCCTGGAGCGGGCGGCGTCGCGGGACTTCTCCTTGCGGAGCTCAAGGATGCTAGAAAAACGGCGTCGGGTGTTAAGAAGACTCGAGCTCAGACGTCGATGAAAACATTCTTTAAACACAGTACACTCCGTACAAATTGGCCAAATCGCCATTATTGGTAAATTTGTATTTCCTCTTGCCATGCTACAATTGAACCTTTTGATGTTTACTTCTGTACGTGTGTTCTGCAATTGTGCTTAAACAATAAATGGAGAACAGAAGTGATCCCATCTCTCTCTCTCTCTCTCTTTCGCGTTCTGTGTCCACGCCACATGGGATTACCATGCGTGAGAACATAGTAAGTGAAAAAAGGCAAATCTGACTTTCTTTTATCATGTTGTGTCCTCCTTTGTCTCACCCCCCCCTCCCATTGTCTGCCTGACTCACCGTCCCCCGTTGTCGATGCCCGCCGACCCCGCGTACATCTTCCCGTACTGCACGTGCTGAGCAGCGAACACGTTGTTGTCCATGATGCAACTGAGAATAAATTAAGGTACTACTTTAAAACAGGAAAAAAAATACCCCTGGACTTGATGCCACCTGCCAGATCGACCCAGGCCACCAATGTACCGTACGTATCCACTACACAGTAGTAGTGCCAAACAAAAAGAGGCAGATGCCAGTCAAGTCCACCCAAAGGTTTATCTCATTTTTAATCATTTATTGCGTTTTTAATTAACGATTGACTTGCTTGAAATTAAGCCAGCCTGGTGTTAGGCGATTCCATCTGGCAACACTGACACACACGAGAAAGATTTTGTTTCCAAAGGCGAAACAGGGAGCTTAAACATGTGAATTGCTTCGATCTCGGGATCCCGGCAGCTTGTCGGCGCGCCGCCATATGCGCTGTATTTTTTTTTTGTTTTTTACCTGTCTGACGTACAAATGCTTGGTGCCATCAGCAATGGCATGTACGGTATATAGCATTCAACAAAAGGCTGAAGAAAACCCCTTGATTGAAGGTGTACATAGTGTACATACTATGTACAGTATTGTACCAGTATAGTTTAGGCGACTTAAAACATGTCGCAAATGACTTCTTGTTGCGGGCAACCTGAAAGATGCATAGTGGTTCTAGGCACAGTACTACGTACAACAAGTTTTGAGCTTTCTCTGTGTCTTGTTGGGTCCAGAAGCTTTACTTGTTGCTTCCTGATCAAATTAGCATGAGGCTGCGGGTTGTTTCTCCAGGGGGGAGGTTACACAAGACCACACTACATGTGGTAGCAGTTGTTGTTCTTCGCGCTGCTGACGACGACATTCCCGTCCTACCTGTAGTAGAATGGCTGTGGCACATGCAGGTCCATGGGTGCTTGCGAGGCGATGGCGGCGGAGGAGGAGGCCGCGGAGGAGGAGGACGTGGAGGAGGCCGCTACGGTGGCGGTCGTCGTCGAGGGCGAGGGCGAGGGCGGCGCCGAGGAGTTGCTGCTCACTTGCATCCTCCTCCGAGTCGACTGACTGCGACTGCCTGTGCCTGTCTCCTCCTTCCCCCTCCCTCCCTCCTTCCGTCCGTCTCTCTTGCCTCCTCTGTGTAAGTCCCGCCCCCTTCCGCCGCCACCGACGTCGCCACCGACGCGGGATTCCGACCGACAAGGGGAGTCGGAGGAGTCATCCGCCGTTGGAGAGGAAGGGAGGGAGGAGGAAAAGAGGGAGGAGAGGCGGGGGTGGAAAACCAGAGATATATTTTTTTTTCCGGAAAAAAATAAATCTATAGTTTATTTGCTGGTTGCCTTGTTGCAAACAAGTGCGTCCGTCCGGGCCAAAATGAGCTTTAAATGAGCCGAAAAAAAGCCCAAATTATGCTGCTCGTCATGTGTCTATGTTTCCGGTAAAAAAAATTGGGATGGTGGCGGGGATCGACGTGGATAGAATTTTTATTTTGCACCGTTTCATTTCGATTTAATAATATAAGTAAAACTTATGCCAAAAGAAAAGGACATTTAAAAGCATCCGCGTAGACTGTGATGCTAACAATAAACAAAATAGTTATGTTCTAACATCAACTGAACGACATAGGTATGTACTTGGTCACTTTATAACGCCATGAAAATGACATTTCGATACGTACACCCACTAATAACAGTTTATGCATGAAAATGTTGCCTAACCCCAAGTACTGTAGTAGACACCTTGGCGTTGTAGATACTCGTACACTACATACAGAACAAATGGCGGTGTTTTGGGATACGTTGGGAAAACATTGGCAATCGGAAAATTTGCAACTCTAAGGGTCTTCTTTACGCAGGTAACCTGGCAATTTTAAACAGAGAAAGCCATGATAATTTCTGCGCTTTTATACTACGTACAATAATTAACAGCCAGGCTGAATTTTTTCGCATCTGCACCCAAAAAAATGACGGTTTGTGTGTGGGGGCGAGAGCAGGAATCATTTGGATGCTGTACGCATCCTCGAGAGCTACGACAGTCACAGCCTGGGAGAGGAGGGAAATGAAGGGATTCTTTTTTTTTTTTTTTGCAGCACCACATTAAAAGCGACAAAAAAGGTCTTCTTCTTCCCAGCTATTGTTTTTAGATTCATCTCAGAGAGGAGAAAGGGGAAGGAAATTCGCTGTTGGACGCAAAAAATACCACGTACATTGTACTGTAGTGTCGCCTCCTCCTCCTCCTCCTCCTCCTCTCCTTTTTTTTTCTCTCCTCCAGTGTTGCTCCGTTGCCGTTGCCGTCCGTCATCCCAGCCCAGGGGTTGCGTCTCCCCCTCCCCCTCTCTCCCTCTCCCGCCCTCGCATCTCGGCTTGCATACTCATTAGGATTGGCAAAAAATCTCCCTTCCTCTCTCTCTCTTCTGTTTCCCACACGCAACGCACTCATTTATGCGCCAACTTAATGAGTCTGGCTCGATCATTCCCGGCCCCTTTCTCGGTGTGTGAGGGCGCTTTTTTTTATCGGCTTAACGGGAATTTTTTCAACCTATTTTTCTCCTTCCAAAGAGGGAAGCAAGAAGGGTTTTGCAATGACGATTCCTCCTCCTCCTCCTCCGAAGCAGTTTCTTTTCTTTTCCTCTCATCTTCTTTCTCCCCAACCCCATCCCGAATTTTAATAGTCCTCTCTCTCTCTCTCTCTTTTCGTTTGGGAACCCACTGACTGCTGGGAGATGTTGGCTGCTCTCTTCGACTCCATCGCCCCTGTTGCTGCTGCTGCTGCCGCCGCCGCCTCCGCCGCCGCCGCCGCCGCCGCCGCCGCCTGTTGAAGTGACTTGCTATAATATTGACAGATTACGGGGGGCAGGAAAATGCCTTGCGTTTAGAACCCCGCTGGTTTCCCCCCCTTCCTCTCCGCCCAGGCCGGTGTGGCTGCACTCCGCGGGGGTCTCCCCCCTTCCATCCATCGCCATCGCCATCGACCCTCTCTCTCTCTCTCTCTGTTTCTCCCCTCTCTCCTGCAGCATCGACACCCCCGCGGAGCGCTTAAAAGGCATGTGAACAGTGTATGCAAATGAACAAGCATTATTTATAGGCACTCAAGCAGCGGGAACCAAATTACACAGCAACATTTTTATCTGATAGTGAAGAAAGAAAGAAAGGAGGAAGAGGCAACGACAACAACCAACCCTTTCCTTCCCATTCATTCAAAGCATAAGAAGAAGAAAAAGAAGTTGCATCATTTTCTTCTTCTCAGTCAGATTTGATGCGGAAGAGAAGGTTAGCAGATTGGACGGGCACTTTAGACTTTGTGCACCTAGAACATGCGGGAAAGACAAGTGTGCGAATGTCGTGTGTTTGTGTGCGTTATACATAGGTAGTGTGCACTACCACCACCCCTTTTCTTCGGCTCTGAAATAGTCCGCTACTCTTTCCTTCCTTTCTTCTCCTCCCTCTCCAATTGCAATTTCCATTCAGACACTGATTTCACAGACAATTCTTCTATTCCCCAATGTATGCTCAAAGTAGCAGAAGGAGGGGAATGGGAGAGGGAGGAAGGGAGGGGGGCAGAGCCGCGCACAATTTCCCTTGACAACCACAGCAGCATCTCCCCCTCCTCCCCCAACTTCTTCTCCTCTTTGTCGCAGTCTCAAAAAATTCTCTTCTTCCCTACTTCATATTCGACTTGCAAAGAGGGAGGGAGGGGGGGGAGGGAGAAGGAGAAAAGGAAGGGAAGGGAGACTTCTCTGGCATTTCGTGTACTACGTACGTGTGTAGTGGCGCTACAGTGGAACAATTCCACTTGTATGCAAATTTCGGGTGAATCAATCTTGTTGAACTTGTTCACTTTATATTGTCGAAGGGAGGGAGGGAGGCGCCTTCAAGAGGCAGAAGGTGGAAGAAAGAGAGTTTTTAAGTTTCCCCATGAGGAGGAGGAAAGTACAGGAACTACTTACTATAAGGAGGGAAAAAGTAGTTTGCTCGTTGTTTCATTCCTGATGGGCAACGGCGGCGGCTGCGGCGGCTGCGGAGGAGGAAGAGGAGGAAATTTTTGTTCTCCTCCTAAGAACTCCCGTTTCCTGTCTTCTTTTTTCAGTCGTAAAGGCAGGAGGAAGAAGAGGAGTAAGGAGGAGGAGGAGGAGAGAAGGAGAGCATTAAGAGACACCGAAAATGCAATCCATTTAAGGCGTAATTGCGGACACGCTCATAAAACTTGACAACATAATTATGCCGGTAACAGTAACGGCTTTTTCTTTCCTCATATAACTCGTCAACAAACGAGAGGGGAGTGAGGAAAGGGGCGGTGGCTGCTTCTTCAAGATCAACAGCTTCTTTCTCCCTTCCCCCCCAACTCTCGCCACGCACAGGGACGTAGGAGATTTGTGGGGGAAACCACTTCTTGCTACCCCTTCTGAATCCCCTTCTCCCCCTTGGTGGTTGAATGTGTGTAAATAGGAGGGGGAAAGGAGGAGGATGAAAGGGACTGAACTCAGTTCACATCCATCGGTGGCGGCGGCGGCGGCGTCGGCGGCGAGACAAATCGCTAATGATTGCAGACAACACAGAAGGAGGAGGAGATATGGGACGTCGGGATAAAAAAGCAAGGCTTTTAAATAAGAATGGCAGTTAAAGATTGTAACAGTTGTTGTAAATAGGTACTACGTCGGTAGATGTGCTTTGTTTAGAGGTGCTGCAATTGTCGGTTTGCCACGTCGAGTTGATCATTGCTTGAGAACGAACCGACTCTCTTCCTTCTCCCCCCTCTCCCTCTTCTTCTTCATTTGGGGAGGGGGACGAAATTGTTTAGAACAGGAAGTTTCCCTATTACAGCGTAATTTAGCCTAATGGCCGTGACCAAACCGACCAGCGTCGCTGTTGCGTCCGACTGCGATCCACCGTCATAGGATGAGGCTTGGGATGTTCAACACAATGGACAATTGTGTCGCAGGCAGACCGGCAGGCAAGCTCTCTTTTTTTTTATGAAGCTCATGCATGATGAGCTGAGCTTATTCACTTTTGAAGAAAAAAAAGATCAAACGTTGTTGCAGTGGAGATGGTTGCTGCCCATCGAATGCGAATCTGCAGCATTTCTTTCTTGCTTCTCCCTCTCTCTTCCCCCATTGGAAGGAGGTCGGTGGTGGTGCCGTTGGCGCTGGCGCTCCCGTCGGGGGCGACATCAGTATGCTGGCCCGATCCTCTCGGACTCTGCCGGAATTTTAACCAGGATGGAGAAAGCACAGGAGAAAGAGAGAGAGAGAGGGAGAGGGGGAGAAAATAAAGGAGAAGAAGAGAGGGAGAGGGAAAAAACCTGCACTCTTGCTCCTTTTTCTTAGTTGTCTTGCCAGAAAAATGTATCTTGGAAAGCATCTTTTTGGGGAAACTTACACTTCGAGAAAGGGGTGCAGCCAATTACTGCAAGTTGCCCACACACGGCCAGACGAGGCCAAGATGCC
>JAAUYM010026762.1_pt1 | contig 24639 bp, 31 predicted proteins | sample 7278001 | NCBI WGS metagenome assembly JAAUYM01 (sample SAMN14350224, study PRJNA611818) | marine sediment metagenome | isolation source: surface marine sediment (1.8m) | place: French Polynesia: Moorea | collected 2018-08
ACAGAAATTTGATCGAATCTGAGAATTTCCCCGTCTTTTCCCCCTCTACCTTTTCTTTCCCCTTCTCCATGTGAATTAAAGCCTCATAAACGTTAATCCAGCGAAAGGAGAGAGGAAGATCGAGAGAGGGGAGGAACACAGCGAGATCCGACAGAACGGAATATGAGACCGTAAAAGAGGAACTGTGCTTTCTCCACTGAATTTTTTTTTAGTTGGTGACTCTTAGTTTTTAATGCGCCGTCAGCACAGGAAGGCCTTTTTAGGTCTGGTGGCCTTTACTCCGGGTCTCGCGGCCGTATTCTTCATCATGCAAAGGCTGGATTTAAGAAGTGCAGTGTTCTACTTCTCTCCGATTATTGGTTAGCCTCTTATGGGAAATGTCCCGGCAGGTGTAAAGTGTATGTCTTAAATCCACCCTGCTTACTGATCGTCCCAAACAACCGACCGACAGACTTCGCCAAGGCGGCCCTTTCCACCCCGTCACGGTATCTCCCAGAAGCGAGCGGGTGTGGGTGTCCATGGCGGTGTGTTGCTGCGGGAAGGAGGAGGGGGACGGAGAGGACAGGGTCGGTCAGTCTGCCGCCACCGCCGTCGAGCTGGCAACCAGGCTGTGGCTGCACAGGACGAGGCACAGGGTCATCGTGCAAGTGCTGCAGAGTGAGTGAGTCGGTCAGGCGGAAGGAGGTGCCTGCCTGTCCAGCTGCAACAAACTAACTGCACCTAGTTATCTGAGACAAAAATAACTGCCAGGCACTAAAGCGCAACTCTTTTTTGTCTTAAGTATAGTCATTTCAACTTTAATAAATGTCCATGCATCTGGATGGCACCAAGAGCATCGCTTATGCTAAACTAAAGGTGGCGAGCCCTCCCTCCCTTCCAACGCCTCCGCCTCCGCCTCCACCCTCGTCCTCCGCCTTCGCTCGCTCGGCCCCCGAGTGTCGGCCTCCCTCGTGGAGACCTCGCCGTCGATGGCAACCCTGACGGGAGAGGAGAGGCGACTGCTGTGGCCGTGCGAGGCCCGGGCCGACCTCCAGCGGCTCTTCGGCCACTCCTCGTTCGCCGACCGGGTGGCGCCCGGGGACAGGGTCGTCACCTCGGACCCATGGGCATTCGTGCTGAGTGAGTTTATGTGGCGATTGCTGCAGACCGAATGTTGACTGTGTACTAGTTGTACAACTACGTGGTCAAAAGGTGCCAACATCTTCTCTGTGCTGAGGGAGGACTTCCTGGTCTGGCTGTTTCGCTACAAGCGAACCTCCAGGTCGGGCCAGGCCTTTGGACTCACGTTCATGGGGATGACGGCGCAAATGTGGAGGAAAGCATTAAGTTCGGTGTCAACCCGTTGACTTGGAATGTGATCAGAAGGGAGAAATGTGCAAGATGATTAACGTCCTTACCCAATGTGAAGAGTTCTACTTCATTATAAGCCATGGTAAAATCCATTACTTCCGCCACAGTCTGGTCCTTAAAAACGCTCGAGATCCGGTCGATCTGATCAAGGGACTGAGAGGAGCCCGGCTCTTCAACGATCACGAGTTCTCTTGGTCTGGAGAGCGGCTGGTCACGCGTCTGCTGCTGGAGAGTCGGGTCTGCCACCTGTCTCACAAGAACTTGGCTTGGTATGTTCTTTCTGCACAAAGAAACAGCACTTGTGACTTTCACACAGCTGATCTCTATGCTTCCACAGGACCCGCATCGGGCTGCCTCCTTCTTCTTCCTCCCGGTCTCCGGCGGCCCCTCCTCCTCCCGGGGCGGCAAGAGACGCGCTTGTCTGCTTCCACGGCTACGAGTGGGAGCCGTGCGACGAGGACGGTGGGTCCGACGACGGCGACGACGCCAACTGCCTCTGGTGGAGGGCCGACAAGTTCCACGACGCGGAGAAACTCAACAGGACTTTCGAGGAGATACAGAAGATAGCCCAGTGAACAAACTCCATCCATCCGCCCGCTCTCATCGCCGATATAAATGCTTGCTTTGGAAGAGAAAGGGAGGGAGAGCCTGTTTTGTGATCCTTGCCTTTTCGCTGGGCAGTCCCACCTCGGCCAACGTCTGGTAGACCAACTTTTCCGTCTTGCCAGAGGCGAACGTCTTGGCGATAGCACGCACCGAAACCTTTTCGTCCACCGTCGTCGTCAGCAGGATGCGCGTCCAACTAAGGGGACAATGCAACGCGGTTTGCATGACGGTACACGAACTGAGCTTTCAGGTGCTTTCTTGTAAGTGGTAAGTACTGTACTGTGTACTTGCGTACTGCTTCTTTAGGTTGGTCTTGGGGCAAGCGTTGTTCATCTTGATGTTGTTGGTGATCTTGCGAAGACCCTCGCGCCAAATCTGGGAGAGAGGACGCCACTGAACGTTCAAAAATCTCCGACAACAAGAACCGGAACCGGAAGTGTTCGGATAACTCCGTCCTTCTAGCTCCGTCCGGGGGAGTCACGCAACCTCGGCAGTCTCCTTGTCCTTGGCGATGACGTTGCACAGGTTGACGTTGACCATGTCAAGCCCGCTGCAGATGACGAAGGACTTGTCGGCGACGCTCTCGCCGTGCTTCTTCACCAAGCTCTGAGCCAGCCTGGGATCCTGTACGTATGAGAAAAAAAGTAGTCGACCAAGCTGGTTAATTATTACCGGAATCATTACTTAGTAGTATAATAGTACATGCTACAAAAGTAGTAGGTTTGCTACTTAGTATATCTACCACTCACGTTCGGCAACGTCCCCGGCCGAATGTCGTTCACCTGAGACAATTCTCGAACGTCCCCTTCCTACGTCATTTCGAGAAAATGAAATTGATTGGCACTGCAGTGTCTGTTTTGTTTTGTACATTCTCAGTTAATTCTCACCCTCTGGCTGCTCTTCCAGGCGATGAAGAAGCCGCATTCGTCCACAGAAAACCTGCATTCTTGCTCTAAGTCCACCGCCTCCTTCTCCTTAAAAAAAAATCAAAATTTAACAACTGCCAGTTCCCTATTTTTTTGTGTGTTGTTCCAATCAGCACCTCTGTCCACCTGTCACAGACAGCGCCGGCCAGAAGCGCCTCCGGAACCGGGATCCTCCATTGGAACTCGAAGTACTTGGTCATGATGGTACTCTGCTTTCTTTTCAGAAATGAAAACGACTGAGACGGCGAACGGTTGCCCGATTATAGAGACTTGGGCCCTCCCTTCCCACTGTTCTCAATCACTTGAATGGCTTCTCCACATCTTAATCCTCCTCTCTCCCAAACTTTGAAAGCGAAGTAATTCCACTTGCCAGTCTCTTGACATCAAGACCACATGCATGTAACAGTACTTTGTAGTTATTTGTTACTAATGTCATCTTATTTATTATTGCTACTGTTAGAAATTTTGTATGTCCCCATGTTTAACAGGCAAAGCCACATCCCGCTTATTCACCCCCCCCCCCTTGTTAACTGCAGTCGTTGGGAAACTAATTAACCATGCTTCGACGAACCCAAATTTAAAGTTCGAACCGCTTCCGGTCGGGTTGTTAAGGATTGTCCTGTTAGACCTTGCTCGCTTTCTCCCTTGACGATGTCTGACATTGTCCAATTATCTCGGAAGGCAGGATCGGTGACGGATTTCTGCTTTGGCGTACATTTATTCGAACATAGTCTGGTTTTTTTCCCCCTCCCGACTCCTTTTTTGTGGTGGAAATAAAGCACAGGGGAGTATTTGGAACATCACATTAATAATCAGGTATGTACATACACGGACATTGCAATACTACGTAATGATATGTGGGAACCGCCTGTTCGGTTGGTGGAGGGGACGGAGGGGGGGGGGGTAAATTAGGTCATACCAACAATCGGATGGGTTACACAAGTAATACAGGAGTAGGTATAGTTTTGGATTTTTTCCCTTTTATGTCAGGCCTATGTACGGGTTCAGTGAAGGGGGTGGGACACATCCTTTTCTGCGGAGGTGGGGGGAAGTGAAAAAAGAAAAAGAGTAAAGCGGCCATAAACCAGAAGAGAAAAAAGATACTTCCTTTTTTTCATACTGGGTGGGACCTCCCAATCACGCCAACAGATATCACAATCATCCCGACAAATCTTTTGTTCCTTGCGATGGCCAGACATAGACGGGATAAATAGAGAGAGAAAGGAGGAAAGAAAGGCCATTTGGAGTTTGTGATCTTCGGAGTCGCCAAGTATCTCAGCAGCATTTCAGGTTCAGCTTAATTTTTTTTCCAATCTGACGACCGTCCTAACCAGGACAAAAACAGTTTCATGTCAAAAAAATCCTTGACCTTTCTCCTCCCTTCCTCTTCCCGTCAGCCCGACCAAGCAGACTTTCTTTTTTTTTGGCATCTCTCTTTGATTCTTCATTTTGCCACAAGCTCTCCTCCTCCTGCTCCTGCCGCCTGCTGCTCCGCTGCCTTTTTGGCCTCGGCCTCCTGCTTCTTCTTTTCTTTCTTCTCCTTCTTTTTTTCCTCCTCGTCTTCATCACCAGGCTCCGGGTCCTGGTGTACACAAAGCACGTTACTAACGAGCATGTCACTAAGCAGATCCTCACATCCAGCAGCTTCTTAAATGTCTTAGGTTACATTCAATAAAAATATTAGTAATTGAGTATAAGGGTATGTAATAAGAGCTTACGTTAAGATGGAGAAATGCTGTGATCATATGTCCATCACACACCAAGAACAAACCTCTTTTAGTCCACAATGCTTTGTGTGGTACTTGCTGCTGCTGGTTGAAGAAAAACTAATACATGCAAGTGCTGATTGGCGTGTTGTAAAGCATCACTATGTGCAGTCTTTTATATAACTCACTGTTGATCTACTGTTGCATTAAACTACCGAACAATATAATATAAGCATTGTCTTTCAAAAAGTAGGCTTTTCAAAAACAAGAAAAGCTAAAGTTGTTTATCTAGAATAAGAAGTAGTATACGTACAATAGAAGAAAGCAAGTAAGCACCCTCCCAACAGCTAGTGTCAGCAGCCTCACATTAAGTAGACCCAATTGAAGCATTTTTCTAGGCCAATCCATTACCTGTATGCATTCTGAAGAAAATACTTTTCTTTTAATACTGGTTTGATACCTCCACCAAACAGCTTAAATTTTAATCATAGTACAGTGTAAAGATGATGTCTGCCAAATAACTGCAATCTTTAAAGTTGGTGACTATTACCTTGAGTACGTGCCAGTGCACAATGGGCCTTCTGGGATTCTCAATCATTTCCTTCCAGTGCTTGAGCTCTAGAGCTTTTCGGTTGTACCCCAGGAGAACCTTCCCGATTGGGTCAGAGGAGCCAATCCTGTCGTAGTCCGCCACAATCAGCTCCAGGTTCACCCTCTGGTGGGCGGGCGCGTGTGTTAGGTCGGGGATAGTTTTCAAAGGTTCAAAGTGTGTGGGTGGAGGATGGCGGGTTTGTTTGGCCAAAACGTGATTTTGGCCCCCCCACACGGTGCAAAAGAATTTGTGTAAAAGGTTTTTTTACAGCATGTCAGTCCAAAAATCACGCAAACGTCCAAAAGATGCGGATTTTTTCGAATACGGGGGAGGCGCAAAAATGCCCGCAGCATCAGAGTTTTGCGGGTTCAAATGCAAGGAAAAAGTGTATTTGTTGTGTGGTGTTTTTTTTTAAAGAACGGAATCGATGGGGGCAGTAGCAAGGTGGAGGAGGGAAGAGAGAGAGAAAAAGACTTCTGTAAGTACAAATGTGGCAGAATGGCAAGTCACTCTGTGGATGCAAAGAGAGAGATTCTACGACGGTACTTTTTAAACATCTGCCGACTCCTGTGGGATGAATCTCTAACTCTTGCAGCTGGGAGGCTGCGAAGTGCATTCTTTTGTAATTTTTTTTTTAAACGAAGTATACCTCCCAACTGCAGAAGTATCTTTGTGCACACCATGCAAACGCATCTCACTCATCCCGCTACTTTTTGTTTCACCCAGTCAGATAATAAAGCTTCTACTTTACTGTAGGTACATCTCTCTCTCTCTGTGTCTGTCCTATTGTGACCGCTTTCCCATGTCCTCCTTCTTCCTGCCACCAGGTGTAGTAGTAGTAGTAGTGGAGGCAGGCAGAAAGGGCAGACAGTGGTGATGGTGATGCAGGTGTTGGCAGCAGCAGCAGGTGTGCAAGCGCGTGCGATCAAATCCTGGACTTGGTCGTATCGTCGGGGGTGGATCTCCCTCTCTCCCCCCCTCCCTCCGTCCGCCACACCTGCAGAACGTGCCAGTGGATGACGGGCCGCCGAGGGTTCTCCACCATCTCTCGCCAGTGCTTGAGCTCTGCGCCCTTGCGGCTGTAGCCCACGATGACGCGGCCGATGGGGTCGGAAGTGCCGATCCGGTCGTAGTCGCTCACAGTCAGCTCCAGCTGCACCCTCTGCGCGTGCGGGCAGCGCAGTTCGTGGTGGGAGGCAGAGAGGCATGAAAGGGCACTTGGTACGTCAAACTTTCGCTAGGAATGCGTGGAGTATGCTCATACTTACGCTCAGTAAAGAACATTTCCTGCAAAGGATACTTAGTCGTACGAGAACGTGCACACCCCAAGCGCTGGTCACCAGCCCAGGAAAGAGTTTCCAAATAGGCCTTTCTCGTAACTTGCGGCAACTGCCAAAAGAGATAGCTGTTTCATGCTCAAAGTTTGCGGCTCCTTCCTGGTTGGCTTACAATCTTTTGAACGTGTCGCATATGATTACCGGTATATACCACGTACCTGGGAGACCAGTCCAAATTAAAGTCAGTGGCAGGGAGCTCATATTCTTATACAGTAACAGTGAATTGCTCAAAAGTTCTCTCCTGACAAAGACTTCCTACGTACTAGAAGCAGAAGCACTACCGTACAAATGATACAAGCAATGGGGGGTGCAGAAAACAGACCCTGAGTTGCTCCTGCTCAACGATGAAGACGAACGACTCATTGTAGTACGGGTTGAGGTTGCCCATCTTGACGGAGGTCTTCTTCTTCTTGCCGATGCGCTTCCCCTTGCGATCAAGCAGCTTAATCTTGACGTAGGGATCTGAAAGTGTTTGGTGAAGCAGACAGTGCTATTCTACACAGTTACTTGCAGCATTAGTCGTGTTCGTGCATTTGAAGAAAATTCGAAATGATTATTTCTGCTCGTAAAAGTATTAGAGGAACTTCTTATTACACAGGAGTCATGTAAAAACTAAGTACAAAATGAAACACTAGTACGTCACTGTCCAACTACATAAAATGAACTGTGTAAAGTACTATGTATAGCACATTGGTACTGGTGTGCTGTACGTACGTTTTTCTACTTTGTTGTACTACTACATAAGGAACATAATGTTTGGACATGATGAGTGAACGATGCAGAAAAAACTGCTCAGTAGTCAAGATTAAAATGATTTCATTCTTAAGGTATTGAACATGCTCATTAATAAATAGCAGGCAGCTTTTTCTGATGTATCCAGTTGCAATCTGGTATCAGCAGTGTCAGTAGTACAACTACTGTACAGTATTCTACTACAAGCTAGTATACAGTACATATATTGGTAGGATTGCTTGACGAAACACTGGCGGATGCAGCTCTACTGGACTTTAATAACCTCTCCCAGGTAACTTAGGGTCAGTCTCTTCGGGACTTTTTCTTGGTTCCGATGATACCATAGTTCAAATGAAAGTTTCTTGAGCTGTTTTGAAAATATGTTTTGAAAGAAACTGCCCCTAAGCTTATTACTTTTCTATTGACATTTCTTAAAAGAGGACTGCCACGACGACCACTATCAATTGGAACGGTCCTCGTGTGCAAAATAGAGGAGTCTGTATGAACGGACCCTGAGCATCTCCTGCTCAACGATGAAGACGAACGACTCGTTGTAATACGGGTTGAGGTTGCACATCTTGACCGACGTCTTTTTCTTTTTGCCGATGCGCTTCCCCTTCGAGTCCAGCAACTTGATCTTGACGTAGGGATCTGGCGAGGGAGGGAAGGAGGGCACGAGGGATCGGGGACTCAGCGGCGTGTCAACACAACTTCCAAAAACCTCTCCCAATTTTACAGCTGAAAGAACATTAAAGGGCCCAACTCCAAGAAAGAGCATGTCTCTTTCTCTCTTGCTCACCTGACGCTCCCGTGATGTCCATCTTCTTCAGATTCTTGCACTCCAGGATTCCCACCGTCAGTTTCCCGGATGTTGGCACATAGCGAAGGGAGAAGCAGATATCTCCCAAATACTGCAAGAGTCGGTGAAAGGTATCGATTTATTCATGCGTGAATGGGAGGGAGGAAGAGGCGGGCCCGGAGGGGAAGGGATGTTTAGATGTTTAGAAAAGAGCTCCTTCTCAGAATCGATATTTCGGTTACCTGATCGTCGACCTTTACGGACTGGATGTCCTTCCACTCCTCGATGGTCTGGGCCAGGTCAACCATGCAAAGTGGGACCTGGGAAAGAAAAAAAAATTAATTAATATTTCAAAACAGCTAGTTGGTTTCCAATTTTCCCTCTCTTTTAAGGATCTAGGCCATTGTCGTCCATTCCTCACCTTGACCTCTCCGATTTGGTCGTGCTTGGAGAACCTGTCGTAGTCAAAGACGGCAAAGACGAGCGTCTTGTCGAACGTCTCGCTGTACGGGACCTGCAAGGGGGGACAGACGGATGGACCCTGCGCATGCGCGTTGTAACACATGCTCGTTGCACACTTACCCCTTTGAAGGCGAAGGTCTCGTTGAAGAACGGGTTGAGCGTCTTCCTGTGCACCTTCGTCTCAAACTTGCGCTTCTTGTCGGGCATCAGGTAGACCTGGACAGACCGAATGGCAGAGAGAATGAGAATCTACAGTAGTAGATGAGGGAAAACTACAGTACGTACTAATGCCCTCTCCTTTGTTCTGATTTTCTTTCTTCCCTTGTCCCTTAATTAACGCTGACTCAACTTCTGCTGCCCTTTCGCCGAAAATTTACGACTTTTCTCATTCTTTCTGAAAAGACAAAACTTTCCTTCCCTGCCTTTTCCTCCCCTCCTCCCCAATCAAGGAAACCTCAAGTTAAAATTAACCTCTAATTCTCTCCCATATTCACTGTGCACACTTTATCCTCCTTTAGCTTTTCTTTCTGCCATTGCTACCTACATACGTAAGTTACATACTACAGTACTAGTACAACACACACAATACCTCCTCCTTTCCACTTTAACCACAGGAAATCGAACTTTCCTCCCTTCCCTCCCCCCTTTCTGGTCTCATCAGGGCTTCTCTATCAAACTTCCTTCGTTCCATCCTTCCATTCCTCCACTCCTGGGAATTGATTATAATACTTCTCGTCCTTCCATTCACGAGAGGAGAGAGGAGATATGACTGGCCTTAGAAGGAGAAGAAGAGAGGATCTATTTTTAATGGGATATTCAAACATCACGCAGCACCACCGTTACCTCCCCAAATATTCCCATCGGACAAATTTTTTTGCTTCTATTCCTTCCTTCCCCCCTCCACCAATCTTCCTTCAGATACTACAGTACCTTGTATGTACGTACGTATACCTACTATGTAACAGGTAGCTTCAGTCATCCCATCTTGGTTTCTGGTACGAATGGCATTTGGATCTGCCTGTTTCAATAAGCAAAGTAAAAGGTGAGAACTGCAGGTGGGTGAGAGAGAGAGAGAGAGCAAAAGTTTAATTGCCCCTCAAAATGCAATAATCGATATCCAAGTTGCACACACCTACTACTAAAATATGTAAGGTCTATTAAAATAACTACTTTCCACAAAGAGCGAGAGGGAGGGAGGGAGGAATTGTGAGACCAATTGCACCAGAAGCAATTTAGACGTACTACGTCCGTTTATTACAAGATTAATGCATGTCCTTGTCAAACATTGGATATATCGGTAGCATGTATCTGCGTGCCGTGGGCGCTCACCTTGATGTACGGATCCGAGGTGCCTCCCATGTCCAGGGCCGGCAGCTCCGAGCACTGGATGGTCGTCACGTTCAGAGTTTGGGTGTTGAAGTCGTACTCAAGCTGTGCAGAGAGAGAGAAGGGGGGATGGAGGGGGAAAGTTCTTCTGAGGATAGCAGGCTAACTTTTTTTCTTCTAAACAGCAGCAGGAAGGTAAGTGCTATATGTAGATCTTGGGCTTTGAAGAGTTTGCACCCCTCCCACCTTCGCCTTTACTTCTGAAAAGAACATCCTGCCACCCAAGAGAAACAGAAAAGAAGGAAAAACAAGAGCGATAAAAGGCATAAATTATCGGTCTCTTCCTGCTGCTCTTCGTCTCCACCATTGGGTAGTGGTGCATACTGTTTTCACCTTATATTGCAGCTTCCCCAGAAACTCCTTTGCGTCCCTGGGCTTTTCCGGCTCCTCCCTCAGGTCGGCTTCTTCCACGTTGTCCACCAGGAAGTCCTCGTCGTCGTGAGGCTGATCAATAGAAACAAAAAAGTGCAAAGAGAAAATTAAAAGTGATGTACGTACGTAGGTAGTATGTACTGTGTTATTGATCGATCGCTATTTTTCGAGACTCACTTGACTGATCGAACTGTGCACTCGGTGCGATTGAATGATGGATTTTTGTGACACAAGTTTCGTAATCCTGAAAAGTGCACCAGGACCTCTCTGATCTCTCACCTGATCACCCTTTCCCTTGGTCTTGTCCTTGGCTTTGTCCTTGGGGCGCTTCTTCTTGAAGAACCTCCAGAAGCACCAGCCGCAGAAGGCCAACAGTCCCAGGATGATGACTATACGCAGAGAGAACCGGTTTTCAGTTAAGCAAGAACGGGAAGGTAGCTTTCAGGGGGGGGGGGGACCATGGAGTTTGTCCCATCCAATGTCGTACTCATTTTCGCCGACCTGGAAAGTTTCTCTGCCTGTGCGGTCAGGAAAATGACGATCTCGAAGTATGCATGGCACATGATCAATTCTGTAGCAAAGAACGCCTTGAGGTCAGTCTGTGCGCTTCCTGAACTACCACCTTTCCACATGACCCAGTCCCACAAAGAGGTCGCTCGAGAGAGAGAGACAGAGAGAGAGAAAGGGAAAGAAAAGCATCAAGTTGTCAACGATCGCCTAAAGGGGCGTAGGATTAACTCTGAACTACAAGTACGGCTGGCTTTACAGGGATAGCTCCGAGATAAGAAGAAACGAATAAGACAGAACGTCGGCTTGGATGATGTGTCCCGTAACTGCAGGCCTTCTTACAAGAGTATACATAAGTAGACGATTGGTGATGCGCTCCTGGTACCTCCTCCCGTCCTGCATGAAGTGTCTTTGCAATTCCTGCTGCCATGGACTACGATTAAAAGTACTCATGCTTCAGCAATAATGATGTCAGCTAGGAGCCAAAGGGAAAACAAACTCCGATTAAACCGATGCTTGTGCTTGCTTTCATTCGCTGTCCTTAAAGTTTCTGTCGGTTTAAACGTAGTTTCCTCTCTCCCTTTATCATCTCCTAAGTACTACTACAACTTCGGGGGATGCACTGCATTCTTATATGATTTTTTTTTCGATTTGAAAAGAAGAGAAGTGGAAAATAAGCAAAGTACAGTATGATGTAGTACAGTACATTAGGTAGTACCATCGTGACGACCGCCTCCTCTGCAATCAGCCCTATTTGGTGACGAACAGCACCTTTCTCACTAGTATGTATATAATGCGCATTCCAGGAGAATGTGGGCACGCGTTTGTACGTAGTAAGAAGGCAAATGTTTGACTCACTGACGATCCCGGTGACGACGTGCCACCTCTTGAGTCCCGTCTTCTGCGCGATCTGGTCCATCTCGCCGACGATGCTGCCCTGGAAGCCGCCCTCCCCGCCCGCAGCAGTTGTGTCTGAAAAATAGGAGAAAGGGATGGAAGGTGTAGAAATTGTATTAAACCAGATGCTGTACTAGTACTCAAGTGTGGCAGTTGTTGTTTTAACCCTCATCCCACCCTTTTTTCCTCTTCTCTCATCTCATTGTGGATGCACTTCACGAATCTAATTTCTTCATCTGTGGGAGTGCACTGCCGCCAAGATAGACTCCTCCTCTCCTCCAAATGCCAGCGAGATGCCATCTTCACATAGTAGTATTATATCAAGTGTGCGGCTCTCGAAGCACTCTCATCCAAGCCATCTCCCGTATCAATAATCTCCTTACTGCACACAATCTCCCCGGAGGACATTAATAATGTATAACGAGCAAAAGAGAGGTCAGGTAATTTTTTTTTTGAAAAAGCCTATACAGGAACTGGTACGCAAATCTTGCTACAGGGTATCTGCCAAAAACCCTAAACGTATCTTTTTTCCTTATCAAGCATCATTTTTCTTGAAACTTATTGTCAATGTGACATATACATAGTTATGTCTTGCATTTTAAAAGGTTATTTTGAAATCTATTTTGCGTTTTAAAGATCAATCATTTTACCACATCCTCATTTTTTTAAAGCAGAGCAAGATAAAATGAGGCATTCACGTACTGTGGTACATGCTACATTGTCCTTAAAGGGAACGGAAGACGATGAGAACGATCTTCCTTGACTCAATAATATAAGCGCAACAAATAACACTATTACTCCCCTCGTCTGTGTCTCGCCCCAGGCGCACCAAAAAATGAAAGAGAGGAGTGTCTCTCCGTCTCTTGTTTGTTCTCGCTAGAAAAGACTCAATAGAAAAAGAAAGGCAACAAACACAAAAAACAAACTCTAATTTAGGAGGAGGAGAAGTGCCTCTCCTCTTCTCGTACCAAGAAGAAGGGGGAGAAAATCCATTTGTGTGAAAAAAAGTCCCTGAAGAGGAGGGGAGAGGAGATAGAAAGGAGGAAAGTAAACACCCGTTTCCGACACGCTATCTTTCCTCTTGCTTTTCTGCTGCTCGCTCTCAAAGTTATTGACACATTACAAGAGGACTCGCAGGAAAGGAGAATAAAGAGAGAAAATTAGAAAAAAATGCAATCCCAACCAGCCAAAGACAACCAAGCGGTACACACAACCTGCTAACAAACTGATGAGTGTTGACGCGTCTATTAGGTACCTGCCGGTGTCGCCCTCGTCGGGTCACCCTGTTGCAACTGCTGCCGCTGTTGCCTCTGCTGCCTCCTGAACCTCAGCATCGTCACCGCCTCCTCCTCCCCCTCGGGGTCGTCTTGGTAACCGACAGGAGACATCGTTCAACAAGTCTCTGGAAGAAAAGAAGGGAGGAAGGATATTAACAAATGTTGGCCATTGCACAGCTAATTGAGTGACACACACACACACGGTATGGTATAACAACCCGTCTATGTTGACTCAATTAAGTTTTTTCCTTTCTTCTCCATCACAACCCACAAAGGCCGAGGAACGGGGGTCTGGCCAAGTAATTTCCCAACTCCTTCTCCGCCTCCCCGACTGACCCCCGTCAGTCCCCCCGCTCTCCTCCACAAATTTGATTCCACGGAAAGGAGAAGCCAAAGAGCATCAATGCTGAGCTTTTTTTTTCTCGTCCGTCCTCTTCTTCCTGCTCCTACCCTCATAACAACTAAGGACGTGAGTGACTCCGCTTCTTCCCCTTTGGAAAACTTTTAGAACCTCCTTCTCCGGACTCCCTCCCTCCCTCTTCTTAAGAAGAAATCTCTCCTTATTTCCTCCTGCCATCCTTCCTCTCTCCCAAGTCCAACCCACCAGCGTGAAAGCCTTCCTTCTTCCATTAGTTGCCTCTCCTCGTCTTCTTTTCCCGCGTCTTTTACGGCCTTCTTGCTTTCATCCAAGTCTTCTAATCCCTCCCAATGCCCCTTCTTCTTCCCATCCTCCTTCCTTTCATGTACCTGGGGAGGATTTTTGATAAGGACTTTTTCTCCGGAATTTATGGGAGGAAAAAAGGAGGAAAGTTAATGGTTATAATATCCTGTTTCACCCGGACTTCCACCCACCATCTACTTCCATTTACCGTGATACACGCCAGCCCAAATGAGCGCACATAATTCGACTGAAACTGTGCCTCCCTCCATCGACCGGGTGAGAAGGCAAGGTTTCAAGATTACCAAGACTGGAAATAGCCTTATTATTCCTTTTCCTTTTTATTCTGTTTCATTAGAAGGGTGAAGGAATACTAGGTGGTGGTGGCTCTTCCCGTTAAGGTAAACTACTCTCACATTAAGTGAGCAAGACATGGGGCGCACAGCAGGAAGCTGAGAACGGGCAGACGACGCAACAACAGACTCATTGCATTATTATCCCATTAGGAGGGGAAAAAACCTCTTTCCTCTTCGTGTGAATGTGTGGGAAAATACTCGTTGGCAGGTAACGAGAAGGGGGCATTGATTGGGGCTTCGTTGTCGAAGGCCCCACTTTTCCCTTCCCTTCACTCCCCCCTCCCCCCTCCCCCCCCACACACACTCCTCACCTCCGATGCAGATTGCATGTTTCGGGCCAGGAAAGAGGAGGAGAGGAGAGGAGGGCTGCTGAGTGGATACAGACAGCAGCAAGACGGGTGGATGGCACTTTGTCAGACCCAAAAGCTACGTTGCTTCTTGTACTACGTTACTACTACATACTTAGTAGGTACTACGTACATGAAAGGAAAGCGCCATCCCATTCGGATTTCCAATATCAAGACGACGGCGGATATTACGACATCGCCTCCTCCCTCCTCCTTTTCCTCCTCCTCCTCCGCGTTACGGCAGTTCAGACATTTCGTGCTTGGAGAGTGGTTGGATCCCTTTTCCAATGTTCGCTTCATTCAACAGGATTTTCGCTGCCCTCCCCCTCCCTTCTCCTCCGAGAAGAGAGGTCTACATATTGGGAAAGTGGCAAGGTGCTGTCGTCGTTTCGTCTAACAGGAAATGGCCACAGCGTACTAGGTGCTCTTCTGGAATGGAAGTTGACCTAAGTGATTCTTTCCTCCTCTCCCTCTTCCCCTCCTAGCCCCGTCCCACCCAATTTGCTGTCCTGCAAGCAGTGGCGACTGCTTTCTCCAGTCTTGTTTCCCCCCTCCGACTTTGATGAAGAGAAAATAGAGTTCTACCTCACGTGAGGAAGAAAGCGAGAGAGAAGGACATGACACACGCACACACAGGAGAAAGATGGGAGAAAAGAAAAGTGCGCGTGAAGGAAATACCACATGGACATATTTCTGAGGCCTTCCAGAGCCCGAACCTACTGTATACCCCACCCCCACCCCCAAACATTCTGATGCCTCTTGCTCCTGTCTCTAAAAACTATGATGTTGTTGTGGAGACGTGTGTACCATAAAGAACTGCCTCCGGCAAGGTGGAAGAAGGGAGATAAAAGGAGGAAGGCGAGAAGGGAGATGGGGAAATAGAAGGAAGGAAGGGAAAGAGAGAGAGAGAGAAGAAAGTTCCTTAAGCTTTCTTTCTCCTGTCAGAATCGCCAACCAACCAAAAGGGAAGAAGAGAGACAGGTTTTTTGGAGTGGAAAGAAGGGAAGGGGAAAGGAGGACACCCCCAAAAAGTGGGATGAAGACGAGGAAAAGGGCAGAAGGAGGAGAAAGAGGAGAAAGAGAAGAAAGGAACTGAAAGGGGGAGGTGGGGAGATCTGCTTAATTTTTATCTTATACGAGTCGTTACAAGTACATACAACTTTGCTGGCGCCGATTGTTCCGTTCCGATGTCCAGTTTGAGAGGCGACTGACCTTTTAGGGGGAACACATACTCGGTCACATTGCATGGTTCCCTTTTACTCCTGCTCTAAAAAAAAAATCAATAATACGCCTACACTAGTACAACGAAGCCTGAATAAAAAATTCCGATATTTAAAATATGGATTTTTTGAACGGAGGAGGATTTAAATTGCCAACGGTAAATACACGATGAGCTTTAGACCAGGCGGTGGCGGCTCTTCAATAAGTTGTAAAAAAAGTGCTTTCATTGTACCGCCCCCCCGTATCTCCTATCCCAAAGGACAGCTTTTCATCTATCGCCCTTTTCCTCTTCTTCTCCTCCCCCTCTCGAAAACTTGGTGAAAGAGCAGAGAGAGAGCTTGTGCCATATCACCCATCAACTTGGCGCTTGATAGGGCCTTGCGGAGGGAAGGGGGAGAGGAAGAGGAGGAGGAGAAGGAAGGCGCTTCCGTCGGGAACGACGGCGCTGCTTTCCACCGCCAGAACAAAGTTTGCTCAGTCGAAGGCTGAAGAGGGGTTGGCAGGAAAAAAGTGTCTTGAGCAGCAATATGGGGGGGGAGAGAGGAGGGAGTAGAGGAAAAAGCGAAGGAGACTCGGCAGCAGCGACAGCAGCATGCCAAATGGAGGGAGGAGGAGACCTGTTGGACTTGGCAGTAGTACAACTGGGGCCCATCTGACATCGACCATCTTTAGAGAAAGGGTGTGAAAATTCTCTTACGCCAGTAAGACTACTTTAGACTTGGAATTCTCACCTGTTGTTTCCCCCTTTAGTTCTTGGTTCAGTCCGCCATGATCTTCGTCCTTCCTCCTCTGTTCCCCCCGTCACCGTCTCCTCCTCCTCCGCCTTTTGCCTCTTCCCTCTCCCTGTAAAAGGCAGAAGAGATAAGGCTTCCACAAACACAGTGTATATATGGTATCCTGTTGGAGATGCCTAAAGCACCTACGTTCCTAGCTTTCAGAACTGACCTGCGAAACGGTTCCCTCCTCCTTTAGTACTTCTTCGTCTTCGTCTCCTTCCTTCTCCTTTTTCTCTTCCAAATGCTGGTCACGAGTTTCAACCTCTTGCCTGTGTCTTCCTCTCTTTGTACCACAACGAATTTGAGTGAGGATGTGTGAGAGAGCGAGCAGAGAAAGAGAGAGAGAGAGAGCGAAAGACAGCCCAAGCTCTCTCTTTCCTTCTCTCTCTTCCAATTTCGAGCAGCTTTGCCAGATGCTTCTCTACCGGACCACAAAAGATATGAACGACATATTCGTAAAAAAAGACAGGATCTCCTAAGGACCCATCTCTTATTTCTGGCAGATACTATATTAACTTGAACCGTCAAGTTTAATGACTTTCAGAGAGAAACACCTCCCTTGGGAGTAGAAACCTGGCAATACCATCTCCAGCCTTTCTCTTTCCCTCTTTCCCCCTCCCTTATGCTCTCTCTTTCTCTGCTAAGAGGCTTATGGGAGAGAAGGAAGACGGAGGAGGAGGGGGGAGTGGAGAGTATGCAACAGCTTGCCATCCAGCAAGCTATCACCCCATCCAGTCTCTCCCTTTCCTTCGTTGGTTTCCACTACGTTCGTACGCGCTCTCTCTCCTTCTCCCTCCCCCAACCCAACTATCCGAAGGGGGAGGAGAAGAAAGGAGGGAGAAAGGAAGAAGGCCAAAGGTAGCTTGCATCTGGAGGGAGGAAAGGAGAGGGGAAAAAAGAAAATGGCATAAGATACGAGCACAAAATTGGAGACTTTTTTGGTAAAAGAACAGTCACCCGCAATCCACTCCCCCCAAAGAAACATGCTTAAACTATATTCAGTAGTTTGTACTGTGGCTAACAATGTACAGGTCAGTAGTTTCCGACACCCAATGCCAGTTACACTAATCGCCTCGTCATTCTTGACCTTCCATCAGCCCTCACCCGATATTTGAACTGGCGATGCAGCATTAATTTATTTGCTGCCTATGCTTTTTGCTTATATAAAAATGACGGACTCCAACTTCGGTAGCTGCGTGTGGTACACGAGTTTATTATTGCACATGTCCTCCTCAGCTGCCCGCCCCCACAAAAATAGTATTTGTACCCATTCACTCTTTCGGTGAGTTCAGGTCAGACGAGGTCCCTCACTCCGCGTGTCCAGCAGTTCAGGAAAGACCTCTCCCAGTGCAGCATCAAGGAGGACAAAGGCCAGCTGCAACAGGAGAGAGAGAAAAAGCGCTCTAGCACCATGCACACTTTTCAGCCATGGACGACCTCACCTGCTTGTTTATCACAGGATTCTGCAAGGCCTCGAAGACGGCGTCCACGCCGCCCTCGTAGCTCTCCTTCCCCACGCCCCTCTCCAGGATCGGCCTCAAGAAGTCCTTCAGGTTCTTCAGCGCCAGTCGCCTCCTCTGCTCCTTCTCGTCGTCGGTCCGCGTGACCGGAGGGTCGAACAAGACCTCTGCGAAGAAAGAAGTTGTGCAACAAAGAAACCACTCCTTTGATTCCTCCGCTGACCTTCCAACAGGTGGCAAATGTAGACCACCCGGCCAACCGTCAGCACCTCCTTCAACTTGGTGGCGATGGCGAAGTCCACCAGAGAATCAAAGGTCCTTCGGAACAGGATCCTGGAATGAGACCCGCCAGAGTTAGCTGGTACTATAATGATTAGCAATTCTAGTTCCCTTCTTTCTAGTACCAACCTGAGCCCCATGAGCGCCTGAAGCGTCCCTTTCCCGACCTTGAAGATGTTGATGGCCAGATACAGGACGGTGTCGAAGACCCCATCCTCCTTCCTCCGGGGAAGGTCCTTGAAGTACCTGTGGCAGTGTCCCAGCTTGGCCACACCTTGGTGCGAGGGGACGTTCTGGAAGAAGAAGAATGTTACCGCAGTTTGCCAGTGTGACAAAGTTACGTACCAGGTTGTTGGCGAAGATTGGGTGGTGGTCGATGGGCCTCTCCAGGGTGATATCGAATTCCTTCGCCCCCACAACGTAGTCGTGTCTGGGCAGGGCAAAAAGACTCATTCACATCTGGTCTACGTACAGTCCAAAACATTCTTTACCTAGGTTTGGGCGGTCCCGGCTGAGTCTGGGCCACAAACGTGCTGATGAAGGGCACGAGCCCTTGGCCTCTCTCCTTGGACAGCCTAAGAGACACGAGTGTTCACACACAAAAAGCTTTCTCGCTTGCCAACTTAAAGTGCCATTTTCCTAGCTATCTGCAATTACAGTATGTGTACAGTATCACGACATTTTTTTTTCATCATTACCTCGCTGGTACGCTGCGAATCATTCTGCCCAGTCCCAATCCGGAAGACAGGACCGTGGAGGCCGTGGAGAACTCGTCTGCGGATGTCAGGAAGGTGAAGAGGATGTCTGACCCCTTCAGTGCAGGCTTCCCCAGCAGCGCTCGGAGGTAGGCCTCGAAGGCGGCCCTCTTGTCCTGCATGACGTCCAGCCCGATCATCCCGCCGACGCCGCCGACGCCTCCGGTCCCGAAGAGCAACTTGCCCGGACGAGACGGCAGCTGAGGCCAGTCGCCGCCTCCACCGCCCACGCTCCCCGCGCCGCCGCCGCCCCCACCGCCGTCAAGGTCGCCGTGGAACTCGGTCAGTTTCGACTCCAGGACATAGAACTCGTGGAACTGGCGGTGGATCACCCAACTCGGCTGCTCCTCCTCGTCTGTTATCGAATTGGTACATTACATACACACAAAAATGGATCTTTGAGTTGCTTAAATCACTCTCTCAAGTAGAGATTACCTCCTTCTGCCTCTGTCTTACTTCCAGTCAACTCGAGACCTTTGCCTTCTGTTCCACCCCTGGTCACCTCAATGACGTAGACGAAACAAGGCCGTCCGTTGCAGTCCTGACAACGTGGAAGAAGAATTTGGGCTTATGTTAAATGCATTTCTTTCTCACCTACATGGGTTCCTGCATTGCTTCTTACCTGACTGGTGGACAGTCTCGGAATGGCCACCTTCCAGGAAGACAGGTCGCGGGAGGTCACCAAGTCGGTGAGGTTTGCACTGCTAAGAGCACCCCAATCGTCTTCCTTCTCGTCATCCTGGCAGAAAAAGACACGCATTTGTCCCAAAAAAATCGAACAAATAGAAACCTTTACTCTTCTTTACAACTTCGTAGTTGATCGAAAAAAAAATATCCCCACTTACGTTGCAAAAGTTTGCCACGTCTAAAGCAGGATCCAGAGGGTCGACTATGACGCCCTCCATAGACTTGCCCAGCACGCCCTGCTTCAACTTGCTCAGGCCCTTCCCGAACTTGTCGCTGCTCTTCGCGTTCGTCTCTGCCACCGACCTGGAGAAGAAAAGGATCGAGGAAAGTTAGAAAGAATCTTGACCGTCATTCCCTCCCCCACCGCACGAGGGATGGACACGAATTCATCCACATGAACGGGCACGGCTCCCATGTTATTTCAACATGGACAAGAATGGGTTGTGAGTCCTGAGCTTCTCGGTCCCCTCCCTCTGATGCCTCGGCTAACCTCTTCAGCTTCTTCTTGACCCCGGACCTCCGGGAAGACTCTCCCGAATTCTTTCTCTGCGGCACTCTGCCCTGTGACTCTTGCGGCGAGGAGAAGGACCGCTGTGCCGTCCTGGGTGGCGGAGACGGAGGCGGCGACGAGAAGTAGTTCTCCTCCTCCCTCGCGGGGTGCTCCCTCATCAGGGGCAGGAGCGGCGGGAAAAACGGGCTGGTCCTCCTCGGCACTGCCATCATGCCGTAAGCCATGGGGGTGAGGGTGATAGGCGCCAACGTCGACGAGGGAGACTGCCCTCCTCCTGTCCTTTCGCCCGAAGGAGGAGTTGCGGCCCTGGGACGGGCAAGGTGCTTCCGCAGGCGAGACCTTCGTCTGAACTCTCGGGTTGGTTAGGAAGGCAGGGGAGCAGAGGTGCCGGAGGCACATCAAAAAGCACACAGACTTGGTTTTAAGAAGGGAGCCTTTTTTTTGCTGCAATAGCAATAGCGCAGGCGGCCTGCCCTGGCCATGGCTTCAAACTCACCTGTGCTTCCCTGAGGATTCGGAGACGCTGCGATGGCCCAACAAATATTCGAAGTACTGATGGGACAAAAAAAAAGGAGGATGACAAACAAACGTCGCATTTCTTCCTTATTTTTTTCGGTTCCTCGCCTGCTCGCTCTTGAAGAATACTTGGCATCTCTTCTCCAGCCTGACGAAGACCTCCTCGTAGGCCCTGAACAGCGGGGTGGTCGTACGAAGCTTCTCCACTTTCCGGTGGGGTCCGCTCAAGACTGAAGAAAAAAAATAATTGGGCATTTGCGTCACAAACATGGCAACAACACGGCAGAGCAAAATCTCTTACTCTTGATGATCTCCTTGGCCAGTTCCTGGTTGACTCCGACGGCGTGCGAGGCACCGGGCTTGAGATACAGCTTGTACAGGTCCAGGGCCTCACTGTGCAGCGCTCTCAGCTCATCCTCGCCCAAATCAGGGCTCAGGATACGCTTGTTAAAGTCCTCTGTCGATAATGCAAAGGTGCTAATTTGTTGTAGTGCCTAGCTGGTACTGACTGCAGTACGTACCTATGGACAGGCAGAACTGCAGTTGGTTCACGGCGTCCTCTTCCTTCAAGAACTGTATGAAAGCGCACAGCGCCTGCTGGTCTTTCAGTACGGCAGACAGGTCCATTTGAAGTGCCTGGAGAAGAAAGTTGAAAGGCATTCAGAAAGCTGCTTCCAGCTGCATCATTCCCTTTACAAACTCACGGATATCGGCCTCTGCACCGAAGGCGACAACGTGGCGAAGGCTTCAAGGAACTCCACTTTCGCCCCCGAGGCGGGCGGGAACTTCTTCGAGGGCTCCGGGTCGAAGGCCACCTCCAGGATGAGGTTGATGACGTCCGGGTCAGCCAGGAGGTCGAGCACCGGCTGCAGGACAGCGCCGGACACCACGTCAGTCAGGAGAGCGGTTGTGGAGCTAGTCGTAGGAAACAGGGTGGATGAGAGAGGACCCGCTTGTACCAGGTAATCTAGGGTTTCCTCACCTGCTCTGAAGCGTCCTCTTCTGCACGAGGAAGGGTAATATCTTCCTGGTTGCGTTCTGCACGTGAAGGATCTCCTTTTCCCGGTTGTGAGTGGCAGGGTGGACGTCCTTACCCAGAAAGTCGTAGTAGGTGTCTGTAAAAGAACGAATCCTGGCAATCAGCAAGCTTTACCCTGAGAGTAATACTATAGTTAGTAGCAGGTAGATGTACAACTATAGGTACTACTGTGCGCACCAACGATGGGAGACTGGAAGGCCTCAGCATACTGAGACGCATGGTGAAACGAGTCCAAGTGGCTCAGTCCGATGGGAATGCCTCTCCGGGTGATCAGGGTGGTCAGGTCCAACTAAAAAAAAAAAAACCAGGAGGGGAGGGTTACGGAGTAATCCTTCGCAGAGAGAAGGGAGACGTTTCCCTCACCTTCCCAACTCTCTTGAGGAGAACGGCGGAAGCATAGCGGAGTCCAAGGCGAATCTCTTGCACGAATCCTTCGTCAAGGGAAATCTCACCGTACCACGGGTAGATGTATTCGCGCAAGATGTGCTCGTACAACTATAAAAATATAATTAAAAAATAGTAGGCATAATTTCAGAAGAAATAATGTAGAGCTGGCAATTTTATCTCATTAATTCTATCCGTACCTCCGAAAGCGCTTGATCGATCTCCAAGGGAATGTTCAAATCTTTCCAGGGTTCGGAGCCGTCCTTCTCCAGGCTGCAGCTCAAGCTGTGAAGCCTCGGAGGCTTCAGGGTGCTCAAGAAATTGGGAAGCTGATTTCCAGGGCAGATACTTACAAAAAAAAAAAAAAAGAATTGCAATAACTCTCTTGCCAATAAAATCGTGGATGACGCTCGCTGCGATCTTACTCTAGGATGAGGGAGAAGACCGTGGCTCCACAGCAAAAGGAGGTCAGGATGAGCACAGCCGTTGCAAAGCTAAAAATTTTTTTAAACAAAACAAGAATGATACCATCATGCCTTCCCCGCCTCTACATACACCAACCACCTGTCCATCGCCCATGCGAGCAAGAAGACGGCGGCGGAGACGACGCCCACCGTCTGCACCAGGTGCGCGGGCGCCTCCACACCTGCCAGCCGCATATCTTTATAGTAGTACGACAACTCCTCCCTCCTGTCCTCCTTCCGTCCTTCTCAACTGCGTCTGCATTCGATAACGAAAGTTCAACACTTTACAGCTGTCGACTCCCCCCTTCCTCCTTTCTGTTAGTCCTCTGCTGGGTCTGGACTCTGGTGCGCGGGCAGACTGCGTTTGTTTACCTCAAACCTCACCTTCGTCCGTCATCTGACTTACGCATATGATGCGTATGCCAGTGAGTACTGCATGTACCTCTCTTTTCCTTCTCTCCATCCATCCTCTTGGGTTAGTTTGCACATAATGTATAGTAGTTATTCACGCAATAAAGCTCCCCAGTTCTAAGGTCCCCATTCCACGTATTCAGCCCCATACAACATACATACGTAAGGAAGGGTGTACTGCTGTACTTTTGACACGCTTGGCCATCACTCGCTGTACCAATGGTCCAAGTGGAAGCCACAGTTCTGACGACAATTTACCAACCTGTCTTCCCTTCATGACATACAGTAGTAGTAGGCTTCCTTTCATGACTTCATGACATAGCCCATGCTCAGCCCTTGCTGCTACCCAAACCAATTTTGCTGCCAGACCCATCAACCCAATGCCAGACCCGATGAAAAGTCCATGCAGGCAGCATAGAATTCGACTGATATAAAATCGGGTTTGTGTCAGTTGTCAAGGCAATTATTTGGAACGGGAAGAAGACCTGAGTATTAGCATTAAGTAAGTACAGCTTGGCATGTTGCGCTGGTGAGTCCCCAATGACCGTCTGTTTCAGTGCCAACTGGTGACCCCATTTTATCAGGAACATGGACTTGTTGAGACTTAGCGCTTGTACGAATTTATGATGAAGTCGCCATCAATGAGAAATAAATTTCCATATTTTACGTAGCTAACTAATATGTTCTTGCTGCTGTTTCTACTACTATTTACAACTGTTGAAATTTGTTGTTGTTGAAATTTCGATTACGATAAGATACTTACCAAGATTTTGATATAATCTCTTTTTATTATGTAGTAGATCTCGATTCTACGATGGTTTTGCTCCTGACCAACAATATCGTAAAAACCGTTCAACTTGACTCGACTTGGGTTAAGATGTTGCGCTGAAACAAATCAAAGGGTTATTTAAATTATTTTCTGCCTACTACATCCGGAGGTTGCATTACTTAATTACTGAGCCTAAAAGAACTTGATTTTAAAAATCAATGTAAACCTGCAGAGGCATGCTCGTTCGCTGACTCTTTTTCCATCTTTGCTGTCGCCCAAGTGCGTCCCTGGTGAACATAATCCAGCGACGACGACGACGACAACAACGACAACAACAACAACGGTGCCACAGGGGTTTCTCCGCACCTCTCGTGAGGTTGCGTTCATTCACTTTAACTGGAAGAAGGAAAGAAGGAACACGTCGGCGCTGTCGATGTCGGCTGTCGAGGGGTGAGCGAGAGAGGAGGAGGAGGAGGGGGAGGGGGTCTTTGGAAGGAAAAAGAAATGTAGATGTGGAAGCCGGCCAGGCGAAGCAGAGCGGAGCTGCGGAGGCAGAGGAGGAAGGAAGAAAAGGAGGAGCCGTCCGTGCCACCAAGAACGGTGCCAATGTGTCACGTGTGAGTGTGATCCATCCTAGTCCTCCTCGGTGGTCCTGTGGGCCGTGGCTGTGGAGTGCGTGGTGGTCTCTCCAGGAGCTGGGGCTAGAGGGAGAGTGCTTTGGGAAGCAGTCTGTCGCCATTACTTCATCGCCAGGTCGGTTATCATGCAAGAATGCATGATGTTTCATCACCCACATACTCCGAACACATTCATCTCATTTTCAAATCAATTTTTAGTTACCTTGGGAAAAGTTGCAGGATTTTGATCTCTCTAATAACCGGATTCTGTCTGCACAGGTTTACGTACTAGGTACTGTATGTACCTACCGTACAGTAAGTTGGATTACAAAGGAAAGAGACACTTGTTTGTCAACTAGCAGGTTCCTGCCTAGCTTGTGTGCACATGTACCGTACGGACAAATCCAGACACCCACCCACACACACACACACACACACTC
>JAAUYM010022345.1_pt1 | contig 24388 bp, 17 predicted proteins | sample 7278001 | NCBI WGS metagenome assembly JAAUYM01 (sample SAMN14350224, study PRJNA611818) | marine sediment metagenome | isolation source: surface marine sediment (1.8m) | place: French Polynesia: Moorea | collected 2018-08
CCATGGGACAGAAGGAAAGGAATGAGAAATTTTCCATCTCTTCCCTTCTCTCTTGTGGGGTTGCTCTGAAGAGTGCTAACCAGTCAGTGTTGTGCTAGGCAGAGTATCCAGATCTGAAAGAGGTGATAGGGCTGCCGAAATGCAAACGAGTTAAGTTCTAGCATGCTTGCTCCTTGCGACCTCCTGGTGGGGAGGGGTGACTCACTCGGTCCCAAGATAGTGTCACAAAGATGGTTGGGGCTTGCAACCCTGGGAGGTAACATCCCCAGTTGGTCACATAAAACGAGTGGTGCTCATAACAAGAGCCATCACTGAATGTAGAACGCAGAACAATGTAGTATTACCTATGTAAAGAGCCTTACGATGTCTAAATAACCCCACAGGTTTTCATGTCTCAACACTACTGTATAGTAGAAATCAATCTATAGGTATATGCTGTGATTAAATGTTTAACATTTTGATTTGACAAATAATCAAGATCTCTCACTCTCTCTTTTGCAGGGAGGCCATCTCGACGGTGTGCGAGCGCCGCGGTGTGGATGTGGATTGCATCAACGTCTTCCTGGACAGCTCCACGACCCCGCTGCCCCTCCTCACCACCGAGACTAGCTGGCTCGGCGGCAGACTCATCAGGATCAGAGGTTAGACGGCAAACAGTTAGCCTATAAGCTGTAGTAGACCTTTGATTTAGTAAAATGTCGATTTTTGTACTAAAGAACCTCGATTTGGTACAGATGAAAGCAGAACAGGACTGAAGACTCCCTCTACAAATTGAGGAAAAGTTTCCTAAATTGCTGCCAGCCAGCCTTTGCTACTTTTCTTTACCTCCTCCTACTCCTTCCTGTCCTCCTGTTTGTGACCTCCAGACCCTCATTTTGACTCCGCTAGTTTCATCAGAGAGAGAGAGAAGAAGAAAAGGGCTTTTGAAGAAGGAGAAATTGCACGGAAGAAAACTTCCTTCTTCTCACCAGGATTTTCCACACAAATTAAACCTGGAGAGCGGTTATTATAAAATTGCCCCCTCTCTTGCCTTCCATTCCTTCCCACTTGAACCCGCAGCTACACACAACCACATCACGTTTTCTGAGCTTTTGTTTGCACTTGCAATGGCTCCCCGGAGAGAAAGACGAAGAGAAAAAGGAGAAGGGGGAGGAAGAGGAGGAGGAGGAGGAGGAAGAGACCACTTTTCTCCTAGAGTTGTAGTACTACGTAGATCAGTCGAACCCACTCAAGTGGAAAAGATCCAGAGCTGCCAGAAAGCAGATTACCTCAAAATTTGCATGCAGGATAGGTTCTCTATCCGTTTCTCCAAAACTGTCTCGACATTCAAGCGGTATGTCCACTCATCCGACTCACATTTAAGCGGGTTTGACTGTACTACGTAGTAGTGGTTCGGTCCAAAATGTGCAACACTTGTGAGAGGGGGAAGGAAGCCAGCAGCAGCTACTAGTATAACCAGCCCAGCTTGCCAAAAGTTTCCCGGTCGGGTATGCAAATCCGCGGAGACTTAATCAGGAAAATGGATGGCGCCTCCTTCTACCCCAATCCAGCCTTCCTCTTTTTATGGCACTACCTACTGCTACTTAGTGCATACAACAGGCTACATGGTATCGCGACCTAAACAAGACTTCATCTTCATAAAGTCAAAAAAAAATCTTGGCCCTGCTGGGCCGCAACTTGATTTTAACCATGCTCAGTGCGTCTTCCCATATATAATTTAAGCAAATGGAAAACCGCGTCAATTAATGAAAGTACAGGATGTGCCAATAAAAGCTGTTCCATATTTTTCAGAAAATTATGTTAAAGTGTGCAGGGTGTCTGGGACAGGCTGCACACGCATAGTTCATCGTCTTGGCTGACTCCTTTCTCTATTCCTTTCTTCGCAGCCAAAGAGGACAACAAGTCTCCTGTGCGCGGCCTGGAGCGGGTCTCGGTGACGGCACCGCCCAGCAGGAAGGCGTCCGCGGTCAGCACGGTGAGTCAGTTCAACGGACTACCCGGCCAGACGGGTAGACTTTGTCTCGTGGATACATGCTTCGAACATAATAGCTTGCTTAATACTTTATGCTAATTGATAACTTTAGCTTTCTTTCTCTCACACGCAAGCAAGAGACATTAATTAAGCACACACAGCTGCCATTTATGTGGGAGGAAAAAGAGAAAGAAGAGTTGCCACAATCGAATAAGTTTATTTGGTACCCCACTAGGTACATACAAGAAGTGTTAAGTCGCAAACTTGCCGAATCTTTCCATAACCGGTGGCGGCCTCTCCTCAAGGGGCGTATCAAAACGAGGAGGACCTCAGGGACAGCGCTGTAGGAACGGACTTTGCAACCGGACGGTAGCACAGTGGTACGATGGTATTATACGGATGTCTGCCTACTGTAATGAAGTGATGCATTGCGGGGCGACGTTGAGGAAGAAGAGGAGGAAGAAGGAGACGAGAGTACGCTTCACTAGGATTTTCGTCACTGTGCAGATTAAGACTGATGGGCTTCTCGGAGAGACACTGTCTGCCTGTACAGTTCGGTGGATGAAACGTAGGTACTTTCCCTTGGGGGAGGCAGACAGGCAGACAGCGCCTTTTATCCACCCTTTTTTTAAGTACTGTACCTGATCATACTTTGCTGCCCTTTCAAGTTTGGTGTTTTGACGGACTATGTACCTACGAAGATACATACGAGTAGCTCGGTGATCTGAGTGTGCTCAGTCGGTGCTCATTAAAAAAATTCTGCATCGGAGCTCAGTCGGAAGCTTATTAAGGGTGCGTTGTTGGTTGGGTAGGCCGGTGCGAACTAGTACCTAATCCCTCCTTTTCCAGTAGCCAACAGACGTCGCCATGACGGGAAGCCTTTCTGACGGTATACAAGAGGTGGAGTATACGTTGGGGGGGAGTGTATGTTGGTCGGGTAGTGGAAAAGGCAGAGATGAGCGAGGACTGATTGCTGCCATCTGTACAGATACAGGGAATTCCGAAGCGGAAAGCCAGAGGGGGGTGGGGGAGATTTAATCAATGTTTTAAAAGTGCCATCTCCTCCCCCACCTTCAATTTGTGGTCCTTTTCCCTCACTCTGCGGTCCGTGTGCGAGACATAAAAAGTGGTGTGGGACATAAGGGATATGGGTGTGTAGTAAATTTACCGTCTGTTGCTACGAAAGATTGGATTCTGCCACCAAATTGAAAACTTCTGCAGGAAAATGAGGGGGGGATACGAAAATAGGAGAACAGAAATGAAGAAAGAAAAATTGCCTTTGCAGTCTGCAGAGTCTTCTGTAAAAATACCCACTTGGTTCTTGTTCACATGGTGCGCCTTTGTATGTAGTTACTAGTACCTTAAAGGTCCCTTTTTCTTCCCCAACAAGTCGACCTCTGGAGTGCCTTTTTGCGGCAATGGACGTGTTGGACTGGTGTGTGGGTTGTGGTCGCAATGCGTGTGGAAGTGCCAGTAGCACAGTCGATTCTTGGTATCGGTATAACTTTGTGAAAGTTTCGACGTAGTACAGCGAAGTTTCTGACTGTCTGACTGTTGTGACTGTTTTCCCAAAGTGGACTGTATTTCTTGGCTTGTAATAATAGCATGTCGTGACCCCTGATTGACGTGTGTGGGGGGGGGGGGAGGGGAGGGAATGGGAGAATGAGGAGTTTTGGGTACACGAGTAACGTATGCGTACTACAACAAGAGTGAAAGGCCAATTAGCCACTGAGTGGACAAAAATAAATAGCTAGCGCCCCTCACAGCTGGCTCTGTCCGCACGGCAACAGCAGCAGCAGCAGCAACAACAGCAGCAACAACAGCAGCAACAGCAACAGCAGCAGCAGCAGCAGCAGCAGTGGCGGCACGGTGGATTTAATTAAGAACATTGGTTATTACCGGTACATTGATCAGGAGGGCGTACGTGGCACAGTATACTACACGTATGTACAGCTCTGCTACATACCATATCAGAGGTTCTCAACCTCTTTTTTTTTAAAACAGAGACCCACTCTACAATATCTCGTGACCCCTCTTCACAACATTTTGCTCTTCTGTCCTTTCCTTTTTATTCCCTTCTCCTGACCCACTTTTGGGTCGCGACCGCGACACCCATCAAAGGTTGAGAATCCCTGACATCTATTAGATCAACCGCTTATGCAAACGGGAGACGTCCCAGTTTCCCAATTATCCGAGTTTCCCACTTAATGTTCCTTAAACAGCGAAGAACATTTTTCGGCAGTCAACCGAAAATCCCGACTAACCGAGTCCCGTGACGTGAATTCCAGAGCGGCCGCTCCAAGTCCCGCCTGTTCAACCCGTCCTCCTCCTCGGATGACGCGACCTCACTCCTGGCCCTCGGCCTGGGCGGACTCGGAGCCTCAAATCCGCAGCAGAGCCTCTCCGCGCTCAACATCGCCGGCGTGGCCGGTGCCGGACAGGCCTCTCATGACGCCGGCGGCCCCTGCGGCGGCGCCGGCGGGGGCGCCGGCGGTGGCGGCGGCTCCAACGCCCTGCTGAAGGTGAACTCGATCGGCGGCGTGGGATCCATCTCCGCCGTCTCCTCCTCCTCCACGCTGACAGCCGCGGCCTCGTCCTCCTCCAACAAGGCGAACAAGAGCGTCAACCGGTGGAGCGGGCTCTGGGGGTCGTCGGCAAAGGTGAGACAATAAACTCCGCTTCAATCAGACTATGTACACCAGTCTCCTAGTAGGTACAGTAGAACCTCGATATTTGCGTTTATTGAATCTGACGATCCAACTCTGAGCTGGAGAGATTTTACCACTGTACTACGTAATACACATTGAGTACAAACTGCTTGCTGAATGACTGACCGAGCAGTGCACCATATCGAGTTTCCACTGTAGGTAGTGTACTGTACTATTAGATAGTGGCTGTGGGTGAGCGAAGTGCGTTTTAGGGTCGGTGTTCATCACCATCAAAAGAAAAGTTTTTTCTTCCTTTCTGTCATCACCATGCGGGTGCTGTCTGTTCTGTTCGGACGGAAAAAGAAACTTTTTTATATAGTATGTAATAGTGGAGGTGGGCAGACGCACAGAGCGACAAAAACTTTTGCCTCTCTACCACACCACTGACATGGGCAATGAAATGAGTTTTTCTTTTCTTTTCTCCCCTCCCTCCCCCCCCCCCATAATCTAATCTCATTTCTTCTCCATCTGTCCAATCCGTCGCACAAAGTCGCGCAGTAATGGAGAGAAAGCAACATTTCGAGATCCTCTATTTTCTTCTCCAGCTCCTCCTCCTCTTTCTCCTCCTCCTCGCTGACATTTGGTGGAGGGATGAGTGAGGGAAGAGAAGGGAGGTTTTTTTCCGAATATCTTTCCTTCCCTCCCTTTCCCATATTTAGGTTTGCGCCTACCATCAGCAGGCAAGCATGAAATATGCTTTTGAGACAATGTGAGCAAAACTGTCTTAAGATCCTTTTATCCATTTGTTTTCCTGCTCACAATCTGAGACAGATGCAGTTTTCTGCCTTCTTCTATCCTCGAAAAAAAAAAAGACAAATGGAATGACCTTCAACCTACACGTAACATTTGCCATTAACCTCTTCTGACAGTAGAATTAGAAGCCTTCGCAAAGGAGGCAGGTTTGCCAGGTGGGCTCTGCCATAGCCTTTTTTACTGTGAATGGCTATATTTGCACCTTGTGAGCTATAAACTTGGTTGGCTTGTTTAGTGTTGCGCTATGTTTAAGGTTGGGTGGGCTATACCAGCTTTCCAAGACCTGGCAACCCTGAAATGAGGCTCTCTCTGTCTTTTCCACCCACACAAAAAGTGGAGGAAGGGGGAGAGGGCGAAATTGGAAGGACGGGGGAGGAGATTCTATTCGGTGGAGAAATTGGAAAGAGAGGGAGGAGCGGCTATTCTCCCAGAAAAAATGAATAATTAATCGTTCCATTTTCCTACTCTCTCAATCTCCAGAAGGTCGACCTGAACGTTTGTTTGCGCAAAGGGGGGATTACGTGATCTGATTTGTGCAGTGACGCAGTGACATTTACAATTTTTTTTCTGTACCTTTAGTTTAGTTTAATTTAGTAGCGAACGCCAAGACCATTTGGAAGTTTCCTTACAATGTTTAACACTTTTTGTTTTGTTAGTAATGTTTTCTTCTCTATCGTCACGTTTACAATTACCAAGAGGGCTTTAAAGCCCTCTTGGTAATTGTAGGAACATTAATTGTTCCTACAATAAGCATATTTTTAATTTTGTGGCACTGCAAAGCCCATACCCATCTGCAAGTTTTCTTACAATTATTGTTTCCTGCCTATCTCCACAGGAGTCCAAGATGGCAGCCCTGGTGCAGCAGCTGGACACGTACTCGAAGGTGGGCATCCCGAAGCTGCACCACCACCGCCACCGGTCCAACCTAGACTACAACTACGAAGACGAGGTGGAGGAGGCCCTGTACAGTCTGGAGGAGGACTGGACGGACGTGGTGGCCGGGGGCGCGCTGGCCCTGGGCGAGAGGGCGCGCAGCCAGCAGACCGCCATCTGGGAGCTGGTGGAGACCGAGGTGGCCTACATCAGGACGCTTAAAGTCATACAAGACGTGAGTACCATGCACCAACAGTACTATGGGAAGTGCTCTACTAGTTTCTACTTCTAGGGTTACCGAACCCGAGTACCGGAGATTTAAGCACTTATTTAGCCCCGGTTTTTCCCGGATCTGGTATCAATGGACATTTTGATACTCGAATACCGGAATATTCTCCACTTTACAAGCGGATTGTGCTGTACTACTTCCTACAGGAAACACTTCCTGTGGGAAAGTTTGAAGAGTGGTAGAAGGAAAGAGAGAGAGAGAGAGAGAATGGAGGTGCCGAAAACCCATTAACTTCGTTTGGGGGTTACTTTCCTCCTACTTCCTCTTTCTTGTGTCTCTGTCTCTGTCTCTCTCTCCCTCTCTCCACGCCAAACTGCTACTAAATCCCAGGCAGTTTGGCATGACGCGGGAATTGAGGAGGAGGAGGAGACCCTCCACGAGTTTCAAACAAAGCCCTTTCCCTCTGCTTGGAAACGACGAACTTTGCATGGCGGCTCCGAAATTGTCCACGGACCAAGAAATGGTCTTATGCTAGGAGTGGTTTTTTTTTTGGGGGGGGGGGGGGGGGGGGGCGGTGTGCTAAAGATAGCCTTCCAAAGAACCTGATTTCTCTTCCTCCAAGAAAAGGGTGTGCTTGTTGTTGTTGCTGTGTCCATCCTTTTCATCCAGGCGTTGTGAGCAAAGGCAAAAAAAAAAGTAGAAACAGATCTCTCTTTTGCGCACAGAAGATCTTTTTGGTCAATCCATCCACCCCCCCTCACTCACTCCCCCGACAAAAAAACACCCTACACAAGTTTAAGGCCGCGGGGAGAAAGAAAAATAGACGTTTTTTTCGCCTCCGGAGGAGGAAAAAAATCGCCTCCTACCCTTTTTTCGGACCTTGGGAAAGGAGGAGGAAAAGAGAATGTCCTCCACAGAGGTGAGGACATGATGTCATTTTTTTTTCTCCGAGAGAGAGAGGGATGAAGCTTATCTTTCATTACAGTTGCTCTCGGCAGATGTTGACTCTGCAATCTGCATCAACAAGATTCTTAGCTTGAGGCACAGTCCAACTCGGAATATCGGGACTTTGGGCTTTTGGGCAGTGTCCTCTTCCGTGGAAACTTTCCCAATTAACCCGACACCTTTCAGCAACCGAATCTGGATCAGCCCGACCAACTCGAGTTTGACTGTACTGATTACTAAAGCAACGAACATTACTAGTTCGCTGTCCTCACCTCCCAGGGGCTGTAAGTTAAAAGAGAGAGAGCAGGGTGGTAAGGGGAGACGGGGAAGGGCAATATTTTTCCAAAAAGGGTAGAAAGCGATCTAGCCCCCTCTCCCACTTTCCTTCTTCTCCCCCACCCACTTTTCGGCTTATAGGAGGTCGGAGGAGGAGGAGAAGGAAAGTGGACGATTCTGCTATTCTTGGATGACGCCGTCCGGAAAAAAAAAATCAGAAGGAAGCATACCACAGTACTCTGGGTATTGCTGAGCTCTACATAATCTTAATTATGCCTGATCCCTACCTCAGCATGGTAACCCTCAGGTCGTCAATATTGGTCGGGTTTACCTACATAGAAAATGTAAATGTGGTCATCATGTGGACTTTACTATCTTATAGTGGAAAGGGTGTTTTTAACTACTGCAGTAGCATATTGGAGTTTACTAAATGTTCTGTCAAAAAAAAAAATCAGAAGGAAACATCCAACATTTGCTTTCTTCCCACATGGGGCACGTACTCGTACGTACACATTTCATAACACTTTTTTTTGGCGCCGCAGCTGTTCCTGAACTGCCTGTGCAACCTGCAATCCAACGGCATCCTGACTGAGATCGACAAGGAGCGCCTCTTCTGCAACATCCCCGAGATCTACACGGCCAACCGCGTGTTCTGGCAGGAGCACGTCAGCCCCATGGTGAACGCGGCCAGGAAGTCGGGAGACCCGCTCGACCCGAACATGCTGCTGCAGGGATTCATGAGGGTAAGAAGAAGACTGCCGTACAAGACTTTTTTTTAACCTGCGACGACGCCGACGGATTATACAAGTAGTTCTTGTTCTTAAAAGAAAGTTTGTCGTTTTTGGGTACTGACATGTTCATGTTTTAGGGGGTGTGCAGTCCAAAATTGCCCCCAAAGTTGCACGACCTTTCTAATACGTAAGAAGGAGGTAATTTGTCTCCTCTAACAATTTGCCGGTCGTTCGGAAAAGAAAGTTCTTTTTTTTGCCAGTTTTTTTTCTCAAATTTAGTTGGGTATTCCCCAAGTGTTTTCGCTGGCGTAAGCAGCAACATTAGCATGTTGTCCGGAGAAGAAAAAAACCATCCTAAAATACCAGCCAAAAAATGTGGGAAAGAACATCCCCGGCACGCACTTTGAATACATGATCTGTGAAACAGGGAAGAGAAGTCTGTCGCTTCTCTGCTATTTGTAGTACGACAACGAACTTGCTTTAAGGCCTGTACTGCTGGCACTACCCCAACCAAGAATCGGAGTTTTTTCCTATGCACTGCCCCAAAACCATCGTCCATGCTCTGCACCAAAAGTGATGCTTAGTTGGTGATTATCAGGCTGATTATTTTATTTCATTTATTTATTTTGAGAAGTTAGAGAAAGCTCTCCCATACCGACTGTTCTCAAGTAGTATTTTTTTATTCTACTGCATGTACTACTATATATTTGTTGGTTGGTTGGGTACTGGCAGTAGTCTTTTCCCGCCCACCTGCTGCTGTTGCACTTTTTTCCTCCCTTTCTCTTTCGCAAATTGGGAAAAATGTTGCTGCACATCCTCTCCTCCTTCCCTGTCTTTCCTCCTCTTCCTCCTCCTCCTCCTCTTCCACCAAGCTCTTTCTCCTTTTCTCCTCTTCTCTCCTTTTCTTCCCTGGCAATATAGCTTGATACGCTTCTCATGTTGCAAAAATCGTCTTCGACTCCCTCTTTCCTTATTTTTGTACTACTCCTGAGCAGACTCTGGGCTCCTTAATCCCGACCAGACAGCCACTTCTCATTTATCTGGCCTTGTTGCAGTGGCCTTGGAAATAGCTCAGTGGACATTTAATGACAGGGCAAAAAATAGCAGAAAAAAATTACCGCCTGCGGACTATGCGCAAAATGTAGGTTCGACGTGGCAACCGAAATGTCTGGTCGGGTGCGGATCGGAGGAGGAAAAGGAGGAGGAAAAAGTTTCCCTCCTTCCCTCCCCCCGGAGGTGCGTGACTTTGGTCCCACCCACTTCTCTACCAGAAAAAAGTCCTTCCTTTTTTAAAACGTGAAAAAAATAGGGCAGAACTCCTTTAAGGTTCACTGAGGTTGGGTTGTCGGCGGAGGAGGTGGAGGAGGAGAATTGCTTGCTTTGCTCCCTTCTTTACTGCCTCTTGTCATGGCAACAGGAACAGGGGAAGTGGAGGAGTAAGAGGAGGAGGAGGAGAAAGAGGAGAGAGATATCTTTTTAAGGCCCCTCACGACAGGCATCGATTTTTATGTGTGTTTACATTTTCGAAAAGTCTTGTTTTCTACAACTGTTCCATCTTTTCCGTGTTTCAGTTCGATGACATCTTCAGCCCGTACTCCCGCTACTGCTCCGAGCAGACCAACTGCCAGGAGTACTGCAAGGAGCAGGACAGGAACAACGACATATTCAAGGCGTACCTGGCGGTGAGTCATGATGACAAATCTCCTCCGGTCGGCTTCTCCAGCATTCCCTCATGCAGCATGGCATGACCCGACCTTGACCTTGTGCTACAATTGTACAACCTTTCAGTGGTGCGAGACCCAGCGCGACTGCAACCGCCTCCGCCTGCTGGACATCCTCGTCCGCCCGATGCAGCGCCTGACCAAGTACTCGCTGCTGCTCAGGGCCATCCTCAAGAAGACGGAGGAGGACCGCGCCAGGAGCAACCTCATCCTCATGGACGAGAGGGTGTACGCCTTCGTCTCCGACGTCAACTCGCACCTCAGGCAGCGGCAGGAGCACGAGAGGCTCAAGACCATCATCGCCAGAATCGAGTCATACGAGCCCGTGGTCAGTTACAGTACAACAGTACAGTGTGTCTTAGCTACAGAAAACTGAATACTACAACTTATTTTTTCCCCTTAGCAAAGTTAATAAGGTGAAATGTTTTACGTGTTTAAAATTTGTTTTGCACTTCAGAAAGCCAATCTTTTTGTCGTATTAAGCAACACTATTACGCACACGAAGGTAAAATAACGCATTAAGGTTTTTTTTAGTAAACACGGTGTTGCTTTTGTAGTATTAGAGAGGCTCAACTTAGTTGTAAAAGATTTTCCAGTTTGGCAACTTTTTGCCAGATAAAAAAAGAAAGCGATTAAGCGTATTCTCTCCATCGGCACCCTTAGTTTTTTAGTGGTAGGTAGAAAAGGGCTCCACCAATTTCAAAGATTTCAAAAATGTCAAAAGTTCTCCGAAGTCAAATGACAATCAAAATTCTCCCCACACGCAAAAGAAAGAACTGAGATTATCTCTAGGTATACTATATTAATTTAGGAATGGACCTTCCTTGTCAACCTTTCCCAGAAAACTTGCTGAATCTGACGTCGATTGCACAGAATTGCGTATTTTTAGAAGCGCTTAACCATATTATGCCGGAACGGCATTATATATTTTGTGCTCCTTTACTTTTGTTCTCCAACTTTTTTTGCTCTCCACAAAGATTACAGAGCATAACGCCATTAAAAAACTTTTAAAAAAAACAGGGTCCCTTGTGAAGTGTTATTAATTTTTTTTCTCTCAACTCAGAGGCAAAGGCCTTTGAAGGAAAATACAATCAAGGATTGGGGTTTTATTTCTGAACAGATTTTTTTTTACAAAAAGAAAGGTTTTTGTGCCCAGATTTATTTCTCCTTCAAGCCTTTGTCTCTCTCTTTCTGTCTGTCTCTTATCTTATCTCTCTTCCTCCTCCCCATCTCAGTGGAGTACTACAGAAGTACTGTAGTAGTACAAAGTAGTAATAGTGGTAGAACTCCCCTCCCCTGAGGTTCAATGTGAAACTTTTTCCCTGTGGGATTCTCTGGGAAGAGGAGGGAGGAGAGAAGGCTCTGGGAAGAATTTCCCGCGAATACTGTAGAAACCCACGTACATCTGCCATCTGCCCCCCTTTTCCCAGCGAGATATGTATGTATACTGTAAGTTAACATAATGTAAATTCCCAAAAAAAAACACCACCATATTGTGAATACCCAAAAAAACCACCACCATATTGTGAATACCTAAAAAAACACCACCATATTGTGAATTCCCGAGGTAGTTTCCGTCTTGGGAGTGAGTAGGGAGTTGTTGGGAGGGAAGAGGTTACAAAAACCATCCTACGAGTACTACCCCCAATTCCCCTAAATATTGCCACATTGTAATTTCACAAAACTTATTGCCATTTTGTCAATTTCCTGCTAAATGTACTGAACAACAATTTCTTTCCCGCATAATTTTCTTTCCTTGCATGTATGCACGAGTTGCTTCCCAACTCTCTTTCTCTCTCTTCCCCCATCAGGAGACCAAAGACGACGACCTCGACCGCCTGGTGCAGAGTCATTGCCGCCTGGACCTCACCGCCCCGATGCCCGGGTGCGCAGAGAACCACCGGAGGCACCTGCTCTTCGAGGGAGACCTCAAGTTCAAGGAGGGGATGGCATCAAAGGTCGGTTGTTGAACACCCACACCCACACACATCGGTAGAAATCCGCACAGTTTTTGACCCGAAAAGCCCAGAAATATTTGAGCCAGGTAACCGTGATTGTAGACAGTCTATGGCCCACCTGGCAACCCTGCTACCTGCTAACCCATGAGAAAGCCAGGTCGTAACCCCGAAATTGAGTTCGTGTTACGCCGTTCATTGTCGTTGCATCTCTTTTTGCTACTTGCACCTACGTACTAACCGGAGTTCCCTTTTTTGGAAGGGGGGGGGTCGTATAAAAAGAAGTTGCTTTCTCCCCGTGGAAGATGTTTGAAAAAGGAGAGGGAGAAGGCAAAAAGATGTCCTTCAAAGGAATGGGTTCAAGGGAGCAAAAGATTTTCCTGCAGTCACTAGAAGAGGGAAAGAAGGAGGTTGGGGTGGCATCCGCATTGCATTCATTCTATCCGGACTGCAACGCCAGTAGCGGCCGCGCCAACATCGAGTGAATGGCTCCGGGGTGATACCACAAGGGGGTAGGGGAGGGGAGGGAAGGGGAGGGGGAGAAAGGAGAGGGAGCTGCAAAATTCCAAGACGACAGAAACTTTTGCCTCGCCTGGGAAATATCTGTCTTAATCCTCGTCGGAAAAGAGGAGGAGAAGGAGGGAGAGAACGGAAGTCAGTCGACCCCGAAATTGGGCGGGATGAAGACAGAGGGAAAAAAGAACGAGATGATGGACTTTGCGCCAAGAATTCGAGCGGAGTGAGCGAAATGGCGGCATTAACTTCCTTCCAGAACCCACTTTATGCAGTACTATAATTATTTCTTTCCACATCAGTAGCAAAAGTTGACTTGGGAGAAAAATCATGAATACATCACAGCCGACTCTGCTTATAAGAACGCCCTTGGAACCAGGGTATGTTCTTATATTAAAAGCATTTACTAATCAGTAGGATTTTTTTTTAAACTGTTCTTGTAGGCAGAGTATTCAAAAAAGTGTAGTCCTCCAACCAAGCCTTAATTGCATTATAACACTTGTTCCTCTCTCTTTCCCCATCCAGATGGACGTCCACGCCTTTCTCTTCAGCGACATGCTGCTGGTGTGCAAGCACCTGAGCAAGAAGCAGGCCGGCACGCTGGACGGTAAGGTGCGCGTCATCCGACCTCCGTACGTCATCGACCGGCTGGTGGCAGCAGAGCTGCAGCCCGGAGGCGGCCTGCACCACGGGCATCACCACCACCACCATGGTCACCACCACCACCAGCTGGCGCACCAGTCCTCTTCCTCGTCGGCGGCGGCCGTCGGCAACTTGTCTATGTCCTCCTCGGCCCCATCCTCCGTGGCTGCCGCGTCGTCCTCGTCCTCCTCCTCCTCAGCCGCTGACCCGCAGGGGCTGGCCTGCGTCTACCTGAACGAGTACGACGTAGTGTCGGCCGCTTTCACGCTGCACAGCACCGAGTACAAGGTGATCAAGCTGTGGAAGGAGCAGATTATGAAGGCCAAGGAGCTGTACCACGAGGCCAAGACGGCCACCGCCAGGCAGCTCCTGGAGCACAGAGAGTCGTCGGAGGCGTCGTCCTCCTTCTACTTGTACGGCGGAGACGACGACGGAAGTGGTGGAGGAGGAGGAGACGGGTCGCAGGCGCAGAGGCAACAGGCAAACACCCACCACCAGCACCAGCACCACGGAGGGAGGAGGGGGTCATTCAGGGGATCAAGGTACTTTAGAACAGGGATTTCGAACCTTTTCTGACCTCAACTCACTTAAATTGTGGAGGCATTAAGGGAGGGCTTGAAGACACAACGTTTCTACGTACTACGTACATTGTAGCAGAACACGGATAAGTGGATTATTGAATAAGTGCATCCAACGCTGAAGTGGAACAGATCTGCTGGAACGCGTTTTTATATTTACTGTAACTACTCTTATTTGGATCAATCTGCCAGGTCCTCTAGGTTGCAAACCTTCTGTATTACAAGATTTAACCTTTCCACTTCCAGAATGTCCTCTATCGGCCCTTCTAACTCCGGCTCCGTGGAACTCAACCTGGACCCTTCATCGATGTCGTCTTCCTCTAAACAGCAGCAACAGCAACAGCAGCAGCAACAGCAACAGCAACAGGGCGTCAAGAGGAACAAGAGCTTCGAACTGCAGGTGCGACGATTCAGCTTTTTTTTTCCTCCTGACTTTTCAATGCGCGGAGATTGATGGGCACCACTATTGTTCCTCCCCTCTCTCCTACAAAATCATAATGAAAAATCTTTCCCACGGCCCCTCTGGAGGGATGCATGGCACCACTGAAAAGATCACCACAGCGATTTTTTTTTCTCTCTCTCTCTCTCTCAAAAGTGACTTTAAATTGAAAAGGGCTTTCTCCTCTTCCTCCTCCTTTCAACAGCCCACCAGCACAAAAAAGCGGAGGAGGGGACAAAAAATTTGATTTATTGTCGCAACTTTGGGACGTGAGGCAGAAAATAGACTGCGTATAGCAGGTTCTGAGGGAGGGGGATGAAGAAGGATGGGAAGTAGCTTGGTGCAACTTGATTGCATCCCAACTGCAGTACATGCAGTACTGTACAGTAAATGCAAGTGTGCAACTCCTGCATTCTCAGACCCAGAACAGCCTCGGAGTCCCGACCGCCCCCACTCCTCCGGCCCCTCCTTCCTCGGCCCCTCCCTCCTCCTCCCCCTACCACGCCCCGCTGGCGGCCACCCCCACCTCCTCCGAGCACCGGGCGTCGTCGCTCAGCAGCGAGGAAGGGTCGGCGCAGCCTCCTCCGACGGGCGTGGCCGCAACCGCGGCTCCCTCCTCTAACGGCTCCAACGGCAACGCTAAGCTCCGGGCAACGGCTAGCGTGGACTCCCGCATGGCGGCCGCGGCCGCGGCCGCGGCGGCGCATGCGCACCAACACGACCCTCTGGCCTCCACCGTCTCCTCTCCGGGGCAGCCGACGGCCGTAGGGGCGACGGCGGCGGCGGCGGCGGCGGCGGCAATGGGCGCGGGAGGGACCAACCAGTCCGTGCCGGCGTCGCCGAGGGGAGAAAGGTGAGAAAACATCGGCCAAATTTTCTCTCTTGGTATTAAAAATAGACGATGAGACGGTTGTTTTCTTCCTTTTCTGCCTTTTTTTAGAAGAGTTTACAGGAAAAGCCACTTTGCATTTTAACTTTGCAGCAAACCCTTTTTTTTGCACGAAAAAAGACGTGGGAGAATACAGCTGTAGCAGAAATTGATATGCCACTTTAGACTGCATATTTTCACCTTGCATTTGGAAATGCACTTTTCTCAGAGCGATGTACGGTAGCTACTACGGTACGTACTGTAGGTGTACTGTACTACATACACGAGCAATGAATGATGAATCCACCTTGCAGGAGGCCTCCGCTGACGAAGACGACGAGCCCGAACACCCTGATGGTGCAGATCCCCTACCCGGGGCAGTCCATGCCAAACCTCAGCGCCGACTCCTCCGCGGGCGCCGGCGCCTGCGCCGGCGGCAAGCAGCAGTCCGATTCCTCCTCCGGTGTGGCCACGCCGACCTCCAAGCGCCCCCGCAGCCCGGTGTCGCACCGCGGGGTGACCTACCCGCCGGCGTCGCCCAAGGGGCTGCGCAGGGGGGTGGCTGTGGGGCAGCAGCAGCAGCAGCAGCTCCAGGGAAGGTTGCCCACGCTGGCGGTGGCCGCTGCCACGCAGCAGCAGAGTGAGACAGGAGGAGGAGGACAGACAATTCCTGTGATCACCGGTGAGGCAGACCCACCAAACAAAACTTGTGTTTAAATAGTTGAGTAGTGTTGAATGAAACGTTTACTGTTTCCCTTCTCTTGTCAGGCATTGAAGACAGTCCTGAATCTGGAGAGGAAGGAACTGTCGGCACCGGACAAAGTTACTCTGCTGCTCAGCAGCAACAGCAACAGCAGCAGCAGCAACAACAAAGAGGCCGAACAGCAGGGGACGGGCGGCGATATCACACAGCTGGGGCCATAGAAGATATTAAGGTAGAAATCAAGCCTAGGAGTTCGATTACGGAAACCAAGAAAGACGTCTAATTGCAGAAGGAGACTGTGAAGGACCACAGCATCCAGAAGAGGCTGTCGTGGAACCAGCAGCAGCAGCAGTTGCAGCTCCAGGAACAGCAGCAGCTGCAACAGCAGCAGCAACAGCTTCAGGGCTGCTCCCAGGAGCAGCAGCTCCTCCGGAACAAGCACGTGAACAAGTGCCTGAGCTCGGACTCGATGCGCTCGTCCAGCGGAGTCAGCTCCACGGGTTCGCTGCACCTCAGCATCGGCAGCGAGCAGTGGGAACAGGACGGACAGCAGCAGCAGCAGCTGCAGCATCAGCAGCCGAAACAGCTGCACCAGCTGAGGGAGTCGGAGCAGCAGAAGTCTCACCCGTCCTCGAGGCAGTCGCAACATTCCTCCTTTTCCAAGCAGCGGTCACTAGCATCCTCCTCCTCCTCCAGGCCAACTAAAGGCGTGCCGCCGCCGGTGCCGCCCAGAAACATTCCCATACAGAACAAACAGCAGCTGGCGCAGCAACTCGCTCAGCAGCAGCAGCAGCAACAGCCGCAACCGCACGTCTCAACCACCTACATCACCCAGGACGACGTCACCGTCGTCACAAACTCGCCAAAGATGGTGGCCAGAGCGGGTATGATAAAAACATCTGGATGATACGATGAAAAAAATAGGAATGCCAGACAATCAAGTTTTTCTCCTCCAGGCTCCAAGAGCAACCGCGCTCTGCCGCAAGTCCAGATCTCGGTGACTGGAGTGCAGCCTTCTGGAGGAGGAGGCAGAGGAGGAGGAGGAGGAAGCGAAGGTGGAAGCAATAACCCTGACATCAAGAGGAAGAGGGACATGCTGCTCACCGACACCTCTGTCGAGGCCTCGTGCGTCTAAAAACAAAATTTCGCCATTCACTTTCCCATATACTGTACACCACAATAACTGAATGAATATATTTTTTTTTGCAGGAACGTCTGATATGTCAAGGAAGAAGGAAAGGGGAAGAAAAAGAAATCATATCGTCTCACATCCAAGGCCTAAAATAACACACACACATCGGAATACTACTACTACATACACATGATATATGTATAGTAAACATACATACCTACTACTATATCAAGATGTTTAACTTTTTATACTACCTACCTTTAGCGCATAAACATGGACAGTGGTCATGTCAGTCTGGGGAACATTGCGCTTGAAGAAGAAGGAAGGAGAAACCCACGTGCGAAATATTTTTTGGGAAATATAATGTCGTTCACACACGTCTCCTTTCTATGAGGAGGAGGTTTCACTCGGACTTCTTCCCCCCTTGCACCCTACTCCCTCCCCCCCCCCCAAAAAAAAACAAATCTGGAAACACAAAACATTTTCGCATATCAAATTGCGTCAACCAGAACGGAAGAGTTTTGCTTTTTTTTTCTTAACCGACTTAAATACCTACAGCTGAGCCCAAGCCAGTATTAAAGACACACACACACAGCACCTACTACATACTACTAGTAGACCCAACAATCATTCCTCCCTCCCCATACAATTCTCCAGAGTGCGTATTAAAGAAAGATATGACAATGTGATGATCATGATTGTTTTCTTTACAACTAATTGTACGTAGTTTTTTTAAAGCTTGTATTTTTATCCCCCCCCTACATCCTCCAAGAACATCGTTTAGGTTTTTTTTTCGTTGAAGCTTTGTTTTTCTTGTTACATGTTTGATTCGGATGAGAGAGACTGTAGGTACCCGTCATTGTCAGTGAACTAAAAATAAATAAATTAATGCCCAATACCAAAAGACTCACAGGTACATATGCAATTTTCTAACACACTGAAAGAGACAAGCAGGGTTGCCAGGTCGACAAAGTAAAAAAGGTCCAGACAGTGATTCAAGAACGGCTGACAGTAAATAAGACAATGTTAAAAAAAAGACAAATGGGCCGATTTCCGGCTTCTTTAAAGTTTTAATGCGTTTTGAAGACAAACATTTTGAAACATCTTTCAAGTTTTCAAGATTTAAAAAAAAGCCAAACTGGCATCCCTGGAAGCCAGGGTCAAAATTTGTATTGTGACACCCTGTGCCACAAAGTAGGAGTAGCATGACTAAAATCTGAAGTAACTGAAAGAAGAAAAACACATAAAACAACGGTTTGGAAGCAACTCATTATTTTACTAAATTCAATAGACCTTCTATATACCAAAATTATTAATCAGCAGTTAATACATTAATAATTAAGGCAAAATGCAAAAATATCTATAATGAAAATTACACGGAATGCTTTCCATTCTTTTCGTGTTTGTTTTTACTGTATTGGAGTTTACTACATACAGGGTATGTACGTAGGTATACAAGTATAGGTGCTATTTCTGGGTTACACCTCAGCACGCTGTTTCATACCGTCACATATTGGCTACAGCAGAGATTCTTAACCATGTGGGTCGCGACCCAAAAGTGGGTCTCAAAGACCTCCTTTTCAAGTGGGTCACGGGAGGGTAAAAAGTTTTGCTTAGGAAGTAACAAACAATGTGCTTAGTCTCTCTCCTCTACGTACACACAGTACTTCGAATTATCATGCACTATAGCGGTTTGCGGTTGAGAACCCCTGTCGTCACACCATTGCGTGCTAGAGAGAAAGGCGGTTGGACTTGCAGTTGCTGTTGCCTCTGCATGCAACCAGCGACTTCTGTATTCAAATTCGAAGACAAGGAAAGGCAAAATGCATGCGGAAAAGATACTGTTCCAGAAAGGGAGAGGAAAAAAACTCAAAAAAAAGATTTCTAGTCTAGTCAAACTTTTGTTTGTGGCAAGTATTAAATTACTCGCATAAAATTTAAAATAAAATTTTACGTAAAATTGTGCAACCCTCTAAGTAAAAATTTACAGTTTTGCTACAATGCTTGTATAATCTCACAAGCAGTTCATCATATCACACAAGTGCTTCTCAGTATCTCCCATCCGGTTTCCAGAAAAGGTGCTTCTTTTCCAATGACAGTAAACCAATCCCAATCCCACCACCGCCACCTTTTACTTTTCGATCTCAGTTTGTCACCGCGCCTCCCCCTCCTCTTCCTCCGCCCTTCACTTTTTTTTTACTTTTTACTGCCACCACTTTCTTCCTTTTCTCTTCTTTCTCTTCCTTTTTTCTCCAAGTTGGCCTACTTTCTCTGTCGTCGTCGTCGCCACTTTGACTTTTTTTTCATGACGAGAGGAAGAAATGGAAGGCAAGCAAGGCAGTGTTGCTAGGTGCACTACTTTATTGCATTTTGGTTTTAAAGGTTACATTTCAGTCTTGTGGCTTCCTTTGTTTAGCAAAAAGGCATTAATAGCCCACTTTTTAAAAGCGAGTTAGGAGGGGCTATTAAACCTGGGCTAATTTGAAGTTGGGCCGTGCTTCAGCTGTCTAATCGTGGCAACTCTGATTAGGAAGGCCGCTCGGTCGGGTTTGCCAGCACAGAAGGAGGAAGAACAGGACTGGAACTGGAGGAAGAAGGAGGAGGGGCACAGCACAGCACAAGGCCAACAGCGCGGAAACATGACAGCATTTGGGAGGGACTTGGCGGATCCCCCCCCCTCCCCCTCCACTCTTCTTCGAATTTTATGCTGCCTCCGACTTCCCTGCTCTCTCCCCACTCACGCGGTAGGGGATAATAAATTCCTCAGTCGATGGCGCAACCAGAGAAATAAAAGTTGTAGGAGTAGTAGAGAGAGAGGGGGGAGAGCAGCAGCAAAAGACTGCATTGACTTTTTGGCAGAGAGGCAAGGCAAAAATTGGCGTGATTTCCCGCGAGCAAACAAACAAACATTACGGGTTTTCGGCACGCTAAAAATGTACTACAGTGGTGATTCAGAGCATTCCGGAGCCTTCGATGCTTTCTTTTTTTCTTCTTTCTTTTTCGAGCCAATCTGGCCAGAGGTGACAAAAGACAACACACTTCTTGTTACTTGCGGCGAAGCCGCCTGGTCATAGAATGGTAAGAGGAGTTGTTGTTGGTGCTATTCTTGTCCTTGAGGAAACAATGTGCTTCATTGATGAACACTACTTGCACACAACCCCAGAAATGCACTCGATCCCTCCTATCCTTGTCTCACCCCGGGTCTATGAACAGATTCTGCTCTTGTTCGCCATCTGTACTGCTTTCTTACCTATAGTACTAGTACACGTGACATGTTGAGGCAAACTTTCCTCTCTCCTCCGCTCCCCTCCCCTCCTCCCCGTCCCTCTCCCGCTTTACCATTGCAACGTTTTGCTCAGCAGACGACCAATCTTTCACACAACTTTCTTCCCTCCCCCTCCTTTCCTTCTTCTTCACAACCAGTACATTACCACCCACCTGCGTCTTTTACCTGGCACTTAGCAGCTCCATTATTCAGGGCGAATTCTTCTCTCTTCTTTCTCCTTCTCCTCCTCCCATCCCCCCTTCCCCCCCCCTCCCCAACCTTTCTAATCGTCCTTGATGGCTGGAGGCACGAAAGGAAGAAAGAGGCCAAGAAAAGGCTGCAAATTTTTCCTCCTCCTCCTTCACAACGCAACCCACTGAGATAAGGATTTCCTTGGTCAGGATTGTTTATTATAATCTGATGGCCTTCTTTCGGCCTTTGACCTTATTTTTTTAAGGCCCAGACGAGCCAGATTGCCACTGAGGAATATGGCATTTGTGAGAGGGCTCGTGACACATTTCTGGATCAAATACATACGTGTACTGTACACATTACAGTGTGCTCCGATTTTATCAACACCTTTGGGACTGTCGAGACAAGAGGAGGAATAAAATCTATGAGGAAAAGCCAAGTCGGTTCGCACAAATTCGAGTGATTTGATTGACAATCACTGCTACAACATCCATAGTCGACTGGACTAGTGTAGATAGGGCCCAAGTTATAACAAGTTCCAGGAAGTGTGAGTGGGTTGTGGACGGGGTTCGGTGCAATTTCTGCTTTATAGGTATTTCCCACCAAGTTTTCTGGTTTTCTTTCTTGCTCCCTTTTTCATTAGACGACCTAATTTTAGGAAACAACACTGGTGATGATGGCGGCGGGTGCGGCGGCGACGGCGACGGCTTTCCTTCCTCCCTCTTCTCCTTCGCCACAGCCGCCACCAAGGACACATCCGTCATTCCGGAGAGGGAGGGGGAGGGGGCGGAAGAGACTCTGCTGCAAAAGCCTCCCTCATTTCTACCGTCGTCGTGGCCAGAGTCACCAGATGACGACGAAGCCATTCCAGCATGGGTAGAAGACCGCCGGCACTGGAGCGGGAACCAGATCCTACTACACTACAGTCGGTTCCACTTATTAGTGGATATAGGACAAGTGGAAATCCAGCTTCAATGGGACAGGTTCTGCAGAAAAACGTTCTAAGAAACATGTTCTACTACTACGTACATGTACCTACCATAGTAATACTACTAACTTTGCTTGGATAAGCGCCAACTTACTGAGCAATTTGGTAACCTTCACCAAATTCTCCTTCCCTCTCTCCTCCTCCCCCCCCCCATAGCGTCCTCGATCAAACCAGTCCGAAGGAACGAACCACCTTGCTTCTCCTCCCCTCCTCCTTCTCCCTTTCTCTTCCTCTCCTCCCTTCCAAGCGAGACTCCCTGGCACTACCTGGTACTACTTTGGCGGTGGTTCCGTGGAACAAGAAAAAGAAAAGGAGGAAGAAGAAAAAGAAAAAAAAATCATACGCCACCCTACTACTACAATTCTCCTCCACAGTCTGAGCTGTGGCGCACTAGTACAAGGAAGAAAGCCTGACTCAAACTCTCTCTCTCCTTTCGTAAATGTTTCCTCACGTTGTCACTTGGCGGTGATGAGGTCCGTCGGTCGCCTCTCCTCGTTCCTCTGGCTGGAGCTGTGCTGGTTCCTGCTGACGCTCTGCGATGGACAGGAGGTCAACACGAGGTAGCGTGGGGCTGGTTTTTTTTTTTTAGTTCTAAATGGATTTTTTTAGGAACTTTTTTAGTGACAGCAAAACCTTGATATGTAATAACTATGTAACTAGTAAGCTTTCAGGTCGGCAGCAAGCAGCTCAGTATGATTCGCCATGTTGAGAAAAATTCACTTTATCAAAGTTCACTATGTGGAGGCACCACTGTGCTACTTAGAAAAAATGACTGTGTGTGTGTGTCTCTGTGTACTAGTACTACTGTGTGTCTAATACCCACCCACTCCGCCTCCACGATATACCATTGCTAACGGGGTCCGAACAGGTTGAGAAACCCTGTACTAAGCAGCTCAACGCCCCTTCCAGTCCCACCGCCGCCACCACGTCCACCACCACCACGGCTCCGAGCAACGCCGCCACCACCGAGGCTGGCGGCCGCGGCGGCGGCGGCGGCGGCGGTGGCGGCAACACGACGACGGAGGCGTCCCGCTTCCTGAAGCACGGCGACACGTACAAGGGTCGGGTGGCCACCACCGTCATCGAGCTTGTCGACGCCTCTGTCGCCGTGCTTATCACCATGGACAACTGGAGCAAGTCAGTGTGTGGGAGGAGGAGGAGGAGGAGTCAAGAGTTTATCGATCAGGCGGAATTGTCCCGAACTTGGATGCCTGGCCACTGTAGATACTTTTTTAAGGGTTTTTCCCCTCCGTTTCTCATCAGATATTAAGAGCCCGAGAAATCCCGGTTTTTTTGTCCAGATTTTGATACCCAAAATATCCGGGTACTCAAGCATTCAGGTACTTGGGGCCTTCACTGCCATTCGTAGTCATGGCCCAAAACTCCAAGAACCGTGTGTCTGGAGAAGGTGTCTTTAGAGCAGTAGGAAAAGTTTTTCTGTGCTCACAGTTTTTCACATATGATAGGATACTGGCATGGACAAAAAGACACATTATTCTCGTTCTCCTCAGGTGGGCCCTGGTGGACCCGCTGCTGACGATGGAGTGCGGCGGCCTGGTGGAGAACCCCTCCAGGAACGACTCCGGGCTGCCGGACATCGTCAAGCCGGGATACAGCGAGATGGTCCTATTCGAAAAGAGCGTGAGTCGGTGGAAACAGGTAGAGAGGGAGTCACACTTGCATGTCTGTACAGTCCCTCTTCGCTTAATGCGTCCTGCAATTGCTTCTGGCCTTGGCTTTCTCCTCCTCCTCCTCCTTCTTCTTTCCCTCTCCCCTCCCCCTCTCTTCCCCCTCCTCCTTTCGCATGCACTCACTGCCAGTTCACGCTTGGCAAGATTGCCTTATTTTCCTACTACTACAGTGCAACCCGCTCAAGCGGCAACGGTGTGCAGAGGAGGCAGAAATTTTTCACTTATGGGGGATTCTCACTTACCTAAGCGAAATTATATCACAGGTTAGCAACCCTTTTACTAAAGCTGTCCCGGGATTTCCAAACGTCCGATTTTTCACTTAAGTGGGTTCGACTGTAGCGCTACTGTAGTGGAGTCACTTGAGGATTGCAGCAGGTAATTGGTGCCGCACGTAATAAGGGGGGTGGGTCAATGGAAGCATGAGGGGATCAAAGCAGAATAAAGACCCGCTCCAATTGTGTTAATTTGTTAGTACATACTACTGTACTTTTTTGTGTCACCCTCACCCTTTCTAACAACAACACCTCTCTTGTCTCTCTGTCTCTTTCTCTTTTGGTTTTGGATATTTAAGCAGGCGGGCTTGAGCGGCGTGTGCGGGGTGCTGGCCTACACCCTTGAGGTTCCGCTAGACGAGGATCCGGATTTCCTCCAGATCATGTTCAGCGTGCCCTACAACCTGAACACCTACAACGCCTACTTCGCGGTCGGAGTCTCCGAGATCTACATGAACAACAGCGACGTCTTCGACGACCTCTACTACTACAGCGGGCCCTTCCAGAGGGAGAAGGCGGGGAACATGGTCCAGTTCTCCAGCGAGAGAGGTGATCTTTACCTTTTACTAAGACTGTCTTAGTAAAAGTGGTTTAGACCAGTGTTGCCACAGTTTTAAATTTCGCAAATAGTTTCCAAAAAGTCACCAAAAAAATTTCTTCTTTGCAAAAAGCATTATTAGTCTTTAAAAAAACCAGCTCATTTTTACGTACATTATATACTGACTATTATGAAAATTCACAAAAGTTGGAGTGCTTTCCATATTTTTCAAGAAGGTTCTAAATTTTGCATAATTTTGCAAAGTTGTGCCATGTGATTGAGACATAATTTCACTCTCACTCTCTTTCTCTCCTTCCTGCCTTTCCTTGCAGTTCTGGTTCGAGCGACCCTGACCCCGGACACGTACAAGCCCATCCTGAGCCTGGTGGTGCTGCCGCTCGACA
>JAAUYM010014164.1_pt1 | contig 24317 bp, 32 predicted proteins | sample 7278001 | NCBI WGS metagenome assembly JAAUYM01 (sample SAMN14350224, study PRJNA611818) | marine sediment metagenome | isolation source: surface marine sediment (1.8m) | place: French Polynesia: Moorea | collected 2018-08
AATTACTGTAACGCAAGTTTTGGAGAGGCTCCAAAAATAATTAATGCAATGAAGAATTGGAGTAAGTTTTTTTTTAATGGCAATGGCGATCTGTGTTACGAATGGAGCGAGATTAAAGGCAACTTGGATCCGCAACAGAGATGTCAATACAGAGAAACGTAATAAGTTTTTTTTAAAGTACTGTATAGATGGAAAAGGGGAAAAAATGATCTCGGATGGATGATTTAAATTCTAGCACGCGCTGTTGTGCAAACATAGGTTATTCCAGTGAGACAGAGGAAGAAGTCCGGACAGGAGAAAGAGAGAGTTACGTACAGTGAACGAAACTTTCCTCTTTTTCCTCCCAGACAGGTTTTTTTGTATTTTTGTGCGACAAGATGCAAAAAATGCATTGCATATTTAGTATTTCCCCGGCAAATTGTATGGCCATTTAAAAAAGAGAAAAAGTATTGAAGTTGCTCTTTGTACGTTAAAACCTGACTTTTTTGTTTGTTTGTTTCCGACAGCTTACTTTACTCTCTTGTTATATGTGGGAAAGAGACTTTAACTTTACGGTTAACTCTTTATACGTACTTTTAGGATTAGTTGAAGAATTAGTCTTGGAGGAAATCAGGAGATGTTTAGCTTTGTCGTGCCCTCCTTTATGTTGGAATGAAAAATACCTCGTGCAGATTTCACGCGTGCATGTATTGTATGCTATCTGAACCTATCCAGCTTTGTAAGAAACAAAGTGGCGGTTAAATAAACAGAAGTTCTACTACATCCTACTATTAACACTATTTGCTGTGGTGGGTCTTACGTGGGTACATTTTTTTTCTCCTCGTCATTTTTCTGATGAAGCATTTTATTGCCAAAGTCCGTCAGCGTACGGGACAAGAAGAGAAGGCAGTTTCGAGCGTCTCGCAAATCTACATAGTATACGTGCACTCTCTTGCTACGTGAGAGGAAAGGTAAGCGTTGCAAACTTCCAGTTTATTGCACAGACGTTTAAGGCACACTCACTGCTTTTTGTTCTTTTTTTTCAAAATGGAGTTAAGACCTATTTCGGGTTATACCGGTAATTGTTGTTGTCTGGGTAAAACTGTAGACGAATCCAACCTAGAATCTAAGAGTATTGTGTTGAGGGTCTGCCTAAACGTACCATTAAGGGTGTGTCTAAATGTATTCATGCTTAAAAAGTCAAGTCACATTTTGGAAATTTCTTGTAGTGTAACTATAGTACGTCATTTATTTCATCAAGTTGCAGAAGCAAGAATGTGGAAGCTATGCACCCCAAAAAAAGTCCACGCTTGTAATGCCCAGGTTGCTCTTTGTCAGCCGTCTTTATGACTTGCGGGATGCAATCTGGGTTCTCTGGCTTTTTTTATGTGTGTAAAGAAGTTCTCCTGGTATTCTCTTGCCGTCTTGCTACAGTTGTGCACATGATGACAAAGGAGGAGGACGCGGCGGCGCCGAACGCAAAGGTGCAAGTGAGTATCAGTACACGCACTTGTGTCATAGTAGATCAGTGCTGAGGGCAAAAAAAAAAGTTAGGATCTATTATGATAGTATGTACGTACAGAATCATCGTCCTACAGTACAAGAGATCGAGAGACCGACAAAAAACAGGATTAAAATATGGGGAATGCAGTACTTTAATGCAGTACAAAAGTACTTTAATGGGTATAACAACCATGACAGCCGTCATTAACTCACATCAAACAACAATACGTTAGATTATTTTCGATTTTGCAGTGGCTGTGCGCCCTGGCTGCGGCGACGCAGACCCTGGTGATCGGTCTGAGCTTGACCCTCACAATGGTGCTCATCCCGGCGTTGCAGGCGGCAGAGGGCGAGGACAGCAGACTGCGGATCACACTGGAGGAAGGGTCTTGGCTGGGTTAGAACGGAACACGAAGAAATTTGCGTGTTGATACAGTATTGTCTCTATCAGGTACATGACTATTTTTTATCTTTGGGATAGGTACAAAAAAAGCCATAGAGGTTGGACAGTACTGTATTCCTTTTACTACGAGTACTAACATCGGAGTTCTCCTGTACCAGTACATAAATACTTCAGAGATGGCTATTTTTTTTTCATCTAGTCCTGTCGTTCCTGACGTTCGCCCTGGCCGGCAGTTTCCTGTGCGGCTTTCTGGCCGACGTGTTCGGGCGCAGGAGCATCCTCGCCATTACCCTAGTCGGCTTTCTCGCCTCCTGGATTACGGTGGCCGTCGCCAGGGAGTTCTGGGTCATGCAAGTCGGGAGGTGAGGAACTGGCAACGCTGTTCCAGCAAAATTGCCAATTGTGTCTGGTAGGTCCCTGATGGGTCTGGCTGACGGAGGTGCCTTTGCCGTCATCCCGGTCTACCTCAGCGAGATCGGTGACAGGAACCTCAGAGGTGTACATATACTGGCGGTCAACTCACGTGTTCCATTTAGGAAAAACGTTCTCGAGGGTTGCCAACATTAATCGCAGGATCCCTGGTCAACCTCCTGAACGCCGGTCAGAGCTTGGGGATGCTACTCCTGGTGCTCCTCGGCTGGCTGTTGCTTCCGGACTGGCGCCTCCTCTGCTGGTCGGTGACAGCACCCATCGCCGCCTCACTCCTCCTTCACCTCTGCTACCTGCCGGAGACGCCCTACTTCCTTGCCTCCGTCGGGAGGGTGGCCGAGGCCCGAGAGGCGCTCCGGCGACTCCGCGGCCCCAGTTGCCAAGTGGAAGCCGAACTGAGGGAGATCTTGGAGAGGAGGAGGAAGGTGGCGGAGCAGCAGCAGCAGCGCCGAAAAGAGACGGGAAACTCCTTCACCGGCCCCGACGCGGACGCGGGTGGAAAGTTAACCTCCGCTCTCAGGACGTCGGACAAGGTCGGGGGGGCCCTGGCGGCCCTGGGGCAGCGGAGCTTCCTGTCCCCGCTGGCAGTGGCGCTGCCTGCGGCGGTGGCACCACAGCTGGCCGGGTTCAACTCCATCTTCATGTACCTGGTCAGGGCAGATTTGATAGAAGGCGCTGACGTACGGTATCTATTCAGGTGTTCCTTCTCACTACGTACGTACACAGGTGAACATCTTTGAAGAGTCTGGCAGCCAAGTCGACGCGTTCTTGGCATCTGGTCTCGTCGCACTGACTCGGGCCTGCGTGGGAATCTCTTCGTCGGTGGTCCTCAAGTGCGAACAATGCTCCGAGGATAAATAAACAGAATTTGTATCTGGGAGGAAAACATCAGCATCAACAACATCAGTGGCAGTAGTAGCAGTAACAATAACAACAGCAGCAAACAATTTACGATGCACTTACAGGACGTTCCAGAAATACTTACCTCTTCACCTACCTGTATGTACAATGTATGGTACATGTTAAAAATTGCGGAGGGATTTAAATGCACATGTAAGGTTGTCAGGTTTAAGTGGGACATTCTGGGTAGCATATAGTATTGATGCTTTATGTTTGCTCTGTTCAAAGATACTGGCCCAGGAGGCCTCTCTTCCTGGTTTGCGGCGTCTTGGCCGGTCTCGGGCTCTTCTCGCTGGGCTTTGTCTCCTACGCCAGGAGAGCCCTGCTGCCAACCTCCGACCACCAGGGCTTGGTGGCCAACAACAACATCATCGGCACCTCATTTAATTCGACTGACGAAGGAGAGACGGATTGGCCCTCCCATGTGCTGAGCTGGTCTCCCGTGGCCTGTCTCGTCCTTACCTACGTCAGCTACAGCCTTGGCGTGGACTCCGTCGTCAGGGTGTTGCTCGGGGAGGTCTTCCCCACCGAGATCAGGGCCATGGCCAGCGGCATCTGCATCGTCGCGTCCATGTCCGCCATGAACGTCACCTCTTTTCTTCTCCCGCGGCTATTTGTCTGGATCGGGTTCCACGTCACCTTCTGGTGAGTTCGGACAGAAGAAAATCTTGCAAATGTGGTTCTACTACGTAGTAGCTGTAGTAGGTACGTGCATGCAGCATGTCAATCAAAACATTAATTTATTTTCTTTCCTACTCAAGCTTGAAATTATTGAATTATTTGTGTCATTGTCAAATACTTTGCATGTTTAAAGGCTATTTTAGAATTTTTTTATACGTTTCAGAAAGTGAATCGTTTTATTATACCATACCACACCAATACTACCGCAAATTATTAAACGCACCAAGGTAGTAAATTGAGGTACTCACCTACTGTGCTAATGCTCACAGGGTCCTTTCGGGCATCACCCTTTTGGGTACGGCCTACCTCTACTTGTCGATGCCCGAGTCCAAGGGCCGCTCCCTCACCAGCATGGAGGAGCACTTCGAGCGCGGGGATGAGGCCGCTGATCCTGGCCAGGCCGGACAAAAACCTAATTATGCTAATGTCATCAAAAAAAGTACTACGTAGTCACGTAATTGTTAATCTTTTTTTAAATAAAGCACCCTTTACTAGCATCTCGTCTAATTTCAATAGAATGTTTAATTATGTAAACTGTGATAAAGACTGCCTAGTGGTACAGTATATGCCACTGTCGATGTACCGGTACTGTATTACAACAGCAGAGAAGTGACTACCTTTAAAAATTCTTGCAATATGCACAAAAAGACATAATGAGAAAACTCCCCTCCCTTTAATAGAAGTACATCTGTATGTGAAATCAGAGAAGAGCTAACGGCAATTTTTTTCATCCTCTGGCTCGATTTTTTTTAGATACAATCGCTGGTTTTTTTCCAACGGCGTTAATAACATGTATGTACATGTACCATGCATTCTGCGTAGATTAAAACTTGTTAGTTTTGTGAGAGCGGAGAAAAAATACGTGGCCACGCCCAAAATTCAACAGAAAGGGCCCTTACATACTAGTCCTAACAAGGAGTCATTCCTCTCAAGCATGCTCGCTCGCAGCCAACGCCCCAAGTCCGTGTGCTCCCACCAGCACCACCACGGGTGCCTGAAGGCGTCCTACCGCGCCTGCTCCGCCGCCCTCCTCTGCTCCGTCCTCATGTTGTCCGGCGTCCAGGGAAACAACTTCACTGCCGCTACGACCGACACTTGTGGCTTTAACGAGTCGTACCTATATACGTACAAGCTAAAGTCACATTTGGAACACTCATAATTAGACACAGACCGGACTGGTAAACTTATTGACATGTCTTACCGGTATAGTACATGAGGTGACTCTTCTGACCATAACAGATCGTCATTTTCTAAGATATGTCAGAAAGTTTAGCAAGGCAGCGAGTGTGCAATTATAGGCGTTCCAAATAGGTATAACTTACCTTGATTCCTCAAATATTTATCGACGTTGGAGCTACGAAGGTCGTAGCGGCGAGGAAGACGGTCTGTGATGGTTCCAGGTAAAGAAGTACTTCGACGACGCCACAGTGTACGCGCAGAAGAGGCAGTTGCACCCCTTCCTCAAGTACCCGATGGTGAGCTTCTGTCCGGGATACAGAGACGCGGACTCCATGCCATGGAGCTTCCCCCTCCACTTCTGGACGTCAAACTGGAGTGACCTTAAGCCACCGGGCAGTGGCTTCCCAACCGACCAGAATGAGATAGACGCGGTGTGGAGGGCAGTCACGTTTGGATTAGAAGAACTTCTCGTTTCTGTCTCCTTGTACGGGGCATCCGGCACAGATGTGTCTGTCCGCGTCGCGGGGGGTGACTTGGCGTGGAAGGCCATTGAGTGCGTCAAGATGGAGGAGCTCCATACGTTGTTTGGCAGGTGCTACTCCCTCAACTTTCCCTGCTCGCTGGAAAGGGACATCCTGTCGATCGATTTCACCTTCAATCTGACCAACACCATGAGGGGCACCCTCTCCCTGTATCTGCACCCCAACCGGGACAGCGCCGTGTTCGGGCTGAACAACAACTACTGGACACTCCCGGCCACCTGGGAGGTGCTGAACAGGAACGAGTTGGTGGACATCGGCATGGCCGTCTCCCTCAGGGAGAGGCGCTTCGGCTCCACTCCGTCCGTCTTCCACGAGTGCATCAGGGAGGCCATGACGGAACACGTCGACCTGCACCTGGCCAACGGGACTGACCTCTGCATGGCTCCCATGTTCGGGGCCCTCCTCTCGTACTCGAACCGCTCGGAAAAGGTGGAGCCCTGCTCTACTTACTTCGACTTCCTGAAGGCAAACATGTGGATCAGCGACCTTCTGGACTACATAGACGGTCTCGACTGCGAGCAACCGGGCACGTCGGTGAATTTCCTGACCTTTCGCAAGGAGGTGCTGCTCCCCGTGAGAGACCTGAGGGGACTGAGCCAGTTTAACCTGTACTTTGAGAGCACCGACGTGACGACCAACAAGGAGCGCAGGCTGCTTGATCCCGGAGACCTCCTCAGCGCTGTCGGAGGCATCACCGGGATGCTCCTCGGCTGGTCAGCATTAGACCTGGTCAAAGTGATCTACACAACGCTTAAGGTGCTCTGATGCTCGTATACCAATGCAACATAAATTCTAGTACACTGCTCTAACGTCTCCATTTATGGATGCACAAAATTACATTACGTGTTTGTTTTGCCTTAGAAGTGGATAAAAAATGGGATAAAAAGATCCAAATTGTCAGAGCGTACCCCAAACTGATTTGCTTTCCAAAAAAAAATCCTACCATCTACGCCCATGAAAAGTACAAAAACTACTGTACAAACACACCTTCTCTTCCCGACAGAGCAGTACAATAGTAGTACATGGTTAATTGCTTTACCGAAGTTTTAGTGCTGAACTGCTTAAGAGTAGTGAAAGCAATCACGCCGTCTCAAAAGAGCTAGCGCATTTGACGCTTTCATAGTACGTTACATATAGCACTTTGTATTTCTGCATTTTTCGTCTTGTAGTACATACGCGTAGTCCACAAGCAACGACGGACATGATCGTTCTAGATTTTATCCCGTCAGTGCGATCAACCCTTCTCGCCCGCTTCTTTCCCCTCCTCTCCCTCGTGGCCCCGCTGCCCTCGCTCGCAGCCGGCCTTTCCGTCCATGGTGCTGGCGGCTCCCGCGGTGGGGGAGGCGGGCGCGGAGACGGAGGCGGCGTCGGCGGTCGCGTCGGCGTCGGCGGTCAGGCCCCAGCTGGTGGTGGCGCTGTGGTTGGAGACGGCGATGACGGCGGGGGCGCCGGAAGAGGAAGAGGTCGCCCCCGCTGCGGCTACCGCCGCAGCAGCAGCGGCGTCCTGCTGCTGAACGCCTTGCTGTTGTTCGTCCTCTGCGTCCTCGTCCGCCGGTCCGACAGCGGCGAAGACGAGGTCGGTGACGGTGGCGGCGGAGGCGGAGATAGGCACCACGATGGGCGCGCTCACGTCCAGGGGCTCGATCGTGGACAGCCTGTAAGCATGTGGCCACAGTCAATGCTACTTGTTATGGCACAGTAGACGATCAGATATCAATAGCATGCACTTGGTACAGTCAAACCCGCGTAAGTGGGAATAAACAAAGGCAAGAAAAATATTTCCCACTTACAAGATATTCTTCTCTAAAGGTAACACTTCTCTGTAGGGATTCACACTTAACGCAAGCAAAATTGTAGTACAGTACTACGTACGTAGAACAGTTTTTATCCACATTTACCCCGTGATGATGGACCTGTCTCCAGCGGCAATGTGCATCAGCTGCGGGTCAACATGCGTGACAGACACCAACTGCTGCTGCTGTTGCTGCTGTTGCTGCTGCTGCTGTTGCTGTAGGTTTGCCTGCGACGCGACGGCGGCCATCAGCTCCAGCCTGGAGGTGGAGGCGGCGGTGATGCTGGGGGACGCGTCCCTGCTGTTTCCGTCCTCCAGGGCGATCCCGGCCGTCAGAACCTGAGACCAGAATCTCTTTCCTTGATTGCGCCCCAGGCTGAGTGAAGTGTGTTCAGGGCTTTTTTCTACACTTTCAATTACCTGATCTTGAGGGCCGAAGTAATGCGAGGCGGAGAGTTGCTGATCCACTAGCTCCATCTTGAGCGGGGCCGCATTGTAAGTCGCTTGTTTCGGAGCGTCTGCATTCCATAAAAAAATGGAATTAGTACTAGTGCGTTGTATGCAGTACTGGACATTTTGTTTTCCTTGTGCACCTGTCCGTTGGTACTGCATCGCTTGGTCCGCTGCCACCGATTGTGGCTGTTGTTGCTGCTTCAGATAGCTGTACGAGGAGCTGAGGGTCTTCTTGGTCCCGTCCTTCACTGGGTTTTTCGGCTTCCTCTTGCGGGTCTGGATCCCGTCCTTCTTCATGGCGATCGGACGGTTGATCTGTAGTTTTAAAAAAAGTCTGTTAAGATTTGCTTGCCAAACAATGTCAAATTACAAAAAAAGTATACATTGTGCAACTTGAAATAGAGCCCGCAGGCGTTGCACACGGGCTCCCCCTGGTTGTTTCTCCTCCACAGAGTGGTCGTGCTGGTGCTGCAGTTCGCGCAAGAGAGGCCGGTGCGGCGGTTGCTACTCTGTGGAAGAAATAGGACTATGAAGTTCCAACACCTTTGTACATAGGTAGCAAGTAGTATAGTTTTATGGGGCATTTTATGCGAAAACTAACTAACCGAAGAGGAGACCCTCTTTGATCCTCCTGAGCTTCTCGAACCGCCTCCGCCACCACCGCTGCCACCGCCACCTCCTCCTCCCCCTCCTCCACCACCGCCCCCAGAGGACGTCGCGCTGCCTCCTCGGATTCCGTTCATCTTGGCGTAGTTGGCGCAGCTCTCGCACATGGCGCCGCCGTCCCTGCCGCGCCACGCGGGAGCTCCGGTGCCCGGCGGCAGCCTGGCGTGGCAGGTGACACAGGTCGAGGAGGCGGGCACGGAAGAGGTGGAAGAAGAGGCGGAGGAGGAGGGAGGCACCGCGGGCAATGGAGGAAGGGTGGAGGAGGAGGCGCCGGCAGACACTTGTTGCAAGAAGTCAGTATCAACTGTTAGAAAAATGGAGCGAAAATGTATTTGAAATATGGATCTTAACAGAGAAAGAGAGATGTGACTTCTTGACTTCTTCTACCTGCATATCTGACCCCAGCAGATTCGACAGTGGCCAGACTGCCGAGGGCGGAGGATCCGGGTTGTTGCGGGGGGGCGTAGTTGAGGTTGGCCGTGGCCGCCGTCGGGACGTAGTGCCCGTAGATGCCCAGGCTCGGGTTTTTCCCGGCGCCGCCTCCTCCACCACCTACTCCTCCACCGCCGCCGCCACCACCACCAGAGAGGAAGGGAGGTCCCGCCATGTCGATTTCGACTGCGCCGCTCTTAATCGAACCTCCTGAATTTGCAGTGGAAGTTGGAAAAAAGTTTGCCAGGAGGGGGGAGGGCGCTCAAAAAATAGTCAATGTTCCGAAACAGCCAGACAGTGTATAGTATCGTTTACAAATAAGGCAAGATCAGAAAAGAAAAAAAAGCGTGTATCCCGCGTTGTTGATCCGATATTTGTTAACAAGCTGACTCACCGTAGGGAATAGGCAGGTTGTTGCTCCAAGTGGGGAGATTCTGCTCCGGCTTCAGGTCGCAGTAGACGTTGCCGCTGGGGTCGTAGATGTTGGCCGGGGCCGTCGGGAGGAGCGGAGGCGGCGGCGGAGGGGCTTGTCTTGAAAACGGTCGCAGTACATATCGGATTTATAGGCAACCACAACCGGATATAACAACATTTTTAACTAAGAATTTAAGATTTGTACAATTGCAGTAACATCGGAGTGCTGAAAAAAGATGGTACGTACTATGTAGCTACCTGTGACTCTTGACGGTATAAATTGATCCCGAGGTGTCCGCAGCAGCGGCCGCCGCGGCTGCGGCCGCCGCTGCCGCACCGTCTCCCTTCATGCCGAGCAGTGAGGGCGGCGGGACTCCCCCGCCTCCTCCTCCTCCACCGGTGTTGTAAATTCCGTAGGGAGAGGTTGAGACGGGCGGAGGTCCCGGGGCCGCCTGCTGCGGGGGCAGGATGGGCTTGTTGAAGGTGGACATGGCCGCGTTCTCCAGCTGGGTGTAGGTGGGGGATTCGAGAGCGGCGACGGCGACGGCGGAGGAGGAGGAGCGGCTAGTGCTGACGGGGAGGGTGGCGTACAGGTACGCGTCGCCCAACAGTCGCGGATCCTAGTAGTATGTATTGTAGTAGTACAGTGCAAACGGCAGTGATGCAATTAACTTCATGTGTTCGAATCTCCGCTGATTGGATTCCTGGTACCTGTTCTTCACCGATCCCTCCCTGGGGCAGTTCAGCCTCGTAAACGGTGATTCCGGTCCTAGGATCCTCTCTGATGGTCCCGGCGACCTGCCCTGTGACCGTTGGCGGCGGCGGCGGCATCGGCAGCAGCAGCGTCGTGTCCATCTTGTCCACCTCGGCGCTCTCCACGGCGGCTTGCAGCGCGTCCGGGCGGCTGATCTGGATGGTCGCCGTCCCTGGCTGTTGGATGATGGGCACGTACTCCTGGCCCGCCGGGTACTCGTACAAGGTGGGGTCTTTCGAGTCCTCCCGGATAACCTGTATAACCTGTGGCGCCGGGGTCGCCGCCGCAGCGGCCGCGGCGGCCGCGGAGGCGTCGAACTCTAGCGTCGCACCCGCCGTCGCCGCTGCTCCGCCGCTCTCGTTGCTCTCTTCCGCCTCCGTCACCATCGGCACGAGTCCGACGGCGGCGGCGCCGGACTCGGAAGAAACTCCAGCGGCGGAAGCGGGGAAGACGTCGGCCGGCCCCAGGTACTCCACCTGGAGCTGGGAGGTCTTGGGGTCGATTGCGTACTGCACGAGGGTGGCAGAGGACGACGAAGGGGCGGCGGCGACCACTGGGGCGACCTCCTCGGCGGATGCTTGGTTGCCGTTCTTCGCTTCAACCGCCGCGGCGGCGACGGGGGTGACGGCTTTGACCTTCGTTTCCTTGCCTGATTGCTCTTCATGCTTGAAGGACTGATCCTTGCCTAGTGGAGATGCGTCTTCCTTCGCAGTTCCGTTTCTGCAGTTTTTCTCAAGAGTGCCATTCTCCATTTGTTCGAGCTTGGCCTCGATCTCATCCTTGAGCACCTCTCCCGTTTCCCTCTTCGCCTCCTCACCTTTCTCCCCCATGTCTTTCCCTTCCTCTCCCTCCTTCTTGACCTGACTAGGAGCATCCAGGGATGCTGTTTCTGCAGCGGCACTGCCATCGCCCTGAAAACAAAAAAAAATGGTTTGCTTTCAAGCTGCTCTCCGTGGTAGTCCAGATTTTTTATCCCAAGTGTCACTAAATGGGACATGATGATAAAAAAGAGGTTTGGCCGGAAGATAAAAGGGAAGAGATCCAGATACGCACGAGATACAGATTTCGCGGGTTGGGTCCGCAAAGGAAAGAAAGATAGAGAGTATCTTGCCGAGGAGAGGTTAGCTACGATAAGATTGCTCAAAAAAGAGGCATTTGGAGATATGGAAGAAGTGTTGATAGCCAAGTCCTGTGAGGCAAGGAAGGAAGAAAGGAAGGAAGGAAAGAAGGAAGAAAGGAAGGATATCTCGGAAGGAGCGGGAAGGAAGTAGTAAAATATGTCGCTGCAAAAGTGTTGTATAGTACCTACTAATCAGTGGACGGAGGAAGCCAGAGCGTGATAGCAAGCACACTACTACTAGTACAGCTACAGAGATAGAAAGTTAGGTGACTGATAAACTATGATAACAGTATTTGTGAAACGGACTCTGTGTGAGTGGGGGGGGGGAGGGGAGGAAGGACTATCTCAAGATACCAACTATCAGTTCGCGTCCCGACAGCTGCACTCCCACAACATCCTCCTCACCTTGAAGACTTCCTCCTCCACCTCCTTCTCGGCCTTGTTGGCGTCAGGAGCCTCTTCCATGACTCTGTCCGATAGTGATCTCCTCGTCTCCCGAGTGATGGTGATGCTATCCTCCTCCTCCTCCTCCTCCTCCCTTCTTGTTCTCCTCCCAAGAATCGGGCGTTCACGGTATTCGTCGTTCGGGAAAGGCGGCGGCGATGGCGGACAGAGAGCGAGAGAGTTCGGTGTGGGAGGAGGAGAAGGCAAGAGGGAGTTTGTCATTGGCGCCGGGAGAGAGGAGGAGGAGGGGGGGGGGGAGAAGGGAGACAGAGTCGCCTCTCTCACGAATCGGCGAATCGAAGGGAGGAGAAGGTGAACCTTCATAAGGACTGCTCGCACTATCCATTTATGATGGTCAGAAAACACTAAGTAGATAGTAAATTTTCAGGAACTTGGTTAAAATGTGGTTGCGTATAAATGTATTTTTCAGATAATCTTTTTCGAAAAATGGTTAAGTTTTGTTTCGCAAACGTGCCTTACAGGGTAAGAGAAAATATAGATGTGGTCTTTGCTCTAGCTAATGTGCTTGTGTCAACAGCGTGTTGCGGCAACGCACTAGAATGCTTTTGGGATGACTCAAAAGACTTCATAAGCCTCGTTATCCCTCTCCAACGCTGAATTTCCAAACGTCTGGATAGCTCTGGAGCAAATTTAACTTTTATTTTGAGAGTACACGGACATTTCCTGCAAGATGTAGTATTATATCAATTGCTAGAGAGAATGCTTGCTAGCTTTCATTCTGTGCTATATTAAAACACTTATAAGCTTACGTCACCATACTTTTAAAGAAATTTCAACTCCCTGAGTAGCTAACATATGGGGATTTCTCCTTTCTTACACTACCAGGAAGACTTTCGCTTTGAGCAAAAAAATTGTTTCTCTCATGAATGTTGGAGGCTGTTGTTTGCCATCACCTATACCCTTTCTCCTCCTCTCCTCCTCTTCACCCTCTGTCTCAGATATGTGACATATTTGAGCTCAGTACACACCCGCACACCCACACACACACACACACACCATACGTTGTGTCCCGCTAGCCCACCGCGGCTGTTTCCCCTCCTGTTCTTATCTCGCAGAGATTTCTTTTTGGGGGGAGGAGGGGAGAGAGAAGGGGAGAGCTGAACGCTGAACTAGCAGAGGTGAAACGGAGAAAATTTGGAGCTGTACGTACATACGTAAAGTGGATAGATAGGTACTAAAACTATGTAACCTACGTAGAGCCATTTTTTAATAACATTCTTAGAGAATACCGAAATACAACACTTACTAATTAACTAATTAATACGGAGGATGTACGATTTAAGTGTGTACAAGATTATTTATGGTATATTTTGCAGGGCATATGCAAAAGACAGCAAGAATATGACAAAGATGTGGTAATGGATACCTAGTAAGAAGCTAGTTGTAAGACTTGTTTGCAAAACATTGATTGTAAAGTAAATCAGTGACTATATAGTGGTACTCTTTCTAACTGATTTTTGCCAAATGCCAAATGGTTGAAAGTGAGTTTTTGGAAGAATACGACATACAACAGAGGCTGACATAAGTCACTCCAAGTGAAGCATATTGTGTGTAGTAGCTTGGGAGTGAAATAGGAAGTTCTCCTAGGAAGGCAGAAAGGTGAAAACAGCCTCGGCCGATCGCTGCTTGCGTCACTGATAAGGAAGCTCAGGAGAGGAGGGTGGGGGCGGCGCATAATAACGCCAAGGTGTCAGAATATACGGGAAAAGAGGGGTTGGGGACTGAGGAGGAGGAGGAACGAGGGCAGTTTTATGCTCTCTCTCTCTCTCTTGTCCTCCGAGATGGAGGGATCGACACAGGAGCCCTTGAAGTTGTTTTGACTGGGCAAACAACCTTCTCTCAATCTGCCTCTTTTGCAAAAAAAGAATTAAGCTGCCTCTGAAATTTATAGCAAACGCAATAATTTTTATATGGGAGGTTCGTTGATGCCAAATAATTAACGCTTATTAATCGCGTAGTTTGCACAACACTACCGTACGTGAGTTTATTAGTTCTTTTCATTCTCATTCGGACGACGCTAATTATTTAGCAGCTTCCAACCAGCTGAGGAGAGTTAAAATAAATTGATACTACATTAAATTTAACTACCGAACTTTTTTCTCGCTACGTGCTGTTCTCAGGTTAACTTGGATTTTAATGAAATTTATAATAACACTAATTGTAGCTAGAAAATCTTCATACTACTCGTAAATACTTATCAAAACTAATTAGTAAAATAAGCTAGTACAGAGCAAAAGTTGGGTGCTTAGTCTGCTAGTTAGTGCTTATTACATGGTCCATAAAATCTATTTAAACGAACGGTCCATCTGTATCTCTCTTTTTCATTCTCCTTCTCCTTCTTCCTCCCCCTCCAAGACCGTTTCCGCCCAGATGTCTACGTCCACTCCCCCTTCGGGCGGCACAAAGTCCGCCGCACAGGAGACGCCGCGGAAGGCCTCACCGGCGGCCGAAGACGACGCCTCCGCCAGCATCTCGTCCGCCAGCAGCCTGGGCAGCTCCTCGACGGATGCGTGGCGGTAGTCGCGGAGGACGTTCACCAGGCAACCGGTGAGGAAGCCGTTGGTGCGGCGAGGGTGGCTGTCCAAGGCGGAGGCGGCGGCGGAGGCGGCGGCGGCGCCGGAGGACACCCGCGGGTAGACGGTGAACATGGTGGTCAGGTTGTCGACGGTGCGCTCGGATATGACGGGCGGGTCCCAGTCCAGGTGGGGCGGCCTGTCCTCGGACGACGACGGTTGCCCTTCTTCCGTCTCGGCGCTAATACGTAAACGGAGTGAAAAAGTTTTAAAAGGTTTTTTTTTTTGGGTTGAGGAAAATTGAGCGTCGTATTCCTTTCCCCCGGCCCACCCACCCACCAAGCTTCTTCAATCCTGCAGTCCAGTATGATGAGCTTCCTCCTGACCCGGTGTCCGAGCGCGGCGAAGGCGTCCTGCAGTTGGGCCACCGGCGCCAGCGTCCCGTCTGCGCCGGCCGCCAGCGCCAGGTCGTGGCAGACGCCGACGCGGTCCGAGAAGACGCCGGCGCGGCTCCTCCTGGCCAGGGCGGAGGGGAGGCCCTGCACGCCGCGACCGGAGAAGTACAGCAGCAGGATCTCTGCAAAGAGTGGCTTCAGCCTCTCGTACTACAACCAGAAACTGTACTAGTACAATTTTATCACCGATCTCCTCTGCCTCCCTGTTGACTTCCTGGACGAAGACCTTCACCACCTCCTGGAAGTGCCGGCTGGACGGGAGGTTCTCGTAGACGTTGTTGGCGGCGTACCCGCCCGTGGCCAAGACGGAGGCGAGGTCCCTCACGTCGTTAGCCGGGCTCACCGAGAGGCTGCGGAAGGGGCCGTCCTGGGTGTAGTCGCGGATCCCGAACAGGATGGCGCGCCTCTTGTTCCCGGCGTCCTGACAAAGAAACCACAAGATGTTGTTCATGATGGTGGTGATGTTGTTTGTTATTGTTGGTGTTATTGTTGTCTCTACTGTTCCTGCTTCTGCTTTTGCTGTTGCTGCTATTGTTATTGCTGTTTTGTGATGTTGTTACATAGCTGCTGTGGCTGCTGGTGCTACTGCTGCTGTTGCAACTAACAGTTCCATCAATCACTAAATGGTATCTCACCTGCTTAACATTCCACTCGATTTGCTGCCTGATGAGAGGGTCCAGCACCGTGGCCGCCACTAGGGGAGACACGCTGTTCGACCTCCTGGAGAAGAGCGATCCGGCTGCTGCCTCCGCCCGGTTCTCCCCCTGCTGCGGCGGCCCCGCCACGTCTTGCTGGAACCGCTTCATCCGGTCGACGACGTAGGTGGCGGCGGGTCGGTCGGACGCGGAGTGCCTGAGGCACTCGGACAGGACGCCCAGGCGCGGGTCGGAACTGGCCAGCGAGGAGAGGATGCTGGGGAGGGCGCGGCCGTCGACGGACAGCGACTTGGAGATGGCGGCGGTGTCGCCATCCGTCGCACCGAGACGTCTCGACAGGTCGGCAAAGTCCCACACTTTCTGTACGTACACATATTAATATATACAGTTAGAGGATTTAAAACGGAATAGAACATCCGTGTTTTGGTCAAAGTTCATACGAAATATAAACATAAACTGTACACATAATATTTATTTTACTGTATAATATCATATTTACGTAAATATATAATATTTGCTCATGCCCTACACTGCGAATTGCTACTCGTGGTTTAAATTCGAATTCTTTTTGTTCCTTTGCTACCTCATCGAGCAGGAAAGACGCTATCGTCGCGCCCAGGCTCCAGATGTCCCCTTGGACACTGGGCTTGGATATTTCTCGGCATATCTCGTTGTCGAGAAGAGCGGCGATCTCTTCCGGGGCTCTCTCCTGGAGCTTCTCCTGACTTGACAAAGATGTGATTGCCCTAACTTCATAATTGAATTTCTGCTTAGTTGTGATGCATCACCCTTACTTGTTCGACCCTTGGTCCGGATAGGGCAGGTTCATTTTCCTCCTGGCAATCTCCTCCATCCTGTCTGCCGCCTCCCTGGCCACCAGCCTGGCACGGTGGGTCTCCCCGTCGACTACCACCGACGACAGACCGATGCCGCCGTGGGCAAACGCCTGGAGAAAAAAATATGGAAAGTACTCTTAAGATTTTGGGAATAACTAGTACGAATACCTTCGAGTGCCCGTGGAGAAAGTAAACGGCCTCCGCCAGGTCCACGCAAACCTGGATCTTCTCCAGCTCGGTCAGACCCATCATGGACGCGAGTTCGGGATTCCTTCTCATCTCCTTTGTACGGTACAAGCGGCACAGTAAGCTGCTAACACTGCGATCGTGATATTGTGCTATACTAGTACGTAGTAGTGTAAGTGTACCAATATTTCTTACCAGTAGGTTGCATCCTGCAATGAAGTCGGTGAGCACATGCACCTGCCTCTTGCCCGGATCGAAGCAGGTGCCCAGGTATCTGACGAACCTGGGGTGCTGCGTCAGGCGACCCACCGACCTGTCCTTCTCCTCTACGCTCTCCTTCAGCGCGATGAAGGCTCTGCCGTCGCCGCCGCCGCCGCCGCTGGGAGCAAAGGTGGCGGAGTTGACGCAGACGGGTGAGCAGTCAAGGACGCCGCGGTGATGGGAGAAGTGCGCCGTCTGGCGGAGCTTCTCCGCGAAGGAGATGGAGGTGCGGGTGATGCGGGTCACCTGAAGAAAACGTTTGGAAAACCGTTGACGTTGCCATAGCTGCTGGGTGCTAAAAGGGAGTTTAATAATGAACTTTTTGTTTTCCTAGAAATATTAAGCTTAAGTTAATACTAGTAGTACGAGTACAAAGATACAATTAACGCCATAAGCCATCCTTCTTTTTTCTGGAAACACCCGGTACTGATCAAATTCCTAGTTGGTATACAACATAAGTCTACCGTGCTCTCAGTGCCTTCGATGAGAATGACGGTGTTATTCTCCGGGAGGAACTCCATTCTCATCCCCCCGGACGCCACCACCCTCTCCCCCTCTTCTTCCTCGGCCACGAGCAGCCTTCTCCCAAGAACGGAGGCTGCCGTGAGCGGCCTGAGGGAGGCCGCGTTGGCCTCCTCCGAGATGGATCCCTCCGGAGAGGCCACCAGGTCCAGGTGGTCCTCCAGGGCGATCTCGTACTTCTGGCTCTGCTGTCCGGCGGCGTCTCCTTTGTTGGGCTGTAGAGAGACACGTTGAAGAAACTATTCTGCATGCATCCATTTTAATATTTCCTTAGATAAGTGGGGAAAAAATGTTCCTGCTTTAGGGGTTCGACTGTATTACGTACTACTGTACTTCCTGCTGTGTCACTTTTCCTCGTCGCCGCTTGCTGGAGCAGCAGCAGCGTCTCTTGTTCTTCTTCCAGTTGGCCACGGCGAGGGCGACGGCGACGACGGTCGCCACCGACAGCAGCAGACCGAACATAACGTACACCACCGTCGTGGACATGCCCTGCTCGGAGGAGGGCATGGTTGGTCAAGTAAACCAACCCGATCGACAGGTGACCGCATTGCTTAATTGTCGAGGAGAAAGCTATTTGGGAGGGGGAGAGGAGGCAAGGACAAGTCGTCTACTTAAATGATTATATCGATTTGTTTCTCATCCTGTTTATAGGTAGGAGGTAGGATTTTTTTTACCCTTCTCGGAATGGCTACAAAAAAAATGACATTCCTTTGCTGTCTCATATCACAGAAACAAGGAGGAAAAGAATCAATCATGGTTTATTTATATCTTAATTCGGCACACAAAGATGAACAAAACTTCAAAGACGATACTGTGGCCACGAAGAGTGGTAACTCCTTCAGTCGCCCCGTTGCACAGGCTGTAGCCGCACCTGCACATTCTCCCTGAGAGCACCTGTCCGCGGAAGCTGTACTGGCCGTGGTAGCAGCCACTCGTGAAGTCAGTCTGGTTGATGTCCGGCAGCCCGCAGTCACGGAACACGTGGTGCACGCCCTCGATGTCTATATTGTATTTTTAGAAATGTTAATTACAGCACGTTTATTTAAAAAAAGTGCGACACTGAATGTTGCTCGAAAAGATGGTGAAATGCTTGACTTTTTAAAGTGCAAAATAAGTCTGAGACTTGCGACTCAAAACACACAATGTTTCACATTGACCCAAAATATTTACTATAAATATTCTTATGCTTGCTGTGGGGATAAAAAGGTATCATCAGTTTTATCATTTTTTTCGGTGGGGACGATGTGGGAATTTGTCAATTAGAAAAAAACTTGACACGCACCCCCGACAAACTTCATGCACGTGTTGACGTCCGGCGGGCACCGCACCTTGTCCCCCGCCGTCCGGAAGAGGCACGTTCGGTCGCGGCAGCGGAAGCAACGGACCTGTGGGCCTGAGACAACCCAACCAATATTGGTACCACCAGAGTCACACCAACGGCTACGCCACTAGTGGTAATTAGTGATTGGGTTGCCCTAGGTTGCTCTAAGGGCTCTTTTTTTTGCTACTTCAGCACCTGTTCTGGCGTTAGGACAACCAACCACTAAAAATGTACGTACGCTAGCGATATTGGTTGGGAAGACAAGATGGCTCAACATGGCATGTACTGTAGTAAAGGAACGTGAGATTGCCACTGCTACCTACTGATGCGTGTGTATCCGACGCAGGGCGTCAACCGAACCGGCCTGATCCGCGGCGACACCGCGTCCAGGCTGAGCTGAAGGGACTTGTTGTCGGCCACCTCCGCGCCCCCGACAAAGAACAGCCAGAACAGACCGTCGGGAGAGCCCAGGGAGAGTTCCTGCGGAGGCAAGCCACGCTCCCGAATGGTCAAAACCTTAATTTTTTCTGGGTTTTTTTTTTCGAAACTGACGTGAGCCCTCGTGGCGAAGGCGGACTTCCTGAAGGTCATGGTCAGGTAGACGTAGGCGCTGGTCTTGTCCTTGGTCTCCTCCGGCTCCTCCTCCTGTCCCTCGTCCTCGCCAAGCTCCGTCTCCTCACCTCCCTTCGCCCCTAGTAGCAAAAAAAAAAGTTCCGCGTGGAATTACTGTGAATTTAATCTGGAAGTCTCGCCGGCAGTCCTGCTTTGTTCTCCGAGAAAAAGCAGGCGGATGCGCAGAAAGTTTTGTGTGTTGTGTGTAGGTAGATACTTCTCTCTTTTATGGAGACGGTTGAGTTTGAGGGTCAATAAGACCTATTTTTACCCACTCGTTCTCTTTCTCTTTTCTACGCTTAAGCCCCCCCCTCCCTCACAAACTCCTCCTTTCGCTGTTCCTACAGGAGAGCAACCCCAACTGCACACTTTAAGGGAGCTATCCTGTACTTAGTACAGCCGAACTCGGTTGATTGGAAAACCTGAGCACATGTCAGAAACTGTACAGTTTAGCGACCTGTACCTATTATCCGAGTTTGACTGTACTACGTACATGTGGGAAAAGTAGCAAGAACAGGTATTTGAAACCTTTGGGTGCCTTGATCTTCGCCACCTTGATGGCCCCATCCACCTCCCTGTCCCCCGTGGCCAAGTGCGTCTCGACCGGGAACCAGACCGACCTTAGGTAGGGGATGCCGGTGTCCTTGTCGATGTGGCCCACCACAGCGTCAACTTCCGCCGTTACCGCCGCTGCCGTCTTAGAGAAGCCGATACCAATCCACCGCCTGATGAGAATTTGTTGTATAATAAATGAAAACCCTTCGTTTCACACAAATTATATCTGGCTGCCAGTTCGAAGGCTCATTAAAATTGCGGATAATTTCATTTTTTATAGTATGCCAAATTATTATTAAGTCACATTTTGTCTCTTCTATCCACAATTTCATTAGTTTCATCACTATACAATTTCACTTGTTTCTCTCTCTCCCCTTGTGTCGGCCGAGTAGACGTCGAATCGGACGTTTTTCTCCCCGCTGGCCCAGGTCCATCGGGCGTAGTACTGGCAGAGCGCGCCGCCGCCGCCGCCCCCCGCGGTGGAGTTGGGCAGCAGCAGGCGGCATCCCTCCGGGTGCCCAAACTGGTTCGCGCGGTTCTGTTCAGCGCTGCACTGGACTGGTCCGGCGGGAAAAAAAAACTGTTTTTCACTCATTTCTTGCCCAACAATTGTTGTGCGTACTGCCTATTTTAAAAAATCCTCTTCAAAGAGTTTTTTAAATATGCAGTACAGTTGCACCCTATACATGTAGTACGTAGTAAACGTTGATCTTAACTCCATATGTGCATCATAATAGCGAATTGCATCGATACAGCGAACTATTTGATGCTGACCAAGCAGTCCACTAAGTTGAGGCTCCACTGCATAAACTTGCTACCTTTGCCTGAAGTGCATCTCTCCTCGATGCAGCTCTCGCTCTCTTTGTATCTGCCGAGGCAGTCTCTGAGAGAGAGAGAGAGAGAAAAGATTGCACTGTCATACATATAGTTAGTACTAGAGGAAGGCGAGTGAAAAGACATCATCCATTAAGAATCTTTACTACAGGTAGGGGAAAAGCAAAGCACATTTACTGTATTCCTTTATACAGTACATACTATAGCGAGTTTACCAAAAACAGAATGTATTTTTTCCATATCATATGTTAATTTATTTGAATATTTTTTATCCATGTAAAAGTTTTCTGTTTCGAAATTTGCTCTGCACTTTAAAAAAGGATCCATCATTTACTCTCTTCTTCTACGAAAGTAAGCACACCAACAAGGTAAAATAAAGAGGTTTTTTAATGGACATGCTGTACGTACATAGACAAACTATTTTCATTCTTGCTCTTGCCTTCCTCCCTCGTTAGGCGCGGGGTTGTCGCACTTCCTCTGCCTGACCCTGTCGCCCTGGTCGCAGGTGGCCGAGCAGGGGGACCACGCCGACCAGACGGACCACCCGCCGTCGCCTCAACACCAAAAGGGAACGAAGGAAGAAAAAAAAATCGAAGGAGAAAGAAAGAGGAAGAGGCGTGAGGGGAATTTTGAGGAGGGGGAAAGGGCCACTTTTACAGCCCCACCTCTGTTGAATGGCTGACCCTCCCTACTTTTCTTTTCCCTCTTTATTGTAGGAAATGTAGCTTTTTAAAAGAAGGTGACCAGGAGATGGGAATTGTTTTCTGAATCTCTTCGTTCTTTTTATCCAGGAAATATGTCTTGAGTTTCCCATATAAAAATTTAATTAAGCACAACGGGAAAATTCTGTGAGTTGTACCTACACTATTTTATGGGCATGCTGCAATAGTACAACGCACGAGGGAGGAACTTGATGTCCGCCCTGCACTGCTGGATGTCGAATGGCCTGGAGATTGGGGTGGAGAAGTGCTTCTCGAAACGGCCGCCCCTCATCCTGCCCCCGAGCACCGGGAACACCACGGTCGTCGTCAAGTTCGCCACCCCGAACTGGTAGTCCTGCCGATGGATAGGGGCCACGTACTATTACACGTAGTCTATGTCACAACTGCTCTCAGGCAGTGCACTCGCACCCCTCTCTTTTTAACATAATTGGGACTCACGCTTAAATGGAAAATGGAGAAACCCTTCTATAATTTTGCTTGGGTGAGGTGGAATCCTGTGTACAAGTGGGACGATTTGTGTGCCATCCAATAAGTGGGTTCGACGCATTTGGATAAGCTGTACCAGACAAGATGAGCGTCAAGTAGTACTTATCTTTAGCAGCAAGCTGCCTTAAATAATTTATAAAGGAGTGGGGAGAGACTATAGACAGCAATTTTTTTTTCATTCTCCACGTCCTGTCCACCCCAGCCCCACTCACGTATGGCAATGCGTTTCTTCCGGCCCTCTTGCGGAACCCGACGCTGACGTACCCCTCGCTGTACTCCAGGAAGTCCAGCTGGCCGAGCGCCAGCAGGTCCCGCTCGCTGCCTGGCTCCGGGGAGTCGTACCACCCCAGGTGGAAGGACTTGACGTGGGCGCGCCTGCTGCCGGCAAACACCAGGGTGGCGTCGATGCCGTCCGACATCCTGGAGCCCCTGGAGAAGCCGATGCCCATCCAGGTGCCGCTGTCCAGGTCACCCTGGTCGTCCGTTTGGCCGCCAACCTCAGAGAAGATCTGTCCTTCCTCCTCCTCCTCTACATCTTCCTCTTCTTCCTCCCCGCCTTCCCTTTCTTCCCTGTCCAGCCCGACGTCGGCCATGCTCAGTCTGATGTGAATAAAGTCCTCCGACTGCGGCCACAGCCACTCAGCCATGTACAAGCACAGAGACTCATTCGTCGCATTCTTTGAGGGCAGAACAAAAAAAGAAACAGAGATGGATAATTCAAGTCATAAGGTTTGCTTTAAAATTTCTCTGCTGAAAAATTTTACGCTGAGACTTTTGGGCCTGACTCCCGGGGTGCAGCCCTCCGGGTACTTGAACGACATCGGGGAGCAGAAGGCTCCCAGGGTCCATTGAAGACAAAGGAGGAGGAGGAGGAGGAATAGGAGCAAGAAATGTGATCCCAGGGGACCCATTGACGCGGCCATCGAGAGGGCCATTACTCCTCTTTTTTTGTGAATGCGAGAGACCGATCCTCTTTCCCTTCATTCGGCGAAACTGACCCATGTTCGACTACATGAATTAGGAATGAATATGTATTGAACGAGGGGAGGGGAGAGGAGAACGTGGGGCAACCGCGCGCTGCAAACGAGACAGAAAAGCCGTGCGAAATAAGGAAGCATACGTATTCGATTTTTTTTTCCTTTTAAGTTTAATGGCAATTAACAAGTACGTACGTTAACAATACTTAGACTCTTTTTTTGATGCATCTCTCTCTCTCTTTTCTCAACCAGTTGCAGCCGGATTTACTACTTTTGTTGCAAAATCAAAGAAGGCCGCTTCGGAGAGACATGATAATAAGCTTGTACTGTGGAGCTCAGATTCGTCCTTTTTTTTCTTCTTCTTCTTCTCAAAAGGTTTTTGTCTGATAGGTGCAAGCGCGGCCACTGTGTGAATGTGTTGTATAAATATGCATGGAGCAAAGAACGACGATGAACGAGGTTAGTGAGTAGTAAGAACTGCTTCTAAATTTCCTTTTCCTCGAAGCGGCTGCGGAGAAGGTCTCATGGTGGCAAATCTGTTTGTGGAATATTTTCTTGCTTCTACTAGGTAGGATGATTCTCTATGAGGTTCTTGTTTTTTCCATGTGCATTAACGTGAAAGAGAAAGAGGTCGGGGAGGAGAAGAAAAAATGCATCATTCTTCATTCATCAGTGAAGCAAAAAAAAAAAGAAAGAACAATTTTTTTCATAAGAAGGAAGCATGCTTCTTTCCCACATATGGGGCTGCCTTTCTCTTCCAATTATTCGTACACTCTAGACTTAAAAAAAAGCTATGATATTTTTTTCTTCCGGAATTGAGCACCTGGACTGGTAACGAGAAGGAGGTAAAAAAAAGGCAACATTTATCTTTCTCTTAGGTGAAGGGCCCATAAAGAGCGACCCGGAAACTTGCATACGAATACAAAATAATGGTTGGTGGCTTCGGGTTGATGCTATGCTGGAGGAGAGGAAGGGAGAAAAAAACATTACTTGCTTGATTTACGAGAGAGAGAGAGAGAATGTAGTTGTACGCGATAATAATGCAATGTACTAATATGTGTACTAGTAGTAGCAGCATAAGATCACTTGGCTTCAGGAAAAAGCTCTCTACACTGTTCGTTAGCTATCATAGGAAATGGGGGAGGGGGGGGAAGAAGAATTGGAAAGCGAAGGCTGGGGTGGGAGTGGGTAGCAGGATTATTAATAATAGTAGCTATGTTAGTACGTAGTACAAGGCACTGAGGACTGGGAAAAAAAGACTCCCCCCCCCTCCCCCACGCGACTGCCTTCGTCGTGCTTCGCCTTCTTTTGAGGTCAATTCTATCCTCCTATTATACCGTAATAAAAGGGGGGGGGAGGGAAGTGTTGAGGAGAGGGTTCGTAATAAAAACGGAGTTTTCATCATCCGTGGTGGAAGAAGATTGGAGAGGGACAACAATATAACGGAAAAAGAAAAAACTTTGGAATAGTAAAACTTCTTTTTTTTTCCCTTCGTCGACGTCCTCTACGAAGTTCTGACAGCTTTCTTCTTTTTGACCTAATCACCTTTCTCACCGCCTCTTCTGCTGTGACTTCCTGTCCTATGAGGCCTCCGTCCTCTGAGGCACCGGTGGAGGTTTCTTTACTTGCTGGGCAGAGGTAGGCCTGGTGGGACCTGACGCTGCTGCTG
>JAAUYM010089099.1_pt1 | contig 24290 bp, 20 predicted proteins | sample 7278001 | NCBI WGS metagenome assembly JAAUYM01 (sample SAMN14350224, study PRJNA611818) | marine sediment metagenome | isolation source: surface marine sediment (1.8m) | place: French Polynesia: Moorea | collected 2018-08
TACATACTACATTTAACTGACCTGTCGCCTTCTCCGAAGACGACGACTGCAAGGTAGGCTTGGCGTTCAGGCCGCCGCCCGTCATCGTCGCGGCCGTCGACGTCTCACTTGACTCTTCCTCCTCTGTGGTCGCCGAAGTGCTCGACTGCAGTTACAAGAATGAAGCTGACACCGTCTTTGTGACTTTGAAACGGCAGAGGATGATCAATTCAGGGGGTTCCCAACCCTTTTAGGATCACGACCTATTTGAAAGTCCCAAAGCACTCCTCGACCCACTTAGTGGGACGAACATTGTGGGGGGAACCCACTGAGGTTGAGAACCTCTGGACTAATCGGTCAGTCACCCCTGTTGTCGTCGTTCCGCTTGCCGTTGTGCTAGTGGTAGTGGTAGCACTATCATCCTCTGTCGCTGTCAGCCCTCCTGCGTCTGCTGTAGTACCACTACACTTCTGCTAACCTAGTAGTAGTAGTACCTAACTAAGCATTTACAGTCTCTAAGTAGTCTAGTACAAACCCTCTAGGACCATAAATTTGTTGTTCTACATAGAGGGGTTGTAACCTACTTAGAGACTCCAAATGTTTCGTCGGGTACTCAACTTCGTGGGACTCGCAGCAACTCCTGCCAAATTTTGACAGATACTAAACATACGGATTTATGAGACTGACTGCTGTGTATCAGTGAGTAGATGGAGTACCGATCCGATCAAAGATCCATTTGATGACGCCGCTGACGTAGGTGTAGATGCCGACGTCGCCTTTTGCTGCGTGCGAAGCATACTATAGTAGTTGATGGAGTATGCAAGCAATTGTTACTTCTTTCCCATCTATTTTGCCTACAAGTTGGAGTGAGAAACTTTGCGCACTCCAGGGGCCCCCTCGACACCAGACCGACGAGGACGTACCTCGGAGTCTGATCCTGTGAAGTAGATTTAGTACAGTGAAACTTCCATTTTCCCTGCTTGCCAACATTTCTAAGCAGGAGTACATACATGTACGTACATGTATGTAGAAGAAGTCTACCCGACGGGACTTTTAAGCTTACAAGCGTAACAAATTAATAAAAAAATTGTGACATTTATGTTCTATTCTAATGACATGTTTCCCTACATGTTTAAAGCTGAATTTGTTACACTTGCAAGTTTAAAAGCCCCGTCGGGTATTTCTCCCAACTGCCTCTACCCACCTCCGCCCTGACAACGGCCATGGCGGGGCCGCCGGAGTCGCCGTTGCAAGAGTCGTAGAAGCCGTAGCCGTAGAAGTCGCCCGTGCTGTAGTGCGAGAAGTGGTAGGGGACGCTGCGAACCTCTTGCCTGTTTCGGAGAGAGGCAACGAGGCAACCCGACGGGACTGTTCAAGATTATGAAATGTACCTAGTATCTTCATGAACAAATCTTGGTGAAATTGCATCACCGGTAGTAGTAGTAGTCCGGCTTGTAGACTTTCCCGTACATGCAGAGCTCCAAAGTGGGGTCGTTACCGGGAAAGCGTCTGCGCCAGGTTTGCAAATAAAAAAAAACAGTACTGTACGGTATATTAAAATGTACGACATTTAAAAAATATTTTTGAAATTTTTTTGTCGTATTCTTGTTAACAATTTTTTTTTGGCTTAAAATCTTTTTTTTAAGTTAATCTTTAAAAATCCTTGGAGGAGGATAAAAGTCTCGATTTAGTGGGGGGGGCTTTCTCTCTCTCTCTTATTCTCTCCCTACTTGCGACACTCCTGGTCCGTGAGCACCACCAGGTCGACGTAGTTGAGCCTCCTCGGAATGTACTCCGAGGCGAGGCAGGAGGGCCCGCAGATGCCCCACCGGCTCAGGTCCGCGTCCTTACCGCCGTTGCCTGCCGCCGTCCGGCACCACCCGAACGACCGCAAGGATCCGGGGCTTTAAAAAAAAGTATCTTCGTGTTCCGCATTTAAAATAGCATCCCTCGAATTCCCGAAAGTTCTAATAATACCTATACCGGAGCAATTGATCAAAACTTGAAAAATATCCGGGTTTAGCCCGTTATTTTACAGTTGAATCTCGGGAAAACGGGAATAATGCATCAAAAGATGCTGGTCAAGTGGTACGCAGGAACCCAGGTTCGGGATGGAACTTTACTAGTGTACATGTAGGTAGTACGTACGCGTAGGTATGTAGGTCTAGGGATAAGAACATCTCACTTTGGGCAGTACTTCCTCCTGCCCTGCGAGTTCTCGGCCATGACCCCGACGACGCCGTCGTCGTGCGGGGGATCCAAGAGCCGGAAGACCTTCCGGCAGTCACGGGTGCTGGACGGAGGTGGGGGTATAGTCGGATGAGCAGATCTTGTTCTAGTAGGTGCTTACACCCCACCCCCACCCCACTGAGGTTCTCACTCCGGATGTTCCCTGCGTCGGTTGCGACTGCACTCCTGGCCGCCCTTCCGGCACCTCTGGTAGTAGGTGGGGCTGTTCCTGGAGGTGAAGCAGGCCGACAGCTTGGCCTCGGGCAGCTCACGGCCGTAGCCGGCCACACGGACGACGTAGTCTATGTATAGCAGACGGCCAATATTTATAACTAAGAGGCACCAGGTTCTGCATAGTTGAGAATTGGTCATTGGAAGTAAATTCACTATGTGGAACTCCAACTTCATCAAGGCCCACAAGGGGGATGACCTCCTTGATTATTAAATTGAGTTGGATTATATCCACTACATACGGTACTTTTATGCAGACCCCTTTGTCTAGTTGTTCTTTACGCAGCTGAAGATGAGGACGAATTATAAGTTGGAAAATCCTGTCCTAACTAACCGACTCCCGACGTGCACCTTTCTTCCTGACGGCCCTGCTGATGGGGCCCCTGGGCATGCAGATGGGAGTGCCAGTCTCCTTCCCCAGCCGGCGGTCCAGCGTCAGGAGGGCCACGTCGTAGTTCTGGAAGTTTGAGCTCTGCCAAGAGAGACAGTGAACGCAACAGCAACTATGGGGAAAATGATACGAAAACAATGTGACAAGAACCTGCCACAATATGGGCAAAAGTGAAAAGAATTAATTAACACTTTCTTAAAAGATTAACCATTAAACGGTAGAGCTAAATAGAGTGAAAGTTTTATAACAAGTCAGGGAATTTTAAAGAAGAAGAAGATTAATTGCTCCAACAGTAACTAAAAAACAGCAAAAAATTCTATGGCCCTGCGACTTCGTCGCGCAAAACAAGGCGCACTCACGCATTTTCCATACATGACAAAGTCCTCATGGACCTGAATCCTCTTCACCCTTGCGTCCTCCTTCCTCCACGTGGGGTACGTCTGATTCACGTAGACATCGATCTGTTTGTCACCCTCCCTGGAAGTGAAATGAAGAAGGCCTCCCGAGCCAATGTTGGCACACCTCGGCGATAGCTCACTACAGACTCTACGTACTACCCAACGAAAAATTGGGAGTCTCCAAGTAGTATGCAACCCCTTTAGGACCATAAATTTGTTCCTCCAAAAGGGTTGTAGACTACTTATAGACTCCAAATGTTTCGTCGGGTACCGGATGCGCTCACCAGAGTTTCTTTCGTCCCTTGGCGTACTCGGGGAACCCCTGGAAGTAATCGCAGAAGCAGTGGGCGGCGGAGAGGACGTGGCTGCGGGTGACGAGGACGCCGGAGCAGCGGAAGCCGAACAAGTTGTCACTAGCCACCAGGGGTTGCACTGAGGGGAGGCCGGGGGGGGGGACACACACATACTACAATGGGCAAGGAGGGTAGATAAGGAAGGGGGGCTGACTGACGCATACACTGTATGTAACTCTTGTTATTTAGTACCTTTATCCCCCCCCCAAAAAAATGTCTGTCTTGGCCAAACATGCAGCGAGATTGTCGTTTTTACTTTAAAAAAAAATCCCATTCCCCCACTCCTAAAATTGGAGCTCCTTCCCGAGGAGCTATCCCGCCGCCCGTGTACACGTATGCTTGGGGGGAGGGGAAGAGGGCAAGACAAACAAGAAGCGATGATTCTCACTCCACACGTAGGCCAGAAATGGAATTGGCCTGGAGGGAACCTTCCCGTTTATGATGGCGCTGTAAGGCTGCAGAGAAGACAGACACCCTCTACTACATGCTCATTTGCCGAGCACAAAAACACACACTTGCGGCCTGTGCTAGCACAACGGTATATACCTCGCTCTGTCCACAATCTGGATATGCCTGAAGAAAATCCCTGTCTATCAGCTGGCTGAGGGAGAGGAGGGCTGGGAGGGCAAGGAGGAGTAAGAGGAGGAGAGCGATTTGGGTAAGGCGCTTCTTCATCACCTCCGCACTTGAGGGGAAAAAGAGGGCATGTCGGGCAAACCGTTTGAACCTCTCAAAGTGGAAAACTGCTGAGAAAAGCAAAAAAAAAAAAAGATAATCATAACCATTTCCCAATTTTTATCTTGCAGGGCACGAGGCCTCCACGGTTGCGTACGCAGCGCACTGCCAGCAGGAGTCCGAGTACGACAGGCCCATCGCGGGGCACACCAACATCTGTCCGGCGGCCATCAAGGAGACCAAGGCGGAGGTCAGACAGGGGCTGCCAAGTCCAAAAAATGCCAAAATAAAATGTGTAAAATCAAACTCAGATTAATAAGATATAAATTTTTTGACACGCTTATTTCCAGATCGCGGGTCTGACGTCCACGGTGAAGCACGAGCTGTTGCACGCGCTGGGCTTCTCCTCCAGCCTCTTTGCCTACTTCAGGGACGAGGAAGGAGAGCCAAGGTTGGATAAATACGATGGGTGTCCACAAGCAGTGTTGCCAACTGGCATATTCTGTAGCCAAAAATACCCTATACTACAATATACATTCATATATCAAATTACAGTGTGTTCCTTTCGAACTGTGATTTGGCACTCGATATTTTTTCAATATACAGTATTTCCTGGCATATTTCTAATATTGATTACCTTTTTGGTGTAAAATCTGGCATGAACTTTTGGCGCAGAGTTGGCTTCTAACTACTTCAACCCGCGCTTCTAACTATTCGTACCTCACAGGACTCCCCGCAGCTCAGACGGCCGCCCCCCTGTCAACAGACGCCTGCAGGTCAGGCAGTGGAGCGAGGACACCATCAGGGAGGTCAGGCGACTGACTCACTGACTGACGCCACAATATCGCACTTCATTAAATCTCTTTGCTCTCTACCATCGCAGGGTTTTTGCAAGCGGAGTCTGTTTTTTTTAAATTATTATTACCGGTATTTCATCCCAATTGCTGTACATATTCAGATCCGTCGCCCCTGGAAGGTTCGCACCGGCACGGTCACCCGCACCTTCCACATGATGACGACGCCCAGGGTGGTGGAAGAGGTCAGGAGGTGCGACTCAGCCCCCGCAGAGATTCCTCGAGGATTTATGGCAATAACAATAATAATTAAATAACGTTATGTTATATTTATCTGTCAGGCATTTCAACTGCTCGGCATTGGAGGGCGCTGAACTGGAGGACCAGGGAGGCGATGGCACAGCGCTAACACATTGGGAGAAGAGGTAAGGGGGGGGGGAAATCTGTTTTTTTTTCAAGTTTCAAAAGTCACGTGATTTTTCCATTTTTTCCCCCTCCCTGCTATGTCAAGGTTGTTCCAGAACGAGGCCATGACCGGGACAGTCCACACTCAGAACCCGGCCTACTCGAGACTGACGTTCGCCCTGCTGGAGGACTCCGGATGGTACATTCCCAACTACGACATGGTAAAAAAAAAGTCATTGCGGATGGTTAAGCTCTCAAAGTAGCCGAGCCGAGAAGTTTCCAACCTGCATGTACATACAGTAGGTCGTGACCCCAAAAGTGGGTTGCAAAAGCCTTTCCGAGTGGGTCACCAGAGGGTCATGGTACAATATAAAACAATGCAATCTTTAGTACACCCCTGGTCTTCACAGCATTCGTGGGTTGTGGGCTGCTCTGGGGAAATTTTCTAAAAATGGGTCACGGTCCTAACAACTTTCAAACCCTCCCATGCATCAAAGGCCGAGGAGATCCACTGGGGCAAGGACCTGGGGTGCGACTTTGCCGAGCTGAGCTGCATGGAGCTGATGGAGATGGACGAGGAAGGGGCGGAGCACGGGGAGAGGCGGAAGTTCCCCTTCTGCTCGGAGCTTATGGCCACGGCGCCCAAGACCAGATGCACCAGCGACGGGAGCTCCGTAGGGAGCTGCAACCTCGTCCAGTTCAGGTCCTCCGTACCCTCCGAGTATCAGGTGGGATGATGATTTTTATTTGGAAAAATCGAGCCACCTTAACGGCGATCCGTACTAGTAGAACTTCGCTTACGTGGACGGCGTGAGCAGGAGCGACCTGTCCAAGGTGGGCAGCTCCGTGACGCTGGCAGACTTCTGCCCCTACGTCCAGGAGTTCACCTGGCGTACCCAATCCGGCTCCAAGAAGTCGTCGTCGCCCGCGCCCAGGGGAACCAGGTTGGAGACAATTAACTCTAGCACAACATACCAGATCTCACCGTAGTATTTTCGATTACACCATTTGCACCATACCGTATTACAATAAGTATCAAAGCAACGTCACTTTCTGCGATAACATGACAAGAATTGAGATTGCACTTTTTTTTTACTTTTGACTCTAATATTTTCCTACCCGGCAGGTGCACGGACGAGTCTAACCAGCCCTCCGGCCCGGACAACTACGCCCTGGAGTGGTACGGGCGCGGCTCCCGCTGCTTCGAGCAGGCGAGCAAGTGGGAACAGCGGACCTGCAGCACCCTGAAGCAGTGGAAGCGGTTCGGCGCAGGCTGCTACGGCCACCGGTGCAGCGACGGCATGGTCCACGTCGTCGTCCGGAACGTGTCCATGGCCTGCGCCCAAGAGGGGCAGGTTATCGACGTCAGGCTCATGCAGGACAGCTGGCTGCATGAGGGTGAGGTTGGAGGAGCGGGGGGGGGCCTAGGGAAGGAAGGGAGTTAAGAAAATTTGCTTTCACTCTTGAAGAAATTCCCTATTATCAAAGTTAGGGTTTTCTTAATTGAAACACTTTGTTTAAAATTTGATATGATTTCCTTTCCTTTACTCGAACCACAATTAATGATTAGTGGTTAATGATGACCTGTTCATTTTTTTTTACTCCTATGAAGGCTCCGTTGTTTGCCCCCGGTGCGAGGACTTCTGCGACGACTGCGAGCCTGGGAAGGAGCCGAGGACGGACCCGGAATCATACAAGGTGCGGCGACGCCAATTTACCACACACATTACCTATATTTCTGTTAATTTTCTGATCTCTCTCTCCTCTCCTTCGTTAACAGGAGGACATCGAGGACACTTGCTTCGAGAGCGACCTCAACAGCCTCAGCGGCTTCCTGAAGGGCTTCGGCATCGACCTCGGATGACTAGCGTGGGACCTCAGCCTCTTCCAGGGGCTGTTGTAACAGTACCATCGTCGCAGCTAGTGTAGTATAGCACGAAAACAAGAATTCGTTTCTATGTTAGTATATTCCTTTACACTCACATCTTCAGCGCTTCCCTTAACGGCATCAATAAATATCGTCGACACGGTGAATTGGTGGGGTCTTTTTTTATAACATTTTAATGTACCTCATCTTCATGTGCTCTGGTGCGCGGATAGACTTGGTCGTGGTTTCGCACGTCCTTTTACAGCATTTCGAGAGTGAGCTGTGCTAACTGAGGGCCCAAGGTTATGAATGGAAATGACAGTGTGGGGGAAAAGGGCGGGAAGAAGATGGATGGATGGCGTCTGCCAGTTCGGTCAGCGCGCATCCACTGTTTTGTCTCTTCAGGTGAGCGTGAATCAGATCAGCTCTGCCAGCTCTCTCCTCTTTGTGTTTTCTACAGAAAGCGTGCGTGCTGCGTGCGCGTCACTCACGTGGACGTCTCCAGAGGAGCAGCACACACGCTCCTCTCCTCCTCATTCGTCTACCAGAACAAGATGGAGGAAAAGATACTCGAAGACATGAGGAAAGAGAAGGACGAAGCGATCGCCAAAGTGAAAGAGGAGGCCGCCAAGAGGATAGCCAAAGTGAAGGAGGAGTCAGCCAAGAGGATCGCCAAGATCGGGGAGGATGAGATCAAGATGGTGAACAAGATTGAGATCTGGTATGAAAACGAGAGAATGAAGAAGGCACGCGGTCACAAGCTCCGTGAGAGCGTAGCAAAGGGCAAGCGGGAGCTGCAAGAGGACGAAGAGAAGCTGCAAGAGGACGAAAAGAAGCTGCAAGAGGACCACGAGGAGTTCCAAGTGAAGAAGAGGAGGATCGAAGAGGAGTTCCAAGAGGACAAAAAGAAGTTCCAAGAGAAGAAGAGGAGGATCGAAGAGGAGTTCCAAGAGAAGAAGAGGAGGATCGAAGAGGAAAGGAAGAAGATCGAAAAGAAAAGGAAGAAGATCGAAAAGGATGAGAAGGAAGCCGAGGAGCTCGATGTCGAGGCCGAACTGGGCTCCGCTCCTGCCCGCCCGGCCTGAGGCGAGCAGGACTCGGAGTCCAACGCGGTGGCCTCTCTCGAGAAAGTGGTCGAAGCCTCCCCCAAACAGGAAAGGTAATTTTTTTTTACGATTATCATTAGCCCTGAGCGTCCGCTTTGAGACAGCGTTGCCAGATTTTCTCTCTCTTTCTCTCTCCCTGAAGACGATCATAGGATAAGGGAGGCACATTTTTTAAAGGGGGGCCTATTTTTTGTGGTTGGCATTTAAATTCCTCCCTGAGGATTGATTGTACGAGTACATGTGACGAGTATTTTTTATGCTATCTCAACTCTACTTGAAAAATTAAGAAAAAAAACACCGACCAAGTCACGTGTGTGAGCGTTCGGAAACGTGCTTAACTGGCCTCGTTTTTCTTGTTTTGTTAGGTCGCCGACCTGATGAGAGCAAAGCTGAAGGGCCTTATCAAACAGCACAAGTGAGAATAATGAGAAAAAAATGATCAGCAGAAATAATTTTTTACGCATCTTTCGTACTTTCACAAATAAAGAATGATGACATCGGCGGCTCAGGCCACTAAAAACACCTACCGGGTGCGCGGAAATTTCAATATAACTTCTTTTGCAATGTCCATTACACCCTGTTATAGGCAAAGTACTATCATCTGTCTGTCTTTTCTGTCTGTAAACAAGAAACAAGGTTGCAGGCCAGAGTTTGAACCAGTCCTTCCCAAAATTTAGCAGTTCTCATCATTGAACTGATGCTGGAAGTCACATATTCCGACCTCCGCCACCCCTTTCATGGAAAAAAGGCAACTCTGCAATGCTTGCGACATAAACCTGACAGTGCCATCTAACTCAGCACATTCCAGCTGCATCAATAAATATCGTCAATATAATAGTAGGTACGGGTACGACGTAGATGAACTAGTGGCCGTTCAGCTTCACAAAGTGCTTCCGGCTCCCAGTGGTCGCGTCAGCGCCCTGTCCACGAAATGTCTGAAGCGCGCAAAGTCCCGGCCGGACCTGAAGGCCAGCTGCCAGGAACCGCCGTCCTTGAAGGTCTGGGTTTAAAAGTGCGTACAAAGGGAGATTAATGAGAAAAACTTTTTTTTCCCCAGACTTTTCACTTAGTACCAACTTCTCACCACTTCAATTGAAGCACTCCATCCTCCTTCCTCCTCTTCTTGCTGTTGGTTCTTGGAGGTTGCGTCAAGAATGTTTCGGACCTGTCTATTCTGGATGACCCTTGGAGAGCCACCGACTGTGAACGTGAACAGAGACAGCTTGCTGCCGTTGCTAATGACCTCCTCGTCCCCCCAGGCTAAGCAGGCAAACTCCAGGTGCCACGGTCGCCTCCTTTCAGTATCGTCAATTTCACAGCCCTAAGCGAAATAGTATTGTAGTTAACTAGTATAAGAAATGTATAAACACCAGAGTCCAAATCCTGACTTTGAATCTCGCCGCCGCCTCCAGCGCCGCCGTCCAGACCAGCTTCTCCCTCGAGCTGGAAAAGGAGAGGAGCAGCCTCGATCCGGCAGGGGAGGAGGGCAGGAGGTGCAAGCCGACGCTGTTGGGCCTCGGGCAGCCGGGGCACTCGGAGACGGAGGTGGAAACCGACCCCGGCGGCCCCGGCGGCGGCGACAGCAGCCAAAACTTGTCCGGTAGTAGGGGGCGCTCAGGGGAGTCGTAACGGTAGAGGACGTTCAGTCTGCGAAGAAGACGTCACTCAAGCGCGGGGAAGAAGAAAAATAATGGTGGAAGGAACTTAAGACAATTAATTATGGCCCCTCTCTGTTAATTAGCCTCAAGTTGTCAAGATCTTTTTGGAAGGGAAGAGGAAGGGAAGTAATGCTTTTTAATTGCACGGGCGCAATTTTTTTTCAATATTTTTTTACTCCAACAAATTTTTACTTCTCCCCTTCTTACTTGAGCACGAATCTTGCGTGCTTCCACGCCTCTGTCATCCCGGCGTCCAACACGTCGTCCACCTCCAGGTACATCAGCTCAGCCGCCATCTTCCCCGCCACGCCTCCGCCTTCTTCCACGCCCAGGGCGCCCTCCTCCTCTTCTTCCACCACCGCCTCCCTCAGGACCGAATATTGAGGCCCGGAGTCGTCAAGGTCCAGGTCCTTGACGAAAGGGACGAAGCAGTCCATCTCCCTGATCCTCTTGGCGAACTCCGCGGCACAGAGGAGGTCGCTGACAGCGACGGCATCGTCATGGTCCGCGTCCTGGAAGCCCAGGAAGGTCCAGGTTTTTTTCTCCCTCCGTCCTTCGACGACGGAGGCGACGACCGAGCAGCATCTTCCACCGGCGCCGATCCCCACCTCGGAGATGTCACTCAGGTTCACTACCTCCTTGTCGACTCCGCTTCCGCCGCCGTCGTCGTCGCCGTCGATGATGGAGAGAGTCTTCCTGTTTACCTCCAGCCTAACATGAGCGTAGCGAACTGTTTCTCCTCCTCCTCCTCGTCCTTCCTCCCGGGCAACAATCCTCCGTGCGGTGCGAGCAAACACCAAGGAGGGAGGCGCAAGATGCAGCCTGCTGCTGTCGCAGTAGTGGCGGCAGCTCCAGTTGGCCTGACTCCTGATGGTGAAGTCCGCCCTGGCCCTCTCCAGAATGCCTTCCTTGGCCGTCAAAGGCAGGGTGAAGTTTAGCTGACGACTATCACTCAGCCTCTGCCTGGCCTCCTTCCGACGTCTCCAGAACTCGGACGAAGAGACGGAGTAGGAAGGGGAGGAGAGTCTCCATGGGACGACACGTCGCCTGACTTCTCTATTGACGCCGAGATCAACTTTCCCGATCTGATCTTGAAATTTGCTGATGTTATTGTTGTTGTTGTTGTTGTAGCAGGCAAGACAGTCGTGGGCTGTCGTGGAGACTCCGATGACCGCCAGAGCGTCAGCAATGTCCAGCCCCACTTCCTCCTCCTCCTCCACCCCCGCCGTGGGCATGGGGGGCGCCTTGGCGATGGCGACGCCCTCCTCGAACGGCTGCGAGAACATCTTATTATAGAATGTGCGGGATTCGCTTTAGGCACAGCAGTAAAAAGGCCTCGTTTGCGATGGTAAGAGCACTTTTGCATTTCTTGCACCACGGTTGACCCTTTTTTCCTCCCTTTCCTACAATGGGCAGTGCATCCACCTCAGTCTCTTTTCTTTTGCTGAGCCGGGTCCGGGGGTGTGGCAGGAGAGGAAGGAAGGAAGGCCGCTGACTTCACCTCCTCCTCCTCCTCCTTCTCCATGTGATCGAGAGCCTAAGGCCGGCGGTGCTCTAGCAGAAAGGGCTTTTTTCTCTTTAGACCTCGGGCCACATGTGGATTGTGAAAGTGTTTGAGACGCAAAGGCGAGGGTCAAGAGCCCTCCAGAAGCCCAACAAAGTCAAAAGTCTTGAATTGATCGTACATTCGGCCTAAGGTGCGTCGCATTTCGCCTGCCATTCGCCTGCCATCCTTCTCCTAAGGCCTCTCCTCCCTCCTTCCTCCTCCTCCTCTGCTCTTCCTCCTCCTTTTTCCTTTTGCGGGAAAAGAGTTGCTTTCTCTTTCCTTCCATCTCCCCTTTCCTCTTCTGTCTAGCCAACTTTTTTTTCGCTGCCAAAAAGAAGAAAAGGCGGCAGGATCAGCTGATTTGATAGAGCCTAAAAACTGCTGCAACTTTTTTTGAAATGCTTTCGTTACGTTTAACATGTTCAAAATTCGTTTAAGGTGGTTACACTGGAGCCTGTTCTTGCTGGATATGTTATAGAGACCGCGTGAGTGCAAATATTTGCCTGCTTGAAGTGGGATCCTGAAAACGCCTGCCATTGTGTGCCAGTCGGCCTACCTACAGTAGTACAGCTCCAAATGTGACTAAAGTGCACATAGTAAATGGTTTGTTGAGTGCAAATATGCTTTACCTATTCCAAAAAAAGGACTTTCTGGCACTTAAGTGATCGATTTTTGGTGGTTATGTTATGTACTACGTTTGATCTCAAGGTGCTGAGTAGTAGCATGTAACAAAAATTACTAGCAATACACTATGCAACTAAAAAAAAAGCTTGCTGTAGCAAAGGTGCTACGAGTACAGTGTACGTAGCAGAGATGATTGGATGTCCATCACTATAGTAGCTGAACCTAGAAAAAGAGAGGGAGAAAATGAAAGCATCGAAATGCCCCCCTCCTTTCATCCCTCTTCCCGACGAAGAAAATTGGTGCTGCGCTTGTCGCACGCGGACAAAGATGTCCGCAGGCGGGAAAGCAAGTCGAGCAAGAGACACACGAAGCAAGGACGAAATTGGGGCCTCACTCCAGGCCGAGGGAAAGAGACACAAATATTCTACTACGGTATACTACTAGCTTTTAGTATATACACAAATTACGTAGTGAGTTTGTTTTATTAAACATTGCGAAACTGTGGAGAGTTGTACGTACATGTACTACAGTCGAGCTTGAAAAAGAGAAAAATATCAGCTAACTGCCACTCTCTTTTTTTTAGGGAACAGAATTTTGGTATATGGTACGTGGAGAAAATTGGGTAAGGTAAGATTTTCTCCGGCCTGACCTGACTGTCCGAGTTCGACTGTACTACTGTGGTGTACAGTACTGTACGAGTACTTTCCGACCAGACATACCCCCTTATCTCGTCGGTACATATTTATCATACTTCAAGCATAATAACTTGTTTGTTCCTTTATAATACCTTTACATTTTTTTCTCACACAACTGCCGTTATGCGGTGTGTGTGTGTGTGTGTGTGGAAAACAAAGTTTGACACCGATGGCAGTTGAAACAGACATATGACCTATAGTAGCTTATAACTATAAGTCAAAATGGTAACAAATTTAGCATGACGGTTGTCTAGTCGGGGTATGCCCACCAAGGGATGCAGCAGCATCAAGCCATGTCAACAAACCCATGATGATATTCGTACTTATTGCCTTTTTTGTCTTTCCGTCAGAGAGAGATATAGCCCCACCTAGATGAGACTTTTTCCTCTTCCTGCTCTGCCCTTCCCCTGGGCAAATAGTACTGTACGTACAACAATCGCGACAGGGACAGGGGTTCACGTAAACATCCTTTCCTATCCTTTCCTTCCTCTTTCTTTCTCATCGCCCGCCGACACACCATTTATTACAAGAACTGCGCGAATTCGATTCTGAATTTGATTGAAAGACTAAATGCAGCTGCAGTAGCTTATAAAATAACTTCATGTTAAGTTTGTAATGTCAATGCAATTATTACTGTTATTATTAGGTGTACACACACACACATGTCGCCATGCTCGTACAGTAGTATCCCCTTCAAAATGCGGCGCTTTGTACCCACGAACCTCCATAACAGAATGAGCCGCCACAGGCAAGAGAAAAGAGAGAGAGAGAGAGGAAGAGGAGAGCTTTTGAGAGAAGGCGTTTCCTTTCTTCTCTCTCTCTCTCATTCCTCCAGAGTCGCCAGCATGGTGGACCAGGAGGAGGAGCCGGCTGCGGCGGCGGCGGCTGCAGCGTCGGTGTCGAGGTGCAACGCCTCCCTCCTGCTGAACATGTCGAGGGCCTGCGTGACCGGGGAGTGCGACGGCGGGGACGACTACGGGGACATGTGTGGTGTGTGTGCGGTTTTTTTTTAAAACTGTATAGCACATGTAGGTAGTCGACTATAAAGAAAGTTGGGTAGTTCTGGCACTTTTTGTCACGTGGAGGTTTTTTAGTCATAATAACTTGTTTAATACTTAAATAACTTCGTGTGGAGGGAAAATGGCACGTATGGCACTCAAAAAAACATCTAGCTTAGGTTATAATAGCTTAACTAGGTCAATACCTGACGCTATTGGTAAGGTAACGAGTCTACAAGGAGACACTGTTTCATGTATCACGAATAAGCGGTTTCGGCACGAAAAAATCCACACGTCACGTTCACCTTGCCCTCAGCTTTCTTTGATGGGATGCTGTACCACGTAGTACTATGTACCGGTACGTGCTATGTGGTAGTACGTGTAGTGCATACCTGTGGAGAAGCCGACAGGGCATCGGATGCATTGAGTTGTTCTTTTTGACTTTTCGTAAGACAATTTAGTCACTTTTTGGATACCCACCCAAATTACTCAAGTACAATTTTGTGGTGCGTGCTGCCCCTGCATTTACTGCACTTCCCAAACTGCACTTCAGCAACTCGCTTTGCTCTCCACCTGATTGTCTAACCTCAGCAGACCAATTTGACCAGAGGCCATTTCCATATTGTGAGTTTTTTTTCAGGCGAGATGGACAAGTGCTACCCGCTGGCCGAGTCCGGCAGTGTGGCGGCGGCGGTCTGGTGCATGGCCAACGCCGTCATCGGCTTCTCCGGGAACCTGCTGACCCTGCTGGCCATCCCGGCCGCCCGGAGGCGGAAGAAGTTCGGTTTCCACGACGCGGACTACGCCCTGCCCTCCATCCTAAACCTGGCCCTGGCCGACATGCTGTACTGCGCCATCAACCTGCCCATGTACTCGGCTCAGTTCTTCCCCGGACACCAGTGGCAGCTCGGAGGGCAGCTCCTATGCTCGGCCACGGCAGCATTCAGGTACTGGAACAAACAAGTTTTTTTTTGGATTGTGACCCTTGTCGGACTCCATGAACTACTGTACTGTAGAGTGGTTTAACTGGTTTCATACTGTATGTTAAAAATTGCCTTTTGCCACGACATCTTCCAACGTACCAAAGGTACATCAACTCCTTTGCCGAGTGGATGTCATTGGCGTTCGTTGCGCTGAGTCGCTGCTTGGGACTCGTCAAGAAGTCCTGGGCCGAACGGTACCTGGAGGGCAGCAAGGGGTTCTGCGTTGCCGGCGCCATCTGGGTCTACTCGGCGGCGCTTATCTCACCGGCGTTGGCCGACGTAGGTACAGTAGTTTGTTTTGGCAAAAAAAAAAAAAAGAGAGGTAGAATTTCTCGCCCTCTACTAGTACGTACAGTACGTACAGTCTAGGAACATTCTGAAGAATTTTCTTTAGAATCTTCCTGTGAAATAGTACAGTCGAACTTGGAGAATTTGCGTTAAAAAATGAGCCTAATACGTAACTGTTAGGTCCTCGGAACGTTCGGGTATAACTGCCGCAGTGGCAAGTGCGACCTGTTGAAGAAGCCGGATGATGTGGTGAACGCCGTCAGGTTCTACTGCGCCATCGCCTTCTTTGTGCCCTCGGTCATCATCATCACGTCATACCTGACCGTCTACGGCTACGTCAAGTACTCCAGCACTTTTATCAAAAATAGGAGGTGAAGAAAAATAAGAATGGTTGGAGGTATATGCACATTCCTTATTACTGGTCTTTTCTTGGGGTGGTGGTGGTGATGGTTCCAGTGCCAGTGGCCACGCTCACATCCAGAACAGAGAACTCCAGCTCACCTGGACCCTCCTGCTGATCTGCCTCTGCTACTTCATCTGCGTCAGCCCCATCGTGCTCTGCGTGGTTATAGACACGTCCATCGGGAACGGCAACCTCCTTCTCGCCTTCAACTGCATCTACTGGGTGCAGTACAGCTTCAACTTCTTCATCTACGCGCTGAGAAGCGACCAGTTCAGGAAGGCCTACTTGGATTACCTGGCCTCAACGTGGAAGAGACTCAAGAGGTGCAGATTACTTGACCTAACATTGCTTTCTCTCTGTTAACCCAATTCCCAAATCCTCCGTATTGGCACATACTTTAGAATACCACACAAGCCTGTATATGTTTCTACCTACTGTATGTACATTGTTTGCATTCACATAAAGGTCAATTTAAGAAAGATAGTACAAACAAATTCTGCGGATTTAATAGTTAAGAAACGTGTACTACTTTCACCCAGTCTTGTTTCTGACTTTATCCCGGAAAGTTCAGTCGGGTAATTATTATTTTTTTTTTCATTTTTACGCAGGTGCATTTGGAAGCCTGTCCTCACTGGCTGCGGCGGTGTGCCCTCCTCCTCCTCCGCGGAAGGGAGGGGGGAGGACTACAGCCTGGTGACCTTCTCCGCTCAGGGGTCGTCCGAAGGGAGGAGGTCAAGAGGGAGGAGGGCGGGGCGAAGGGGTGGAGGAGGAAGGGGGAGGAGACCAGTAACCGTGTAAAGCGTCAATATCAATGCTAAAAGCGTCATTACCCTGTTGGCCGTAATCTGTGTCATGTGATGGATTCATTAGTATTTTCATTTTCTACTGTACCTAATCAGCATCTTCGCCCGCACATTTGACAAATATAAGAAGGGGTATGACTCGTACTATTCAGAAACCTGTCGTACAAAAAAACATTGGCATCAATCCCGCTTGATACGATGCGTCCCCTCTCTCTCCCCCCCCTTCTTATCTCCTGGCCAAATGTCCTCATGTCAACAGAGAAGAGTACAAATGAGCTACCACTCACTATCTACAGTATCTATGTCCGTCCCCAATTTCTTAGTTCCCCCGGGCGAAACAAAGGCAGCAGCGCTGTCAGATTTTTTTTGCAAAAAAAACCAAAAAAACCCACGTACTAGGTACAGAGAAAAGAAATCAGAAGAGATCAATCAGCCCCTCTTACGAGTACACACAGAAGAGGCGTTAAAAGACCACTCCAAAAACATTGCTTGAAGACACCTGTTAAGGAACTTTTTTTGGGGGTGTTTTCTAATTAATGTGTCAAATGTGCAATGATGCCTAAAGGAACAAAAGTGGAAGCAAATCAAACTTTGTAGATGCACAGCTTCCTATAAAAAGAAAGAACTGATTTGGAGTCATCTGGCAGCTCTGAAAGACAAGGCTTTCTCCGCACATGGGTATGCGTGGAGGCCCCGATTTTGTTTCTGCTAATTGTTGCATCGCAAGCGCGCTCGCGCAAACACTTGTACCTACTACATACTTATATGTGCGAGGAGGAATATGTCGGAGAGCAACTGCAACTCCTCCCTGCTGCTCAACATGTCCAAGGCCTGCGTCAGCGGGGTGTGCGACGGCGGAGACGAGTACGGAGACATGTGCGGTGAGGAGAAGAAGAAAAATGTGGGAAAATGCTGTCAGCCGGAAGATCGCGAGGTTAAAAAAAAGTGGGAAAACTATATTTTTTTGTGTTAGATGAGATGGACAAGTGCTACCCGTTAGGGCAGCCTGGCAGCGTGGCCGCTGGGGTCTGGTGCGTGGCCAACGCTGTCGTCGGCTTCTCCGGCAACCTCCTGACGCTCACCGCCATTCACCTGGCAAGGAGGAACAACAAGTTGGGTTGCACCACGTACTCTTGCTCTTGTTTTGACTCTATTGCTATGGGGGATCTCTGACCGCGACCCACTTTATAACCCACAGCAGCCCATAACCCACAATGACCCCCAGAGCATCCGGTGATCCACGTTAGTGCATGTTGCTTTAAAAAAAAGATTTAAGAAATGCTTTCTTTTTGCCCTGACTCTCTGGTGATCCACTCTGGAAAGTTTTGCGACCCGTATGCACCTACTACGGTAGGTTGAGAACCCCCTGTCTTATTGGCAGAGGCCGTAAACTGAAGAAGGGTCCGATTTCAGGTACGGCTTCCGCGACACCTGCGACTACTCGGTGCCGTTCATCCTGAACCTGGCGGTGGCGGACCTGCTGTACTGCGCCTTCAACCTGCCCATGTACTCGGCCCAGTACTTCGAGCAGGAATGGCACCTCGGGGGGGAGGTCTTCTGTTCGTTCTACGCCTACTTCAGGTGTCGTGTACATGTAATTGCATCCGACCTATCCGTCACCTTCAGACATGTCTTACCCATGGAAAGACACAGTAGTACCTTTCCACGAACCTTGCACAGTGCCTTTTATTTTCTTCTTTGGAGGTAATTGGATCCTTTGGCGTCGCCTTGAAGCAAATTACCTTTTCTGCCTCATGCGCTATGCACACTGTATTAGTAGTAGTACGTAGAAAAATGAGAGCTTATTTTCTCATATTGGAGGGGGAATAAAAAGGGTTGTCATACGACGTCAATGTCCCCCCCTCCCCCTTCAAAAAAATCTTGGAAGAAAGCTCGTTCCCAAATTTGTTTCTCACTAATTAACGCCTCCGAATTAGTGAGTTGGCGCGGTATGTAGTTAGCATCGTAGAAAATTTTCATCTCTCTCTCTTTGTCTCAAACAGTTATGTCAACTCCTACGCCGAGTGGATGTCCCTGGCCTTCATCGCCCTGAGCAGGTGCGTCGGCCTTATCTGGAGGCCCTGGGCCCAGAGGCACCTGAACTGCAGGAGCGGCCTGGTCATATGTCTCGGAATTTGGGCCTACGCGGCGGGACTCCTCTCGCTGGCGCTGACAGAAGTGAGTGCATTACGTGATACGCTATTTTTACTAAATGAAAGATATTTACGTAAACTGTAAAAGTTTAAGTTATATAAGAAAAATCTACAACATTGACTTTTTTACTAAGTTGGTGTACTAAGGTGATCTCTGTCCAGTCTCCCTTTCCTTTGTGGTACAGGTGATTGGGACTTTTGGCTACAACTGCCGCAGCGGCAAGTGCGACCTGATGGATCACCCTGACGACGTCGTCGATCCCACTCGGTTCTATTACGGAATCGCCTTCTCCCTGGCCACCGGGATCATCGTCACCTCCTACTTGACTATCTGGTGCTACGTCAAGAGCGCAGGGGCCTACCTGAAGGAAAGAAGGTACCAAAGGATTGTCTGATTACATTGCGGCTGTTGTGAACGATATCAATTCGACCAGCTCCAGTGGGTGCGACCAAATCTCCAGCAGGGAGATCCAGCTGACGTGGACCATCCTGCTGGTCTGCCTCTGCTACCTGGTGTGCGTCTCGCCCATGGTCATCTGCTACATGATCGACTCCCACACGGAGCACGGCGGCCTCCTCCTCGGACTCAACTGCCTCTACTGGCTCCAGTACAGCCTCAACTTCTTCATCTACGCCTTCAGGAGCGAGCAGTTCAGGAAGGCGTACCTCGACCTGTTCGCCACTGCGTGGAAAGCAGCGAAGCAAGTCAACGAGAGACAAAAGTTACCTATATAAGAGCTTCTAAATTAAATATTTTTTCAGACAATTTCTCTACTGCTTAATATGCCACCATCGTCGCCAATCGAAGGGCGAGGCTTCCAGGGCAGCGGTCAAGATCAGTCCCGTCGCCGCAGTGAGCGGGAGCTCCTCGGGGTCCAGCGGGAAGCACCCGGAAGGGTGGAGGAGGAAAGAGTGGAGGAGGCTCGACGTCTTCGAGCTGACCGTGGAGGCGGTGGGAGCGAGGCCCTCCCGCCGATCGTGTGGGAGTGGAGCCGGCCTCCAGATAATCAGTTCGGAGATCTGTCTGCGCGTGAGGAGGAGGAGGAGGAAGAAGAGAAGTCTGACTCTGTGAATCGAAACAAATTTATGCTAATCATAGTATACTGTACGGTAGTATTTCCACCAGACACGATCGTTGCTCTCGTTGCCACGAAGCAGACATTTTTCCAGGCATGACTTTTTTTACCTGGGTATACAAGTACGTATGTTACATATTTGGGCATGTTTTGGACATATACCCTACAGTACAGGTACAAGCTCCTTTTGTGTAGAAAAATATCAAAATTCTAAAGTGGTAACTAAATTTAGCGTGACAGTGTGCGCACAAATCTTGGCACAATTTGGGTATTTTTTAGAAATGGGTGTCTGGTATGAATACCAAGCCCCAGAGATTGCTACTGGTATGACAATAAACCTGGGGTGAAAAACACTGCGTGTTGCAATCAAACAGTTTTACTGATGCAGAAAAAAAAGTCCTCTGCATCTCAACATCAAATTTTACCGTCTGAAGACAAATTCTTGCAAGTAGTATAATCAAGGTATGCTCGTGTGGTTGCGGTCGTCTCCTCAGCGAGTTTTCTTTTTGCTCGGAACCCCGTTCGCCCTGTCCCTTTCCTCCTCCTCCCTCTTGAGGTCGCTCCCGGTGGCGTACAGGGCGTCCAGGTACACCCAGGTCAGCTCGTTCACCAGGCCGCGGTCGGGCATGGACTGCGCAGAACCTGGAAAGCCAGGGACCTCTTGATGACCGGACTTCCGATCTTTTCACACACACCCACACACCCACACACACTCCCTCTGGCCCTCTCCCCCCCTGAGACACGACTGACTCATGCACTCACTGACTCACTCACCGTACATGGCGACGCTGTGCGTGTTGTACTTTTCCGGGTTCGCGGCGACGACGGCCGCCAGCTCCCTGACGTCCTTGACAAACCTCTCCTTCACCCCTGGCTTGGTCTGCAGCACCGTGCAGCAGAGGTGGATGCACTGGGGGAACTGCAGGGCGTTGAGGTTCCACCCGCGCTGCTTCAGCTGCTCCGAGAGGGCGTAGATGTTGAAGCGGTCGGAGCCGATGGCCACCACCGACACCTCCGGAGTCCCGATCACCTTGACGTCGTCGATACGCCGGAGCTCGTCCACGATCCAACGCGTCGTTGCTACGATCTTGCGGGTGTACTCCACATAACCCTGGAGGCATACGTGTTCTTCATAAAAAAAAACCTAAATACCTACTTCTGTTTTTTCCCTCGTCAAGCATGAATTACATAGTATATTTTGTCAACGTGAAATGCTTTGTACTTTTTTAAATGTTCCACTTCATAGAGGCAACAACTACCTACATAACTAAAATCTATTAATTTTTTTTAAAGGACATGCCTCTTGACCTCACCTGTCTTCCGTGATGCAGGAGGGCCGCCCAGCAAGCAGCTATGATGCCACCGGCCCTGGAGCCGCCTAATAAGGAGACAGGGTAAGAAATGTGCTGACAATGTCATGGATTCAGCTAATAAGATTTTCTAAGTGGATCACCATCCATCAGCTTGATGAGCAAAAAAAAAAAAAAATCAGAGATTCGTCTCTACCCAGGTTGGAGGTGGCGTAGAGTCCGCCCGGCCAGTCGACCACGGTGAACCACTGGTAATGCCGATACTCCTTCTGAAGGTTACGAAATTAAAGAAATTGTTTGACGCTTCACAACGTTTCTCGTCGCACCCCATCCCTCCCCTCACCTTCGAGTAGAGTATGACGGAGCTCCCTTTGGGCGCGTACCCGTACTTGTGGGTGTCCGCGGAGATGCTAGTGACTCCGTCCACAGAGAAGTCAAAGGGCGCCAGCGGGAAGCCGGCCTCCTTCATGAAGGGGATCAGGAAACCGCCTGCGATACCAATTTAGACAAATTAAAAAAAATAATTCTTACATACTATTAACTTATTGAGAAGGCTGGAGCACCAAAAAAATGACAAAAATGATTTCTTTTGACTTTGAGTTCACTGAGGTTAGACGTGTTGGGTACACTTTAGCTTCAAGAAAGTTGATACCAGCAGCCCAGCATAATGGGCTGTGCCAATTATTACCTAAGAAAGTAAAAGAAATAGTAAAGTACGAATATTTTTTTTGAGGATCCTGCGCACCGACTTTGCACAAGTTTGCGATCTGACCTAGGCAGGCGTCCACGTGCACCGGGATGTTGTGCCTTCTGCCCAGCTCCGCGATGGCCCGGATGTCGTCGATGCTGCCGTGCGGGAACTGCGGGGCCGACCCGACCAGCATGCAGGTGCTGGAGGTGATGGCCCTGGCCATGGCGCGCACGTCCACCTTCTGGGTGACTGGATCCACGGGGACGTGCACGATCTCCATGTCCATCATGGAGGCTGACTTGTCGAAGGCGGCGTGGGCCGTCTTGGGGACTACCTGATGGAGAAAGGAATCCCATGCTCAGCAGAGATTACGCCTAAAGAAAAAACGTCCGCGTCCGCGCTCACCATGTCGGGATACTCGATCCCCTTGACCCGTCTGGCCCAGTCCCGGTAGGCCTTGCAGGCCAGCATGATGGACTCGGTGCCGCCGGACGTGACGGTGCCGCAGGAGTCCGGGCCGCCGTTGAACATGTCGCAGGCCACGCGGACCACCTCCGCCTCCATCTTGCGCACCCCGGGGAAGGTGTCCGGGTGCAGCGGGTTCGTCCAGGCGGCCAGGCCGTACACCTCCGTCATCAGGCTGGTCAGCTCGGGACTGCCTGCGATCCTTGCATCGTTAGCATTATAGTATAGTCATCAAGGAGCAAGACTAGAGGTGCTCCCCTCTCAAATGACCTCCTCACCGTTGTAGACGGTGCCCGACTGCGTCCCCTGCGTCCAGTCGAACTCGCCCAGACCCAGGTACAGCTTCGTCATGTCGATGATTCTTTTGTTAAAAAAAAAAAAAAATAGAAGCGAAAATCAACTTGGAATTAAATTTCATGTTTCTACCGTACTTTTTTTCGCTCCATCCCTCTTTCGGGAGTTCCGTGACGTCTTCCAGGTGCTTCGCCGGCTCGATGAACTCCTTGGCCAGGCCACCCATCACCTTCAGCTCCAGAGAGGGGAGACACACGTCAGCACCGAAAATCCCACCTCCACCTACTAGGTACATTGTAGTAGATTTTTTTTTAATCCCCTTACATTGTCCATTTCCTCCTTGATTTTCCTCTGGACTACGGGGAGCTTCCTCAGCAGCCTGAACGCCCTTTCCTTTATCCGCCTTGACAGAGGGACCTGAGCGGAAAGATTTGTGGTGAAAACTGCAGTTACATACCTACATAGATTGCAAAACTCCCATCTCCGTTCTCACCCTGTGCGTGACCTGCCCGTACAGGTAGGTGACGGCGATGGTGGCGGAGAAGGTGTACAGCGCCACCTGCCACGGCCGCAGGTGCGCCAGCGCCGCGTCCACCCGCGACGTCGCCTCCAGCGCGACCCACGTGGCAGAGTCCAAGAGCTTCGACAGGGACATGGTGATTCCACTGGGGAGGAATGAACAGCTACAGTACAATTATACGTAGTGCGTGTCAACCTAAAAAAGAATGGTTCCTAGTGTCAACTCTTGAGAAGCTGGGGGGGAGAAAAGTCGAGAAAAAAAGGGAACTACTTTTTCCTTTTGGTGACAGATATCTACAAATAGTTTTCTATGCCAAACAAAATCACCTTATGTCAACATTAACTCCATACCACCCCCTCTGGAAGTAAATCCGTGAGTAGGCCCAGGACGGGACTCCAGGGGAGAAGTATGAACGACAAACAAACGAATCAGCTGTTTAACAATCAAGTTTTTAATTTTGCAAAATATTTTGAAATTGCAGTGTGTACGCACGGAGTTACCAGGCAGGTAATTTTAAAAGTTTATAGCAATAGGTTATTTGGAAACATGATATCTGGCAACTCTGCTTTGACCCTAAAAGAGAGGTTAATACAGGAATGATTTTTTTTTGTTTACACGGAATAGAGACTTTGTGAATCAAATTGGTTGGTTTTGACAGGACCACTGTCGAATTTTGTCCCTGAGTCCCCTAGCCTTGACCAACCTCGGCCCTTATGAGCAGGACATCATTTTCTCCCTCCAAAGCCAGTAAGGAGGTCGCAAGGAATTATTTATGCTCCATTCCTTATTTCCACGAAAACCTTGTGCTGAAGACAGTGTTCTGGATACTTTGTGCATACATAAGTATGTTAGAAAACTACAGTCGAAGTTTGATAATTCCAAAGTCTCAGTTATCAGTCTCGTTAAAGTAAGTAGTCGGCTCCGTCAGGGATAATAAAAAAATTGACAGGGCAACTTTAGACAACTTTAGACATTATGGCTAAAAAACACACTCAAGATTTTCAGATATTTCCGAGATAATTTTTTTTTACTGTTATCTCAGTGGACATTAACCAAGTTTAACTGCATTTCTCTTACCTTTCTACCAGCAGCACATGTGCTTTCCTCCCTGCTCCGCACAGCTGATTCAAATCGTAGTGTACAGTTACTACTAACTACAAGAATCGATCTTCCGTCAGGTATTCGGGAAAGCCAGCGTTGGATAGGAAACGTAAAAAAAAGGGGGGGGATCTTCCTGAACGTCCGCGGGTGATGGGGAGCAGAGCAGGGAGGTTAATGAGGCCTCTCAGTTCGCAAGTACTCACCCATAGGGAGAGGAGGAGGGGGGGGGGAGGAGGAGGAGAGGAAGAGCGGCA
>JAAUYM010074251.1_pt1 | contig 24279 bp, 36 predicted proteins | sample 7278001 | NCBI WGS metagenome assembly JAAUYM01 (sample SAMN14350224, study PRJNA611818) | marine sediment metagenome | isolation source: surface marine sediment (1.8m) | place: French Polynesia: Moorea | collected 2018-08
GGGAGAAATCCAGCTACTCCTCCCAAATCCCCACGGCGGGAATGGGCTAGGGACCCTCCGGGACAAAATCCGAGAGTAGGTCCGGGAGTTAAAAACAAACAAACAAAAAACAAGTCGCTTAGGCGACAATAAGTTTAGATTAGACTTCCGTGCCATATGTACTACATATGTAGCCCCCGAATCCCCGAAAAAAACAGTCAATGATATCCTGTAGCGCCATCTCTTGGAAACTCTCCTCTCCCCTTTCCATTCCATGGTCATGTTCGACCATGAGAGCTCTCTCTCTCTTTCTCTCTCTGCGGCTTCCTATGTGGCAATGTTATGAGCTTGATAGACTGGCTATGTAAGCTCCTTAAAAACTTCAACAACAAGAAACTCTATGACCTTGGCGACTTCGCCGTTGTGGCATAATTTTCTTTTTAAGAACAGACTATGGTCTCAAGACCTGCGATGTAAAGATGAGCCACCTGACTGTTATGGAGGGGGGGCTGGGACCGACAGCGAAGCTCCTTCGGAGGAAAAGCATGTTCCCCAGGCCGGGGTTGCCAGATGGCGCGCTTCGCGCCACCCGAGCAAAGCACTCCACTTTTAATGGCGATGCCTAACCAGCGGGACACGATTTTTCTACCACGCGACTATTTGGACGTTCTGTAAAACGGTCTTGCTTTAAGGGTTTTGGCGCGTTGAGCGCCATCTATCGTCTGCGACTTAATTATAGATGTACCAACATGTGTAGTAAATTTCTAAAGGGGAATAGAGAAGGGGCCCACACTAAGTAGGACATTTTTTTTTTGCTGACAGAAGTTTGTGCTACAATATAAAAGTCTGTTTCAAAGAATCAAGAGCACCACACGTACCTAGGTAGAAGGTAGGGCTGGAGTATAGTGGGTTCATTGACGTAACAAAGGTGAAACAGAGGGAGAAAGAAGAAGGAGGAGGGGGGATATGGAAAAGCAGGTAGCCAAGAAGGAGTCTGTTGACATGCATGCAGGAGGAAGGGAGCGAGAAATTTTTGCTTTGTAACCTGTGTGCCATGTGAAGAACAGGTCGCCATCAGCATATCAAATTCCTCGTACTGTAAATTACTGTACCCCACAGTTCAAAAATTTTGTCGCAACCCTTTTTTTCAATTTTCTGGCTAAAAAGGCAGAATTTGGCAGAGCTCCTGACTCCTACTACGACTCATTCACCAAGACCTACTAGACTAGAGATGTGAGGAGATGAAGAGAAAGGAGAAGAGGAAAGAACTTCCAATCTGGAATCCCCTACTAGTACTAGTAGTGTATAGGCCCGGTCAGTAACTGTGATAAGATAACAAACATGCTTGCCCGAATTCACCAAATCTCCTTTTTGCAAATGATGTACCTCACCATTCCACCTCACCTCACCATTGAGTCAAGTTCATCCTGTACCTGCTGAAGGGCCGACTAGAGGTTGATCCGCACACTCTTCAAGCACATGTGCTACGAGTTGGAGAGGCTGCACAACGGAGAGGACGTGAGGACCAGAGCAACGGCGGGACGCCGTCCACGTCCGAGGCGCCCGAGGAAGAAGCTGCCAAGAAGATCCCGGAGTTGGCCATCAACTCCTTCCAGACGTGGTGGGAGAACCAGATCGAGAAGGACTTTGGGGAAGATTTCTGAAGGATTCCGTGTGATGTCGAAAAGCACAACCGAACAGTGGACAGTTTAGGAGAAAAAAAATCCCAAATGTGTAACTAATCCATGATCAACATAGTATAGCAGATATGTGATTTTATTGAATAAAGCTATGAACTAACTGTAAAACTGTAAAACACGAAAGCGTAAAATTCTATAGTAAATGTAGTAAATCATGGCAAAAGTTGCACATTAACTTTGCACGAATATATGTAGTTCTTCCATTGCACCACACTACGTACCACCTTTGAGGCAAAAAATGTCGTCAGACTTCCGTGCTTGCATCAGACTGCGGCTGCGCTAGCACTTAAAGCAGTTTGTTTGGGCTGGGGAGCAAGGAAGGAAGGAAGGAAGCTCCTTTCACTTCACTTCACGTGGCGTAAGTGTAACGCAACGCAACAGCTGCTCGCTCTTCCTCCACCGAAAAAAAATACTGTATACTGTACAAACTGACAGATACCACCAACCACCACAGAGGAAAGTAGTGCCGTACTGGAGTGCAGCGACAGCGAGTCAGGGTTTCCTGATTCAGGTCGGGTCGGGTCGGGTCGGATGTAAATTTGAGTCGAGTTGCAGAATCCATCATTAATTAAAAAAAATATCAAGTCGGAATAAAAAGTTCTTTTTTGTTGTGGGAGAAAATTAATTATCTGCTTTTTTTGGGGGGGGGGAGGAAGCGTAGTTGACTTGAATTTTTCTTAATAAGCGTTATGTTTAAAATATGCCTATGCATTTTCAAGTGCCAACTCGACCCGTGATTTTTCGAGTCCGATCCGACCCGCATACTACCACTCCGGAGTCCCCGGCATACGAAGAGGATCCCCAACGCCATGGGACAAGAGGCGGAGACGGGTCCGCCGTCCAAAACGGCCAAGCAACTGGAGAAGGAGAGAAAGAGAAAGGTGGAGAAGGAGGCCAAGCTGGAGAAGCTCAGGCTGAAGCAGGAGAAGCAGAAGGAGTTGGAGGCCACCAGGAAGGAAGGTGGAGGAGGAAAGAAAGACGAGAAGAAGAAGCCAGAAAAGAAGGTGGCATCTAGGTATGATGAGGGTAGGACGACAGCTGGAGAGAAGAAGGATGTCTCTGGTGACCTCCCAGATGCCTACAGTCCGGCCTATGTCGAGGCAGCCTGGTACTCATGGTGGGAGAAGGAGGGCTTCTTCAAGCCTGAGTATGGCAGGAAGGGCATCCACGACTGCCCCAAGGAGGGTCTCTTTGTCATGATGATTCCTCCACCCAATGTGACAGGCAAGCTGCACCTGGGCCATGCCCTAATGTGTGCTGTGGAGGATGCCATCGCTCGCTGGCACCGGATGAAAGGGAAGATGGTTCTGTGGAACCCTGGGTGTGACCATGCTGGAATTGCCACCCAGATTGTGGTGGAGAAGCAGCTTGCCAGGCAGGGTATGGACAGGCACCAGCTGGGCAGGAAGAGGTTTGTGGACAAGGTCTGGGAGTGGAAGGAGGAGTATGGGGCCTCCATCTACAACCAGCTGCGGAGGATGGGCTCCTCCGTTGACTGGGACCGGGCCGTCTTCACCATGGACAAGAAGATGAGCCACGCTGTTACAGAGGCCTTTATCAGACTGCACGAGGCTGGAAATATCTACCGTGCTAACAGGTTGGGTAACTGGTCCTGTACACTCAGAAGTGCCATTTCTGACATTGAAGGTAACACGTGCGTAAATTTTACTTCTCTCTTTGATATGGAAATTATGTGATACAGTATTCATTACCTCTCTTCACAGTGGACAAGCAAGAGCTGCCGGGCCGCACCCTCCTGTCTGTGCCAGGATACAAGGAGAAGGTTGAGTTTGGTGTCATTGTCTCCTTTGCCTACAAAGTCTCTGATCCTGGCCTGGGCTGCCCTGATGAGATTGTCGTAGCCACAACCAGGATAGAGACCATGCTTGGGGACACTGCTGTGGCTGTCCACCCAAAGGACCCACGTTACTCCTCTCTCCATGGCAAGAACATTGTACATCCATTCAGTGGGAAGAACCTGCCCATTGTGCTGGATGAGATGGTGGACTGGGAGTTTGGAACAGGTGCCGTCAAGATCACCCCAGCACATGACCCCAATGACTACGAGGTTGGCATGAGGCACAAACTTCCTTTTGTCAGTATTCTCACAGATGATGGTTACATCAGCGATAATGGTGGCAAATTTAAAGTGAGTAATAGTTTAATCTTGACTTATTCTGTTTTCCACACAATTAATGTATTACTGCATCCTAAAAGGGAATGAAGAGATTTGATGCTCGCAAAGCTGTTCTGGAGGCACTGGAGAAGAAGGGTCTGTACAGAGAAACCAAGGACAATCCCATGGTTGTGCCTGTCTGCAGCAGGTCCAAAGATATTGTTGAGCCAATGTTGAAGCCACAGTGGTATGTCAGATGCAAGAAGATGGCAGAAGATGCCACGGAAGCTGTCAAGTCTGGAGAGCTGAAGATCATTCCATCCATGTTTGAGAAGACATGGTACAACTGGATGGATGGAATAAGGGACTGGTGCATTTCTAGACAGCTTTGGTGGGGCCACCAGATACCTGCATACTTGGTGGCAATCGAGGTAAGGATCGATCTCTGTCACTATCAGATTCTTTTTTTTCTCCTCAAAAAGAACTTTTTTTCTCAGGGACAGTCACCTCCAGATTCTTGTGAGAATGACAACTGGGTCTCAGGAAGAACAGAGGAGGAAGCATTAGAAAAAGCATCAAAGCAGTTCAAGGTGGACAAGTCCAAGATCAAGCTCAGTCAGGATGAAGATGTCCTGGACACCTGGTTCTCCTCTGGCTTGTTTCCCTTTGCTGTCTTTGGGTGGCCAGATGGAGGCGAGGACTACAACAAGTTCTATCCTGGAACTCTGCTGGAGACGGGACATGACATCATCTTCTTCTGGGTTGCGAGAATGGTTTTCTTTGGACAAGCACTTACCGGCAAACTACCATTCAAGGAGGTAGGTAAAGGGAATCATATGAAGCATCTTTATTATTAAGCAGGCTTGTACCAAAGCGCACTTTAAAGTGCGGCGCACTCGCACCCCGCACTTCCGCACTGGTGCGGGAATGCTGATGAGGTTTAGGAAGTGTGGGTGCGAGTGTGAGTGCGTGGTCAATCCAGGTGCGGGGTGCGGGGTTAAGTGGCCGCACCCATATTCCGCACTTTTTCTACATACAGTAGGTCTTGGTAAAATCTGCTTCTTGAGGAGGAAGCATTAGAGAAAGAAACCTGCCATCGGCAGGCCATCGGCAGGAAGGAAAAACTTCTCTCTTCTGTCTCTCCCACGTCACGTCTCTCCACCGTGCTGCCACTACTGTTGCTGCTGCACGTCCGTACTCATACAGCTAACTATGTACAGGGGGGGTTGCGTGGTGCGGGGTGCGGGTGTGGGGTGCGTGGTTGGTGAGTGCGAGTGCAAGTGCGAGTGAGTGGTCAGTTTGGGTGCGGAGTGTGGGTGTGCGGTGTCGATCAGTGTGCGAGTGCGGGGTGTGGGGTGCGCCTAAATTGGGGTGCGCGTACAAGCCTGCTACGTACTATATTGATCGTGCAGGTCAAATTCTTTCCAGGTTGCCGTTTTTTTAACAAAATTTCTGAGAAGCATTCAAGCGGCGCGATCATTCAAATATCTTTTTTTTTATTCTAACTGTCCGTCTCCCGGTAGACGTTGCACAGGTAGTACTCCTCGTCCTCCTCCGAGACCTGAAAGCGGTGGCCTTTGCTTTCGAACACTTCATTTCCTAAATATTTGCCACGTCAACGGTGAAGAATTGGAAGTAGGAATAATGCGTACTCGTACGTTAACCAAAAAGGGTGGTTTCTAGTGTCTCTTCTACTATGTACATAGGTAGTGTTAAACATTTATGAGCTTAAGGCTTTAGATGGTCCATTCTACCAGATCTGGGTCAGTGTCCGTGGTCGGGTATGCCCTCTGCCGGATCTCGCACATGAACCCGATCTTCAGCTGGCAGTTTGCGTCCGCCCATGACGTCGACACTGGGTAGTTCTTGGCCAGAACGTAATGAGAAAAGTCTTGCAATTTCCCATGCTAGTACGTACCTAGTATAGTAGACATTTGTGCCAAAGTCGAATTATGAGAAACCTTGAACAGCCAGTCTGGTATTCCAGTTGCGTGCAAGACGCAGTGCCCGGTGCCCTTGTCCTGGTTGATCCAGAATGGGTGGAACAAAAAGCAGGGTGCTTCTTTCTCGCCAAAAAACAGGGTGCTTCATCCTCACCAAAAAAGAGAGTGCTTGATCCTCGCCAAGAAGGAGGGTGCTCGATCCTCGCCAAAAATCAGGGTGCTCAATCCTTGCCAAAAATCAGGGTGCTTCATCCTCGCCAACAAGCAGCGCCGCCTCTGGTGGATCTTGTGCCAGTAAACAGAATCTGATCATATCTCTTTTAGATTACATGGCAAACAAATAATGATGTGTAGTAGTAAAATGCAGCAAAAATAGCCCTCACGATAATTGCTTTGTTGCAGTAGGGCCTCACCTCCTGGACTGGCCTTTCAGATCACCCTGTCCACAGCTGGCTGAGGGCCTGATCCCGCCTTGGAGGCAGAGGTGGTGGACGAGGTGGAGGAGGTCATGGCCATCGACGCCGTCGACGCCTCCCCTACCGCCTTTCCCTCCTTCTCTTCTGCCAGCCTCTTCTCCCACCTCTCGGCGGCGGAGTCCAGCGGGGAGGACTTGGTGGTGGTGATCCCTGAGATGGTCGGGAAAGAAATGGCAACTCTATTGGCTGCATTTAATGATGTACATGTGCAGGCAGGAAACCCACCGACAAAGTCATTCCAGAAGAGGTTCCCGATGCAGGTCCGCGCGAGGAGGAGGAGGAGGAGGAAGAGGAGGACGGGGCAGAGAATCCTATTGACCCTCATGGCCTCCGCCTCCCCCTCAGGAGGAGAGTGAGCGAGAATGTGGAGGATCACCTTTAACTTGATGACGATGGTTTCCATTCACAAGGAGTGTCGTCTTTCTCCCGGATGAGAAGACGGAATTTTTCGAAGGCATTTTAAAGAGTTTGAAAAGACAATGGGGAAAGGAGAGAAGATATGTCAAATGTTGACATGAAAAGAGCTGGAGATTACGGTTGGAATAGCTAGTAGTACTTTTTTAAATTCTTTATTTCCTTGAGCCATGCTGTTAAATGATGTAGGTAATACATGTAACTAGGTACCATAGCAAGCAATAAACAATTGACTAAATGACTAGCGGCCAGATTCGCTTCTGTCGGTCCTTCTTGGTGGCCCCTTCTTTTTCTTTGTCCCCACTCTGTCCTCCTGCATCATTGTTGCCCTCCAGATCTGTGATCTTATTATCTAGGTGATGGCTCAGCCAGGAGGCCTGTTAGGTAAAAATGGGCAAAAGCAAGACTGAACCACCCTCATAAATTTAAACACACAACGACGTTGCAAAGTATTAAAACTTGATCTCTCACGAGGTGGAAGAAGGAGACCCCGAGGAGAAGCCCGACGTATCCGCCGACCTCTGCCACCATGGACAGGAAGCTGTAGAAGTTGTGCTCCTTGCTCTGCACCACCCTTTGCGGAAAATAGAAGTAGGCTGTGCCGTGCTGATCCTCGTCCTTCTCCGCCTCCTTCACCTTCATGTTCTTTCCACTCAGGGAAACCAGGAGATATTTGCAGGGCATGGGACAGTCGTGGAACTGGTGACGGAATTGGGATTAGTATAGAAGCTTTCTAAACAGAAATTATTTGGGAGTGTTTCGGTCGCTGTGCGTAAGAGTATGTAGAGGACAAGTTAGGTATGGATGAAAAGCGGAAGAAACAAGGTTTCAACAAGGTTTTGGAGAGCAATGGCATATGTTTTTGACCATTTAGTCAATTAAAAAATATGCTTTTAGTAGTGCCATTTATAAAAATGTTAAAAATACGACTATCTCAGACAAGAACTTCTTTTTCCATATGAAAATGTTACAACAAGAAAACCTTATCATTTGGTAATTTGTTGACTTTGGGGGTCAAATTAGAAATACTTCCTGACCTGATTGGTGACCCTGTTCCACGCAATCCAGTAGGTAGCATTGGCCTTGTCCGGATCTGTGCAGATGTCCTTGTCACTGATGATAAAAGGCACAACGCACCCATGGCCACTCATCATGTGGTTCTCCAGGGCCGAGTACATGCACTTGTCGTAGACTTTGTTAGTGCATGTAAACTCATCATCCTCTTCGTCTTTGTCGTCTTCATCCACTTTCCTGTTTCAGTAAATACATACTACAAACCTGTGAAGATTCTACAGGGTATTAGGCAGTAATCCCACCTTGACAGAAGTCTCACGTCCTCGTACGTCACTTGGGATTGGGCGGTCTCTCCAGGGTAGATCTTGTACCCCATTCTGCCAGACAGGTCCAGAAACTGCTCGTATGCATGAAAGTAGATCTTCACTGCGATGTAACTGAAAGTCGAGCATCAGCGTTCAGGATTTAATTTCATCAAGAAGTCGGTGACTTCCTCAACTTACAACTCCATCTTGATGTAGTAAACGCCCAGGGCTAATATCCAAGACTCCGGGTGGAGGGTGTAGCACTTGCCAAACTTCCTGTGCCTCTGCTCCGCAAAGGACGCTCCAGAACCATTTGTGGCAAGGTAGATGCTGAAGTCCCCGTGCTCGTCGGCCTTAAAGAACCTTACATAGATCTTCCTGAAGACATCTTCTGCACGGTAGGTGGCAAGGTCAAAGAGCGCCTTCTCGCTGACGCCAGTCTGGTTGCTGGTCCACTGAGGATTTTTGCCGCTGTACGCACTGCCCCTCTCTATTCCGTGCTCCTTAGCAACGTGTGTGCATATTTATTTAACTTGACATTGAGATATCTGTGTGCAAAGAAAGAGATTGTGGCACACCTGCAAGACCTCCTTCTTATACCCTCCTCCCTCTGGGCAGATGGTCATGGCCGGGAACGCCGCCTTCTTCTGCCGGACGACCGCGCTGGAGAAGTAGGTGGGCTCGTCAAAGTAGAAGGCCAGGACCTTATACACCTGCATCACCAGGAGGGCCGACAGGGCCAGGAGTGCCGTCGCCTGCACCAACCTCCGGCAGAGCTTCACCAGGGTCACCTAGGTGGGACAATAATTCATGTGTACGTAGATTTACTACAGGCAATCGTGAAAGCATTGAGAAAGTAGCCATGAGACAACTTAAAAATTCACGTGATTTCGCACATAAACTTCGGAATATGTTAATTCTCTTTGTGGCTCCGAAGATCCTATGTGCAATTTTACTAACCTGATCTTTCCAATCCATTCCTGGCCGCTTTGCTCCACAGAAAGCTACGTACGTACTGCTAGTAAAACCAGAGGAGAAACCTGCCGTTTGTTCGCACAGGTTATTAAATATTAATGGGAATGGCTTTGTGACAGGAAGGCGGGGGGAAGGATTCATATACTAGACCTGGACTACTGGTAATTAGCAGCGCGCTTCTCCAGTAATTGTCTGAAGTGATGGCAAGCTTATTAACTTGCGCGGGTGTTCCAGTATTTGATCTAGTAGTAGATTTAAGTAAAGGCTGCATATAAAAATGTTCATTAAAGCAAATTATAACTGCTTACGTACGGCATGCCAAGGCAGAAATTGAAGTGTCAGACGAGAAGAACATTAACTTCACCAAATTGCTGTTGAAGCAAAAAAAAAAAAAAAAACTAAAGCAACACTAAATGCTAAAATAGTTACTTCGTAAATTTGTTAGCTAAATAACTCCAGGCCAATTGAATTATTTGATACCACGTTGTGACCTTCTTTTTTTTATAGCCACTGCTAGTACAGATACGTACAATAAAGACTTTTTTTTATAGATGTTTACGTGCACCCTAATGATCAGCAATTGTTCCGATTCATCGTCCATACCAACATGCACGCGCACATGAGCATGAGTTGTTGGGGTTTTTTTTCGTATCACGTCCGCACTGCCGTGTCTGTCATTTCCCGCAATTTACCTTTTGATTGTTCGCTGGAATATTCGGTGAGGAGGTGAAAAGGCAGGGAGAGAGGAACAACAAGAGCTGAAAAATTTTCCATTACTTTACGGACTCCTCGCATTGGGTATGAAAAACTGACATTTTTATACTAGTCACAGAAGTCTCGAGTCTCGAGTCTCGAGTCCGAGTCCGAGACTTCCGTGTACTACAGTACATGTATAGTAGTAGGTTGAGCACGAGAAAGTATATGCTACTTCCTTCCTTACTTGTTTGTCCAAGCAAGAGTTACACCATTGCGCTAATCCATACGTGAAGACTGCGATGCTTGAGGCTAAAGCTCGAACCGGCTGAAGAGAGACGCACTCGAGTCCGCACTATTTTTTTTTTGACTGACTGATGGCTATGGACATTTGTAAGAGGCCCCTCGTTTAAGTCGATTTTTTAAAAGTCTACCACATGTATAGAAAGATCAAAATTTCAAGTCTTACTTATACAGAAACATGCACATTTTTATTTAGCTCGAATGGGAAGTGGTTTTTTCAAAAGAAATTGAATTTTAAAAAAAGTGAAAAAAAGTAGTAATTAATGCATGATAAAAATCGACTTCCGAAAAATCGAGCTAATTGAGGGTGCCCATTTCAAGTGGGAATGGGGTGGGGAAATGTATTGGAGCAGAGCACGTAGGAGACATTTTTGCGTATTTATCTACATTACGTCCCACATACTAGGTATAACTTTATGGTCTTTCAATCAGGAATTTATTGCACCTGATAAATGTTTTTCTAACAGGGAAACGCTTATGGAACACATTTGTTCAGAAGATTGCCACTTTTTTGTCTTTGCGATATTTTCTCTTTTACGACTTCCTTCTCCTCCCCCTGATCTTCTCCGCCTCCCTGGCGAGCATCCTGTCGACGAACCCGAAGAGGTGGAGAGCGGAGACCCCGAGCAGGAGACCGACGTAGCCGCCGATCTCCGCCACCAGTGACAGGACGGAGTAGAAGTGCTCCTCTCGGTTGCGCACCACCTTCTGTGGAAAGTAGAGGAAGACACCCCCCCAGGAGACCTCCTCGCTGGACTGGCGGGAGTTGCGCCCGCTGAGGGAGACCACCATTGTCTCGCAGGGGGACTGGCAGTCGCCGAGCTGGAGTGGGATATCATTTCCACACAATAAAAACTTGCATAGTTGGCAAGGGCAGTTTAAGACATCTGTTAGTACTGTACGTGCCTGGTTGGTGACCCTGTTGTAGGCGATCCAGAAGGTGTCCTGGATGGCCTCCGGATCAGTGCACACGGGCTCTGTGCTCTTGAGGAAGGGCACCACGCAACCGTGAGACTCCATCATGAGGTCCTCAAGCTTGCTCGTCATGCACTGGTCGAAGGATTCGTCGGTACAGTCGTGGCCTTCGTGGTCGGCACTGAATACATAGCAAAGCAAAGAAACTGTATATTGTATGCAGTAAAACATTTAACAGCACTTTGCGGTAGTATGTACACAAGTGCAATTGCACTGTACCTGGTGAAAAGCTGAATGACCTCGTAGCTGACTTGAGCCTCTTCTACCATGTTTGGGTAGAACTTGTAGCCCATCCTTCCCGACAGGTCCAGGAATTGGTCTTTCCCGTGGAGGTAGATCTTCACCGGAATGTTGCTGTGCAACCACAGATAGTGTAAGGAAATCAGCAATAGCGGAAGATGGCACATCACTGACATGCTACGTACAGTCTGAGCTTCACATAGTAGACCCCGAGCTTGAGAATGCTGGGTTCAGGGTGCAGCGTGTAGCACTTCCCGAATTTCCTGTGCCTCTGCTCCTCAACCGAGGGGTCAGAGCTGTCCGTGGAGATAAATGTGTAGATTGCTCCGTCGGCGTCAGTTCTGAAGAACCTGATCATGATCTGCCCGAAGATGTCATCTACTCTGTACGTTGCGAGGTCGAAGAGCTCCCTCTCAGGGATGCTTGCGCTGCTGGTCCAGGTGAGGTTGCCTGACTTGTCGTTGTAGTCGGAGATGCTGGGAATGCCATGTTCCTGAATAAGAACGTTGTTACTGTTATTCACAGATTCAAGGGCCCTCAGCAAGCATATCATAGCGAAAATGCTGGATAGGGAGTGTGGTAGTACTACAGTTCATTGTACTAATTGGCATCACAGGCAAAAATGTGACAATGTGACCAATGCACATACACTTCCGCAGCAGCAGTAAAAACATCTTTTAATTTTTTTTTCTCAGACCAACCAACACCCGCCCGTCTCACCTGCAAGACGTCCTCCTTGTACCCATCTTTCTCCGGGCAGACGGTCACGGACGGGAAAGGCACCTGCCTCTGCTCCACGATCTTGGTGGAAAAGTAGGTAGGGTCGTCCAGGTAGAGCCGGAGGCACTTGGACACCTGTACCGCCAGCAGCGCAAGCAGGACCAGCACCGCCGTCCAGTAGATCAGCCTCCTGGACCAGGTGAGCAGCAGGATCTTCCTGGACACCTTGCTGTCCTCCTCCTTCTCTTTCTCTGGAACGCGCACACGAACTACTTCGTCTTGTGTGAGCATTTTGCATAAAGCTGTCACGTACTCGTAACATGTTTGCTCTTTTTCCCGTGTATCCTCCCTCAATCTCCTTGATGCTTTTTCCTCCATACCCTAGACTCGCACTTGTCATACATTTTCCTCCAGGTAAAAACAATTCTACACATCCACACAAGTGTGGCAACAGTGATGATTGATGTTTGGGGGTTGCTTCTCCCTCTCTCTCATCTCTTACCTGGATCTGAGCAGAAGGATCTCCTTGACGGCGTCACCACTGCCGACCTCTTCTTCTTCATGACTTAAAAAAACTTTTCTGCTTTCAAACTTTATTTTTTACATTATTCCATCCTCTCACTGCTCACGAGCGACAGAGCAAGCCAAAAAAATATGAGACCGAGCTGCCTCAATAAAAATCGATTATAGATGAGGTCGTCTCTCCTCTTCCCTCAGTTGAGCAGCGCGAAGCAAAAAAAAAAAAACTGAACACTAATGTTTGTCTGACGCACATGTAGTACAGGGATATCCAATTCCGTCCGTGCTGCCATATGCATGGAGGAGAACGAGTTACACGTGTGCTCCTCTCCGCAACTTGATGCCTACGGGAAACTTCTCCTTGGCTGCGGTGGTGGTGGCTCCTCTGTTCCAGACGTCCTTGTCTTCTCTGCCCGCCCTTTCCCTCAGAGTGCTTCTATGGCGGTCTTTTTCATACGTAGCACTGCTACGAGTACTACCATGCAATTGGCTCATAAAAAGTAGATTTTTTATCCGTCTATACTTTCAATCTTTAATGACCCTCTTTCCTCCCCCTCTAGAAGAGCCTATAGAACATGCAATTGGTCGCCTATGCTGAAAAAATTTTCTCCGACTGTCCCCAATTAGGCGGGTTGTGGCCGCGTTTGACGCTATGTGTACAGTACCTTAGGACTTTAGGGACATAGATTTGCTACACTCCAAAGAGGTCTTCAAAGAGATCTCCAAGGGGGAAAATCAATGTGAGATCAATATTCTTCGGCGCTCTAGTAGCACTTGAACAAGCTTTCTTTTTCTATGTCGTGTGAGCTCTCAGCTTGTGAAGTTGATTCATCTCTTCTCCCTCTGCTACTAAGCTAAATTCGCAAAAAAAACGTGCACTAGACGAGGATCATCTTTTTTGCTGGTGTTTACCTTCCCGCGGTCTTCCTTTTAGAGGTGGAGACTTTCTGGCCTTTTATACGAGAGAAAGAACCTCAAGCAACGTTGATTTTTTTAGATGTTTTACCTTGTTTAAAAGTGTTATTTTTTCCGTATTTAATAGTTGCTTGAAGCACATTTGCGGAGAGTGGCCTTTGGATTACGTACTTAAGTGTAAAAAAATATTATCTGAAGTTAGATTTTAGTATACTGTATTGGTATTTTTCTGTACGTACGGTGCATTAATCCTTTTAAAAATTGTTAACGTGCGGTAATCCTTGTCTGCAAATCTTTTAGGATCGACTGCTAAGTTTTGAGGAGGCGCAAGCCCCGGTCTCTGAGATGCTGCAAACAGGTGATGGCGCTGTTGAAGGTGTTGTTGTTGGCAGCAGCGGGAGGAGAAGGAGGAGGAGGATCTCGACAAATGTTTTGCCTCTTCCCACTGCTTTTTGCCTCGAGCTGGAGACTTCACGACAGCAGGCAGGACGGCTGGGTGAAGGGGTCCTTCTTGGCCACCTTGTACACCCTGAGCACCCTCTCCATGTGGAGGGCGGCGCGGGCGATGGCGCGGAAGCGGATCTTGGGGTCCTTGCGCAGCTCGCGGGTCAGCTGGGTCTGCTTCCCGGATACCTCGTCCTCGCTGACTCGCCTAACGTGTCGATGATTGAATGGAAAGTGCAGTGGAACTCTAATTTAGTGAGAGGCACTTTTTCAAAGAAAAGTTTGCTAAATCGAGGTTCTGTACTACAGTACATTGAAGAAGTCAACAATAGAAAGCCCTATGAGTCCAAATAAGTAATCTCCAGAGTTTTTCCCACCTGGAGGGAAGAGACGCCAGCATCCTGCGAGAGCGCTCCAGGTGATCGTCCTGGACCCTGGTCACCATGAGCATGGTCACGCTGCCGTCAGCTCCCCCGACCAGCAGCCTGAGCCCGCCCCCGCCGGCGACGATGGAGGCGACGGCGGTGGCCTCCGAGCTGAGGCAGAAGTTGGCCACCATCTGGCCGTCGGAGCGGCGGAAGAGGCGGAGGGTGCGGCGGCTGGACTGGTAGTAGTACACGTAGTCCTCGCACTTTGGGGACAAACATTTTTTTTTCTTTTCTTATGTGGGAAATGAGGTGCTTTAATCAGCTACAACAATCACTTGCCTGGGTGAAGCCCGCGACCACTCTGTAGATTCCCTCCGACTTCTTCTCCACCAGGCACCTGATCACCTGACCGCTCTTCAGGTCCAAGTAGAGCAGCCCTCCACTGCAACCACAAAATTAGATAGCATGCTATCTACACAGTACTGTATAAGCTATTCTTAATTATAACTTTCCTGGGCGTGGCTGAGAGACCGAATCGTCCATCAGCGGTGACCTCCCCCGTCCAGGCCTTGACGCTGCGGACGAGCAACTTGTTCCTGACGTCGAAGATGCTGCCCTTCTCCCCGTCCACGATGACCACGTGGCACTCGGACACGGCGCAGAAGCCCTGGGGCTGCCTCAGGCCCTGCTGTCTGTGTGCCAAATCAGCAACTGGGACATCCATACGTATGTCCACCAGAAAAACTGTACTGTAAATGCCTTTTTCTTCTACTATTACCGTATATCAAGCAAGAATTTATTTTATACTGCTTTTTGTAACATGAAATGTTTTGTAAATTTTAAAAGGCCTTTTTGAAATCTAGTGTGGATTAGGTATATACGTATGTATAATATTAATAAGACATTCAGGTGTTTTTCAGTGGACATGCTAGTAATGATGACCAACTTACTTGAGGAGCATCTTGTGAACTACGAATCCCCTCTTGCTGTGTACGACGACAATGTTCCGCTTGGCCTTGGCCGCGTCCCACCCGAGCAAGCAGAAGAACTGCCCGTCTCCCGTCAGCACAGCCTGCAGGACAGTCCTCAGTGAGAATTTTCAACTTTTTCCACTTGGGCGGTCCTACTGTACAGCTTGTTCTAGCCACCTTGTGCCACTCCTTGACCAAGCACTCGAAGCTGTACACTTTGACGCCGCTGTTGAAGGACCTAGCGATTCCCCTAAAGAAAAAAAGAAAAAAAGCAGCGAAATATGCGAAACAAAAGTTTTCAAGTCAGGGTTTTTTTTTAATTCAACACCTGCAGGTGACTCCCTCGTTCCTGCCGTTCCTCCCTTCTCGGTGCAGGTCGTCGCCGTCGTCCCCGAACCGGTTGCAGGAGAAGGCCACCACCAGCCCGGCCCCTGGAGGGCCGTCCACCTTCTCCAGTTGAACAAGGTCCTCCTGTGTGAGTTGATAAACATTAATTTTATCTTGACTCTATAGTCTCCTCCCGCAAAAATTAGTGTTTAGTTGCCTGGATGTCCCTGTAGAGGACGACCCTGGTGGGCAGGTTCCAGATCTGGACGAGGTCCAGCTCGGCGGTGACAAAGTACTTCCCGTTGGCGGAGATGGACACGTCGATGACGCAGCCTTAAAAACAACGTACGTACGGTACTAATACTATACTGTACAGTAGATTTTCCACTATCGATGCAGAATGTCTCAGAAAAAAACTGACACTACTAGGACCACTAGGTTTTTCCATGGGACATCCTGTAAAGTGTTTTCCGTAGCACTTCCTTCCTCCCTCCTACCAACCTCCGTGCGGCCTCTCAGCCACCCTGGCCTCCAGCGCCCCCGTCTCCAGGCTCCAGACCCCGACGCCACCCCGGGTGACGGACAACAGCGCGCCGGCAGACTCGCATAGGATCATCTGGTAGAATCCGATTACATAATTTGTTGACGTCTTTGAAAAAATAGCTGTTGCTGTTGTTGTTGTTGCTGCTGCTGATGTATTGCATGCTACAGACCTTGTCGACTCTCATGTCGAGCTTGTCCACATCGGGCACAACTTCCAACAGCCGGGTGACATCCCATACCTTTTCAGTTAAAAAATGGTAGTCACAACCAGCCTTTTCATGGGTGATAATAACTGATAATATAAATTTCTAAGACACCTTGACAGTCTTGTCGATGGAAGAGGTGACGATGACGTTGTGGCCCCTCGACTGCATCAGCTGCATCTCCAAAATCCGGCCGGCGTGAGCCTGAAAGGATCTGTACCAATTGTTGATTAGTTGGTATGCTAGTAGTTCTGCTACAGTAATAGATCGAAGCTACAGGGTGTCTCACGGCAACTGTCCAAAAGTTGATTAGTTTTATGTACATACTCCAAGAAGACATTGCTTTTAGAAGGAAAATTAATACACTATTTTTATTATTACTGTATAGTTATGCATTGTTCAATTTATGAAACCATGTTGTGACAGCTCAATTTTTCAAACACAGTATGACTTTTTTGCGGATGTCTCTGGAAGACTTGTCTTATCTACAATGACAAGTAACGGGTGGGCCACCAATTTCTGTACACTTTTTATATTGGCGCTGGCGCTTTTTTGGTTACTTGGTTGCAGCTGATGCAGTCGAGGGCCACAATGTCATCGTCACCTCTTTCATCGACAAGACTGTCAAGGTGTCTCAGAAATGTATACTATCACACATGAGACGGCTGGTTGTGACTCTCATTTTGAAGCACAAAGACTTACACTCATTTATGTAAATGTCTGTCCTTTGGTGTTGGTCTCAAAGCTGTTGGTCTTTGGCTCAGGTTTAGTGGCCTTGAGAAAACGTACTGGGTCAAGTATTCTGCATCTCACCCTTTCTTGTTAAACAATTAATTGTGTGAGCTGAGATGGCTATTAATACATGCTGCTTGTCTGCACATGTGAAATTCCAAATATTGAAGCTTCAACAGGCAGCTACAATAGACCACCAAATTAAACATATTTTCATACTCTAGAAAAACCTGTAACATTCCAAGAGTGTGCAATACTGTTGGACAGTTCCCGCGAAACACCCTGTACTACAATACTGACCGGATGAGCTCTTTGGACCTGAGGTTCCACACGAAGACGTCCTTCCTGACGCCGGCGACAAGCAACACCCGGGTGAGGTCAACCACCGCCGGATTGGAGTCGCCCCCGGGTCGGATCCGGATGTTCCGGACGCTGCGGGGCAGGGTCAGCCTATTGGCGCTCCTCTCGGGATCCTGAAACGGGGATCCAGCCTTTGGAGTGGATAGACGTGAGGAGAAGAAAGAAAGGAACCAGGATAACCTTGACGTCGGCGATGACGAATCCCTCAGACACGGCACAGATGAGATGGAAGTTCTGCAGCCTGACGCCAAAGACCTCTTCGATGTCGCCGATCATGGGCTCTTCCTTCAAGATCTGTACAGAAAAAAAGGAAGTAGCGTGTCTAACTGTTGGTGTCATGGTTGAATCTCATCTGGTACATATTACCTCTCCATCTTTGTCCTGAGTTCGTATGACGACGCTCCAGGTCTTGTCCGTCAGGAGCTCTTTTACCCGAGAGGGAGACGTCGGCGGATCACCAACTTTGACATCCTCGCCCTCCTCCTCATCCGCAACTTTCTCCTCCCCTTCCTCCTCGCTTTTAACCGGATGCCTCTTGGGGATGCAGGTGAAATAACGCAATTTCCTGAGGAAACAAGAACAGGCTCTTTCCAAAGACGAGCAAGACAATGGTAGGAACTGAAGAAAAATTTTCAAAATTGCGCTTCAGGCAAGCTTATTTAGAGGTGAAAGAATGAGAATACTCAAGCTGACCCTTCCGCCATGGACGAGAGGAGGACGCAGTGGTTGGCCAGGACGGCCTGCGAGGAGGCGCCGTCCACGGTCAGGCGGACCCACAAGCGGGTGTCGTCGGAATCCTGCAGTCAACAAATAATATTCTTGTCAGTTATATACAAGTAGTGTACGTACAACTATGATGGAATCAATACAGGTATGTGTTTCTACATTTTTTGCATTTACCTTAGAAACATGCCAATGGTGGTAGCGTAACATATTCTGCAGTTTACAGGTTTCCAAAACTGGTTTCTAAATATCCTTTTTTCTATCCTGAAGACATGTTCCCTAAATTCTGAAAAGTCCTGTCGTCGGGACTCTGCAAAACTTGTTTTCCCACTGTGACTCTCCATGTCTCCGGACCAGTGCACCGAGACGAAGGTGTCGACGTCGGCGAAGAACCTCATCCTGAGCACGTCGCTCAGCCCGAGCGGAAAGCTCTGGCTGCTCACATGGTCGCCGCCCCTGACCGCGAAGACGCGAAAGTACTTGCTGTTGAAGGCCACCACCAGCTGTTGCTGTTGGACCTTGCCTCCTCCTCCTCCTCCTCCTCTCTTCTCCCTGGCGAAGCAGACCCCGACCACCTCGTCGCCAGTCTCCATCGGCTTCTCTACCAGCACCGACTGGCCCAGGATGATGTCCATGATCACCAGCTGGTGGGTGCTGCGTACATAGAACATTATAAAGTTTGAACAAAAAAAAATTCATGTTATGATTGCTTTTCGACAACTATCCGGATAAAATGTGTATCATGTCAGTTTTTCGGAAATTTTTGCAAAATTTTGATCAAAAAACGCACATCCGGTTTCGATGTACGTAAAAATGATATTTTTACATTACATAAACACCATAAAATATTATACGTACACCCTACCGTACATTTCATTTGGCGTCTCTCTCTTGCAGTTTGCCAAGTCACATTTAGTAATGCAAGGCATGCACCTTAGTTGTTCCCAATGCTAACAAAAGATCAAGCAAGTGAGGCTTCCAGAAAGCCTTGCTTGGAGGACGCGGGAGTGGATTCCTCGCAAAGTCTGGTCGGGCAGCAACGTGAGCTTAACCTGGTGTGCGCGGCGACGTATCTGCTGTCGTCGGAGAGGGCCATCCCGAGCATGACGCCGCCACTGGAAGGGTCGATGTCCCGGCACACCTCGCTGGTGGAGAGGTCCCACGAGATCAGCCGGTTGGAGATGGACACCACGTACTTCTTGTCGGAGGTCAGGGAGCAGCCAAAGATAGCAAACTCGTGGCCCTCCAGAGAGTACTTGAGCGGGCCGCCGGGAGAGTCCAGACAATGCCTGCATGGTGCTCACATTCATTTAAGAGCAAAAGCGTCCTATAAAACCGAATTTAGCATACTGCAAAACTGGGACAAGAACCGGTTTAAACTTTACTCCTGTGGGTGGTCTAAAATTTGACAGCCAAAACCTGGTTTTTCACCTGAGAGGCACCAGGCAGTTGTGCAGCAGCCCCTCGTAGTCGCACTGCGCCACGAGCCGCCTGATGAGCGGGCACTCCCCGATCCAGGGCAGCAGCCTTCCGGTCAGCTGCGCGGCCAGCATGTCCGGGAACTTGTCTAGCACGGTCCGTCCCAGCTGCAGCGCCCCCGCGACCAGCGCCACCTCCGCCGACAGCCGCCCGACCTCGGCCTCGTCCGCCAGGCCGATGTTGCCGGCCATGTTGCCCTGGAGGAAGACGCCGGCCCGGTGAAAGTCGTCCAGCACGTTGGCGATGGGACCGGCAGAGATCTTGGAGCCGAAGTTCATAAAGGCCTTCGTTCCTAGCTTATGTCAGCCACAAATTAGCTTCGTATAGCTACGAATTACAAAATTATAGTTTGTGGCCATTTGATGCAACCTCTTTTTTAGCTACCATGAGTCCATGACGAGCTTTTCTTGTACGAGTATGAAGCTACTACAATTTTTGACAAATTCATGGCTACAAATCTACGAACGAAGGTTTTTATGAAATTTGCCCCTTGGCGTGCATCCAGGCGTAGGAGAAGAGCACCCTCTGGCACAGCTCCCCCGTTTGGCAGGCGCCCAGCAGGTGGTGGGGCAACTCAGAGAACTTGCGCAGGTTGTACCTGCAATTTGGTCATTAGAGGGAGGACGGCGTTCTAGTACAGTACACCATGTCCATTAAAAACAAACCAAACTCCTTCTTCCATTTACAGTAATACAAAAGTATTTAAAAATACGGCAAAATGAATGACTTTCGGACGTGCAATTTAAAACATCTTTTTAAAGCACAAAATTCATACGACTACAAAAAAATTATTTAAATAGATTCATGTATGATAAAAAAAAAGGGAACAGACGATAAGTGTTAAATTCAGGGTTTTTTTCTGTTGCGATTTCTTTGCATTTTAATTTGTGTCCTGACCTTTTGATGGCCGACGTCTCCCCGACGAAGACGTTGGGCTGCTGCGGGACCTTCCTGTCGGCCGTGCCGGACTTCGCCGTCACCTTGAACCTCTGTCGCTGCAGTTCGGTGTATCTTTTTTTTTGTTAAAAAAATAATAACGGATATTCGAAACTGCACGAAACAGAACTTTTTCCTCCTCTCTCCCCTGTTTTGCTTACTTGAAAGGCTTTTCCCTTCCCCCTGCCCAGGTGCCCATGAAGTACTCGCACATGACCCCGTGGAGGAAGCGCCTTTTCTCAGGGTCGGAAAGATACCGCTTGGCGGACACCTCGCGAAACTAAGGAGGGGGGCAACAAGTTGATTTTGCAAGTACAGTCGATCTCCGATTTAGTGACACGACTGTCACCTCCAATTTAATGATTTTTTTTTAAAGACTCTTTCCTCCTTTACCCGCGAAGTGCTTGTGCTGCCTCCTTTTTCTGGTCAATTTGTCCAGTGTATTTTCATAGTGTTGCAGGAGGGCAAGTAAAGCAGCAACAATAGCAACAACAGCAGCAACAGCAACATTAATAACGAGGAAGAGCCACATCAAGTACGGTAGATCCTACACCTGCTTATGCGCCCATGCGATGACCCTGACCCCGTCGGCCTCGTTCTCCGTGAAGTGGTGCTGCAGCTCACGACGGAGCTTCGTCCACAGGATGGGCGGGATGCGTCGGACTTGATTGGTTGAGCGAGGGGGAGACAGAGATAAATGTTACAATCACACAATGTGTTTTCCCAAACCGCATTTTGTAGTTACATGACTACATTTTGTACTTACATGATTAGTTCCATACTATTCCTTAATGCGAGTTGTTGGCCTTAATTTAGTTGATGTTTTCTATGAAAGCGCTGCAAAAAGTGCGGTAAATTGAGCTCAACATGCACCCTGCGGCAGGTGGTACTGGAAGACCTCCGCCAGCGCCCTGTCGTCCAGACACAGGATGTCCTCCAGCTCCGACTCCGACAGGCCGCTCTTGGACGCCGTGATGTAGCTGCAGATCAGAGCAAGTCAAAAAGCTCTATATGTTGTGGAAGGAGCAGTTGGCAGACCTCCTCCAGACCTACTCTTGTCCTCGTGGGGGGGGGGAGTCAGGTAAGAAGGTCACAAAGAACTTGTGGCATTGCTAGGAACAAGGAACTTGCTTGCATTTCGTGGCTCTTATTTCATATCTATGTAGATAATTCCACTGACCAAAAGCACTCAGCATCGGCTTAACTCCGGTGACCTGACTCGTGGAATTAATTGGTGTATCTCTCACCCGACTGCGTGCCCGACGAGGACGGGGCCGAACTTGGTCTCGAGGTCCTCAAACAGGTCGGAGATGGAGAGCTCCACCGTCCTATAAAAGAAAGACATATCGGTTAATACTCGTATACGTACGGATGTTGCTTTCGCATTCATACAATTCCCGCTTAAGTGGTAAATGTTCAAGAAAGATTTTTTTTTGCTTATCTTAGATAGCCACTTATCCAAACAAGAGCATACTATGTGCTACCGTAGTATGTACGTACAAAGTAGAATGCTTTAACTCCTCAAAAGTTAAAAGTTACCATGTACGTAAGTTACATACGTATCTGCTTCCTGCTTAATTGGGTTCGACTGATATTGATTATTAAGTCGTTTGTTTGCCTTCCCCCCTTCCCTATAGTACCTTGGGATGACGGTCTGTTCCTCCAGCGTGTAGCTCTTCCAACGCTTGGTCTCCTCGAAGCAGAGAGACATGAAGAGGGGCAGCGAGCACCTCCTCATGGCGTTGGAGACCACCCGCCACTGGTGGTTGGTCAGACGCCTGCCGACCTTCTCCAGCCAAGTCCGGATGATGTTCATGGAGACCTCGTGGCCGATTTCGCCGATGTCGAGGGTGTTGCCGCCGTTGCCGCCGTTGTTGCTATTGTTGCCGTTGTTGCCGTCGGATGAGGCGTACATGTCCAGGAACCGCTCGATCTCCGCGCCGTTCTCGTCCCCACCGCTCCTGCCATCGTCCTTGGTGATGGTGATGACGACCTTGACCCCCTCAGGCAGCTCCTGCGGCAGCCAGGAGGTGGCACCGTTCTGGAAAGAGTTCCTGAAGAAGACGTCCAGGGAGTCTACGAACAAGAGGTGAAACAGGGTTGAGCACGTTTTGGGCATGTCCCTTTTAACTCAAGCCCCTTAAGCTCACCGAGGAGGATGAGCACTAGCATGCTCTTCTTGGCCGCCTCCGCCAGCAGGATGAGGAAGAAGTTCTTGAGCGGGACGAACTCCTCGGGAATGCTTTCCATGGGAACCTGCGCTCATCCTGTCGTAAGAACATCTTGACAACTTGCTGACACTCCTGCTCACACCTCCAGGTTGTAGCTGAGCTGCTGGCAGATGGAGTGGAGAGCCGTCTCGATGGTACTGCACTGCGGAGTGGTGCCCAGGAAGCGGACCACCGTCACCAGGCTGGGGTCGTTCTTCAGCCAGGAGGCTAGCATATGGATTTACCATGTGTCATGTAATATCGTATTGAAGACCACTTTGCAGGCGCATGGTAATAAGTCCAGGTCCTTCACTAAATTCGAAGTTTCTCTGTACCCACCAGCCAAGGTTGCGACCTTTCCCAGCAGGCAGGTCTTTCCCGATCCCGTTGGCCCGTGGATGATGTAGGCCCTCCTCTGGGTCTTGCTGACGATGTAGGAGCGCACCTGGTCTAAGACGTCCTCCCTGCCCATGAAGCTCTCTGTCTCCTGCGTCGCCACCATTATGTGTTTTTTTTTGCACAGGATCTTCAACTAAAATTCTAACAACCCACTTTGAATTGGTCTTATTCGTACATTTATCTATTTGAGACCATGAAACTCAGGATTAAGAAGGATTACTTTGAATTTGGTGCTAGTGGAAGAAAAGGAGACAAAGTCTTCCATATCTCCGTGATCTCACCTTCCTGCACCTGTCCAGGTGTCTGTGGATCTCGCTGGCGATGGCAAAGCGGACGCTGGTGTCGTTCCGCTTCATGGCCTTGTCCAGCAAACGAAGTATGCCCTGGAAAAGTTAAAAAAAATTTTTTTTTGTCATAATCGCATTTTCATGACGTTGGTGGTAGTACTTGCAGACGTGCCCAATATTAAGGGACATCTATGCGGGAGGCAAATTGCTCCCAGCATGAAGAGGTGTGCCAAGGCCCAAATTTAGAGGTCAACGCCCATATAGTTACATACCTAGGTACAAAAAGGGTCTTTCCACTATCTTTTTAGTCCTCTGTGAAACCACAATGATGACAGAGTAAACAGGCGGGGTCTTTCTTTCGCGTGGAACTACTAGAAAAAGCACTAACGACTGTGCCTTTTTTGTGGATAGGTTTTTATAATAAGGAAGAATGCAACAAAGCATTATCCTGATTAGTCTCGAAAATGGCTCCGACGGACAAGGTGCAATTTTGGTTGTTGGCCACTCTTTCCTCCTTCTCCTCCTCCTACTTCTCCTTCGCCCTGGCTGAAAGTTCCCCCACCGTGCAGGCATGGAACATCACAATTTTAAATAATCGTCAGTGCAATACAAATTTGGCTTTAAACAAGCTTTCTGACGTTGTAGTAAAGTCTTTTCAATAGTAATTTTAAGATGAATATTTACGGTATTGTACTACAAATTATTCATTCAATTTCTGCAACATTTCATTCTTAACAATTGTTTTCCGCACTTGACCAAAATGAGAAGGTGGCCCACCTTCAGCCCAACGGCACCTTCTCCACCTCCACCTTCCTCCGCCTGGAGCGCGACGGGCTGGGGGGCAGCCTAAGGGACCTCACCGTCTGCATATGGGTCAACATGTACTTTCTCAGGGGGACTTCCACCTACTTCTTCTCCTACGCGTCGGAGAGCGACGACAACGAGTTCGCCGGGAGTGAGAGCGAGAGCAGAGTTGACAACTTTTCTGGAAGGCAATGTGCCAAATTTCA
>JAAUYM010082145.1_pt1 | contig 24213 bp, 19 predicted proteins | sample 7278001 | NCBI WGS metagenome assembly JAAUYM01 (sample SAMN14350224, study PRJNA611818) | marine sediment metagenome | isolation source: surface marine sediment (1.8m) | place: French Polynesia: Moorea | collected 2018-08
GCCGATCCTTTCCCCTCTCCCGGTGGCTTTGGAGGAATGCAGACGATGGGCTTCCTCTCTCTCAGCCTCCCCTGGGCCAGCACCCTTTTGGTCATGGATTCATCCTCCTCTTTCTGCACCTCCTCCTCCCTCTCGGTGGAAGTTGCTTCTTTTTCTCCCTTCTTCTGCCTCTCGAACTCCCTCTGCTCCCTGAGGAGGTCCTCTTCGGTGTCACCCTTCTTGGGACGACGGGGAGGGGCGAACATGACGATGGTGAAGGAGGACTTCGGAGAAAAACTGTCGGAAAAAAAACCTTGCTTTATTTTCGTAGGCGTTTAAAAACAAAATAATAAACACAAAAAATTATCGACAAAGTTTGTCTTACACGTACTGTTATGCACTGTGAGTCGGAGTCGGCACACCGGTACGTGCAAGTCCTGTTCTAGTCTGACCCTATCTATTCGAAGAGTCCTCCGTGATCCACGATAGAGACTTTGAAGTCTTGATTCTGATTTTCTGTATCTGCACTCTGCACTCTCTTCTGTACTCTCTACAGCAGCAGAAGCATGCAAAACAAAAACAAACCGGGAGTAGTGATAGACAGAGCCACGGCTCGAGCTCATATTAGTGTAAGGTTTTAAGAACGTCGTAACAACTCATTTAATTTGATTCAAGGAGAAAGGCGACAGAATGAACACTACGAATGCCTTGCTCTTGACGATTCTTAAGCTACCCAATTCTCTTTACGAATAATTTTGTCCCGATATTTGCATACAACCCGACAGGACTTTTCAGTTACGCAAATTGTATGAAGTTTATAAGTACCTATTTGTTCCATTACTTATTTCTGATAAGTAGCTGATAAGTATACTGTAAGCCACTCTTTTTACAAACATAGGTACTGCCATAGAACGTAGGAATAAACTTATACTACAGTCTGTGGTCTACTAGAACAGGGTGCAGTGAATCTAGTACCGTACGGTATACTGTATACCGTATAATTGCGACATATGTACTTGTACTTGCAACCTAACGTTCAGATCAACTCCACTCTCATTGAAGGCACGATTGGAACGTACGCAAGCTGCCGCCCGTAAACAGTGCTGCCAAAATTTTGTTAAATAAAAAGACAACAGTCTTGCAAAATGAGGAAAACAGCAGAGGCTCGTCTATTTTAAGCAATTCTCTGATGCACAGAAGTTTTTTATGCATAGTTGTCTGTGGTCTGTTGAGCTTAGGTTGTGCGTATTTTCAAACAGCGTCATTTGATATCCCATCACTTTTCCTTAAACTTCTGTTTTTTTACCCTACGCCCTTGCCCACACGACATCTGGCAGATCTGCTTCTCTTTTCCTGTGTTTTTCCCCTGTTCTTATTGACTCTTTTCTCCTGCCACCCCGGTTTTTTTAACTCTACTACTGTGCACCTACTGTGAATCTCTGGATTCTCTTTCTCTCTTTTCTCCCTCTCAAGGCCACCTCCACCGCCACCGCCACCGCCTTGCTTTGCGTTGCGCCTCCCTCCCTTCCTCCCGGCGGCAGGCGGGAACGGGAAGGGGGTGCGTGCACTCAATGGCGACCAAAGGAGGGGAAAACGATGTCCATGATAGCACAGGCACAGGCACAGGCACAGAGCAGCACAGCGCAGCACAGGCACAGCAGCAGCAGGAGAAGGCAGACAGCAGCAGCAGGCAGGGACAAAATAAGGGGGGTGATGGTGATGATGCTCACACACGTCTGGTGACCAGGCGGGAAAAGGAGACAAATAAGGAAAAAGGAGAAAGGCTTCAGATGTGCTTAAAAATTGGATGAACGTACCTATTTTGTCGATAGAGCAAAACAGTTATTAACCGTTCACAGAGGCATTCTGCGCCTTAGGTTTCACAAAGCACTGGCAGATCACTCAAAAATAAAATCTTTACTCTGAGGAAACCAATATAGTTTTTTTAAATAGTTGGTTTGGTGACTTTCTCTAGAAAATTGTGGCATCAGTCTGTCTCGCCGCACTGGGAGCTTGTTTTGCCCCTGCTCAGAGGGGAGGGAAAAGAAAAAGGAAAAAAGTGTCTCTTGACCCCGAATTTCGGGACTAACGGTGCGTTGGCGAGCCCCGGAGGACGTCCACGAGGAAGGCCAGCACCGTGTGGAGGGCGACCTTCTCCTTTCGAAGGGCGATTTTCCGCCTCTGAAAAAAACAAAAATTTCCCCCTCCCTCCCTTGTTGGAGTGTCCTTTTTTTTTGCAGCTGCCCTCCCTCTCCCGAGTGTCGTCTGGCCCGGGCTGGAGTGGGGGCCGGCAGAACGGGCAGAGCGGAGCAGAGCGGACGGGAAGAAAAAAAAGAAGAGAGACCTCCTCCCCCGAGACCCGCAGATTCGACTATTACGCAGTGATTTCGTAACGCTCTCCACCTCGTTGTCGTCCGCCCCCTCCCCTGCCCCTCGAGACGATCCTCCTCCGTGGGGGTCGTCGGAGTGGAGGAGTGAGACGGCCGCGAAGAGGGTGGAGCGGACGGGGAGCAGCGAGGAAGCGATGGTGAGGAAGGGGACGTCGGCCACTTTCACCTTGACGATGATGGGCTTTTTTAGGTGTTGTCTTTGCTTTTGCAGATGATCTGCATTACCTTTTTTCCTTGGGTTTTAGCTCTCCACTTCCAGTGCTGGCTGGTGTTTGATGCAACATTTGCACTTTTTTATACTGTACAGAGCCATACCACGTAGGGCAGAGCTGCAGAGAGGAAGTACATGTTCCAGTACGTTTGCCTTGGAAGGAAAGAAGGGGGGAAAGCTTCCGGTTACTCGTTATTTTTAATCATGGATGTACGTACCCTAGGTCGCATAATTGATTTGACTGATCAAGGAGTCGTTGAGGATTTAATTGCTTCCGATTTTGCTGCTCTTTTTTTGCCGTTGGTATCTATGGATGTGTTTATCTGTTTCAGAATTGGATCCATGTTCTTGTAATGATGGTCTGGGCTGACGATTAGTGTCAAAAGGCACACTTTACGATGGCAGCCATCGAGGACAACAGTGCCTCTTCCTTCTTGGACGAGCTGAACGAGCTGCTCCAGGGCAACGGAAATGGCACCAAGGACGACGAGGCGAACAAAGGCGAGATGCCGGAAATTCCTGGCGTGGTGGACAACGCCCTGGACCTCCCGGCGGCGGCGGCACGGAAGGAAGACGGTGGCCCGATGCTGCCGGCCGCCGTCTTGGACTCCATGCTGCCCAAGGAGGTGATGTCGGCCCTGGTGCTGGAGGCGGTGAACGGATTTACCTTTCTGCTGGACGACCAGTGCGTGTGCCAGGTGGTGTCGGAGGCAGCGGAGGAGCTGCTGGGGCCGGGTTCGCGGACCGGGATGGAGGGCGCGCGGGTCTACGACCTCATCCACCAGGGGGACGTGGCCAGGTTCAAGTTGGGCGTCATCCGGTGCGAGCAGGACGAGGAGCCGCCGGGACACGCCAGCTACGGGGCCGGGTTTCTCAAGTCCAAGGTGTTCACCTGCCGCTTCCTCGAGCATTGCCGCCATGCCCTCGTCCCGGCCGACGATCCGCGCAGGTACGTGTCGATGCAGGTGTCCCTGGTGCGGGTGACGCCGGGGCACCAGGTGCCCAGGATGGTTGACTGTCGTGGCCGGCCTTGCGACCTGTCGCGCAGCAGGATCTTCTGTCTGGCGCGTAAGGTGTCCAGCGGGGAGAGGAACCAGTACTTCCCGGTGGAGCTCTTCACCACCAAGCTGGACCCGGCCAGGGAGTTCAGCGTGGGGGTTGTGGACACCACTGGCATGAACTCTGTGCACGCCAACACCATCTCCCGTGTCCTGCTGGGGCGGCCACTGGCCGACAGTGCCTACCCGAAGGACCGGCACATCCTGCGGTCCCACCTTGAGGCGTGCGTGAAGGAAGGGGAGGCCCTGAGCCCGGTGTACCGGATGTGCGTGGTGGACCGGGACTGCAGTGACGCCTACGTCCACGTCAAGAGCAAGTCGCGGTTCTTCAAGGCGGCACCCATGGTCGGAAACTACGAGAGTTTTATAATGTCCACACATTCCATCATCGGAGAGACCGAGCTTCATGCGGAGGATCTCCCCGAGAACAATGACATCATCAGGATACAGATGGGCGAGGGCAGCCGACAGCTGCTCAGTGCCCTCCAACAGCAGAGTCAGAACAAGGAGCAACTGCAGCAGCAGCAACAGCAGCAGCAACAGCAACAGCAGCAGCAACAACAGTTCCTGGAAAGTCCCTCCACTTTGTCATCGTCGTCGTCTTCGATGCCAGGTCCGTCCAGGGGCTCCAAACCCGTCAACAACAACTTCTTGAAGAACCAGCTGCAGCAATCAAGAACGTCACCCACGTCCAGCAACGAGGAGGGCGACAGTGCCAAGGGGATGGATGCTGAGCAGAAGAACCTCTTACTGAAGCAGATCCTCAATGTGAACTACTCTCGCGAGGACGATGACAAGGCAAAGAAAGATGTCCCTGCGGAGACATTGCCCAAGGCGGGAGGACAGCAGCAGAGGCCAGCGTCGCCCGACGTGTCAAACTCCAGGATCCTCCAGCTCCTAAGTCAGCACTCGGACAGCAACGTTCCTCCTCCTCCTCTCTCTCGTCCTCAGCCCACGTCATCTACTTCGCCGGCGGCAGGAGTCAAGCGAGCAGCAGCGGCAGCAGCGGCAGCAGCGGCGGTATCGGCCACGACTATGACGGTGACGACCTTGTTGGAGGGAGAACCGGCGGCGAAGGCCACCCCGCCGTCGCCCTCTGGAACAGAGTCGACGGTCATCAAGCAGAATCCGTCTTTGGCCAACCTGCTGGCCAAGCCCATGCAGAGCACGGTCTCCGTGCCGCCACCAGTCCCCACCAAGTGGCACCAGGAGCCGAAGGAGAAGTTGCCAAAGGGTGAGGAAGGAATGAAGAAATTTCTTCCGCCACACCCGGCGGAGAGGGCAGCCGCTCTCTCGGCAGCTCAAGTATCTCCTGCGGCGGCGGCGGCAAATGCGGCCTCCGCGGCGGCGGCGGCAGCAGCGGCAAGTGCGGCCACCGCGGCGGCGGCAGCGACAAAACCTGCGAGGCGAGGCGGGTCACTCGGTACCTCCTCATCAACTGTCCCACCCAACGTGTCTGTGCCGCCCTCGGAGATTGACTGTGAGAATCCGGACGCCATGCTGAGCGAAATCCTCGAAGGAGTCATAGACATCCAGGTAAGGAGAGGTTTAAGGCACTTCACTTTTGTCGTGGTATCGCCAAATACGCCAAGTCATTAAATATGACTACTATTTGTTAACTAGCCTAAGCCTACCCGGTTCGCTGGGTAAGATTTGCCAATAAAAAAGATCAAAATACAACTTGCCACACTGGGAGGCCTTTGGCCTTTGGCCTCAGGCATGTAGCTCAACGTATCTGAGCTCGCTTTGCTCACTATCTAGATCAAAATACAATTTACCACACAATTTGTCAGGCCTCCCAGTGTGGCTCAACGTATATGAGCTCGCTTCGCTCGCTATCTACAGATCAAAATACCAATCGATCGACATAACTGAACTCGCTTCGCTCGCTATCAACATCAAAATACAACTCGCACACTGCCTTCGACCTTCAGCCTTTGAGCTCGCTTTGCTCGCCCTATTTGGGCACTCTTATAAAAAGTTTTGGGGATGCTGAACAACTTTTATTTTATGCAACTTTTCGATTAAAGGCCTGTGAAGGCAATGTGACGTATTTTGAACTAGATAGAGAGCGAAGCTAGATAGAGAGCAAAGCAACACAGCTACGTTGAGCCACACTGGGAGGCCTGACGCCGAAGGCCAAAGGCCGAAGACAGTGTGGTAAGTTGTATCCTGATCTAGATAGCGAGCGAAGCGAGCTCATACGTATACGGTACATTGAGCCACACTAGGAGGCCTAACATATTGTGTGGCAAATTGTATTTTGATCTAGATAGTGAGCAAAGCAAGCTCAGATTCATTGAGCTACACTGGGAGCTCACTCCCAGTGTGGTGAGTTGTATTTTGATCTTTTTTATTAGCAAATCTTACCCAGCGAAGTGGGTAGGCTTAGGCTAGTTAACAACACTGACTGGTAACATGAATAGCTGCTATTTTGAGCAGACACGGATATTTTGATTTTTTTTACGTTTTATCCACCAACTATGTTAATTACTATACCACAGGAAAAGAGCCCTTCTGGCACAAGCGCTACCAGCAGTGGCGGAACCGGTGGGTCTGGCACGGGGGGTGCTGGAACAGCAGGCGTTTCCTCGGCCGGAAGTGGTGCCAAACCCGCGTTTTCCAAGAGGGGACCAAACATCGCCGAGATCGAGAACATCGAGAAGTTCCTGGCCGCCACCGAGGCCGCCCGAGAGTTCCCCTCGGCCAACCTCACTGCCAGCGCTCCTGCCTCCTCCGGCTCGTCGTCCCCGTCGATGTCTGCCCACCCGTACAACCGGAGCCAGTCCGCCTCCTACTCCTCCCGAAGCGGGTACGGACTTCTTCAGACAATGGCCGGTGTCGCCTCGCCGGGCTCCACCATCCCGGTGGCCTCCAACGCCAACAACGTCAACAGGGAAGGCGGCGCGGGGCTGTCGTCGGCGAGCCACCACGGCCGGGCCGTCAGGCAGAACTCAAGTCCGGTGTCGCTGGTGCCAAGGATGAACGAGCTCCTGCAAGTGGTGCCGCCCAACGTTTCCATCCCCGCTGACACCTGCTCAGACCTTGATTCCCTGGTGCAGCTGCACCACCAACGACGCCGCTCCTGCAGCGGAGGAACCCTCCATCCAGGCGGCGGAAGCGGCGGCAACCTCCTGTCAGATGCGACTGCGGTGACGGTGTCGCCCAATGCCGCTGTGTCCAGCGGACCCAAATCAGCAGGCAGTGTTCTCCACAGGCCGCCTCCCGCACAACAACAGCAGTTGCAGCAGCAGCAGCAGCAGCAGCAGTCGGCATTGTCAAGTCAACGGCGTCACCCCCAGCAGTCCTTCGCATCTCAGCATCCGCAGAGCAGGATGCTTCTGCAGCGAGTCCCGCAGTTGCACCCCGGGTCCGTTCACAGGTCGCAGCATGCCCACCACCCTCCTCCGCAGCTGTCGCCAGGCGCCAGGACACCGGCAGTGACGGCCACCAACCTGTTGGTCCAACAGTTGAACTCGGCTCCCCTGAACCAGCAGACGACGAGGCAGACCTCTCAGCACCACCCTGCTGGCTTCGCGGCCGGCTTCAGCGCCCAAGGAAATGAGGCCAAAATGGATCCCCTCATTCAGCAGAAGCAGCAACAACAGCAGCAGCCGCCACTTCGCCTGGGGGACAATCCGACTGCTCGACATGACTTTCCTGGTTTTGTTGGTAGAGCCCCTCATCACCAGGTGCAGCGGTACCCACAGGAGCATAGTCATCAACCGCAGCAGCAGCCACATAAGGTGTCCAGGGGATCAAAGGGCACGCCGGAGGCCGGGGCAGGAGCCGCGGCTAGGATCGGGGATGATCCCAACCGATCACTGCTTCAGCAACTGCTGTCGGAATGAGCTGTGAACAACGAAAGAAGCTGGTGGACTGGGAAAGAAAATTCATCTTCTGATTACCTCAAAACACGCAAAAAGTGTCTTTAAATCTCGCTGGCCAAAAAAGAGAGAATGGCCACTTATCATCCTTGGACCTGGAAAGATTTTGAAAAAAAATCCACTAATTTTTGTATCTGTAATCTTACCGCAACGGTAATGTTGGCTGTGTTGCTGTTCTACTCATCCACTTTGTCTGTGTGAATGGCACTTCTCTTTCCCCCCGACCCTCAACAACAAGAAGTTGCAATCAATTGCTGGGAACGTAAACGCAGTGACCAGAGGATTTTTTTTCACTACTACAATAAGTTCATCTGTGAAGCTTTGGTCAAAGCGCATCGTATTGACTTTGGAACGAAAAAGACTGGCCTCCCCCCCTCACTTCTTCCTTACCTTACCTCTTTTTAGACAGGAAAAAGCACTGGCACTGGCATATTAACTTTATTCCTTGCAAGCTGATTTTTTTTTGAAGGGGGGGATAAAAAGAAAAAAGGAAGCCGGAGTTACTTACTGACACTTCTGTTGTCCGTAAAATGAGGTCTTTTGGACTGAAGTGAAGCTTTTCTGCGTGCTATACCCACTATGGCGGACTTGGGGAATCGACACTGTGTGGTTAGATTGGCAGGTCTGTGTGCTTTATCTTCCTGCAGCATCAGCAGCATCAGCAACAACATTGCTGAAATATTGTTTTTCCCGTGTGTAAGCAAGAAAAAAGAGAGTTTATTCTATCCTAATCTGCAAATACACGAAGCACTGTGTATGATGACAACTTGGTGGCATATCTGGAGTAATTTTGTTGTGCAGGGCGCTGGAATGGAATGGTTGTAGTACTCGTACACACAATTCTCTTGAAGTGTAACTTGTGTATACGTAGGCACGGGTAGTTGGATATGCTTGCTCCTTGTGATCTCCTGGCGGAGAGAGGTGACTCACTCACTCCCAGGATACTGTCACCGATAGGTGGTTGGGGCTGGAGGTTCTGGGGGGGAGGGGGGTAAAATCCCCAGTTGGTCAGATAAAACGAGTGATGCTCATAACAAGAGCCGTCACTGAATGAACGCAGAACGCAGTGAGTTAAATAGTGCGAGTACATCCAGCAAGAAAATTTAAATAATAATAAATGAGAGTTATAGGTAGATTTGTATCCAATGTTATTTATAAATGATATTTTAATAGTGCCTCACTTCCAAGATATTGTAATTCTAAAACAAATCATCTAATTTTAAAATCTTTAAAACATGCTAAGTGGAGAATTTATGTTACTGTCTAAAGTTTCTAAGAAGCCCAAATTTAAAATAAACAGTAATTGTTTTTTTTTGAGAAGTTTCATTTCCAGCCTGACAATACCATGCTCACACTATTTCGATGTTCACCCTCCAAATAAATTACACCGCAAATTTTCGAAACCAACACATGTTTAAAATTTGTACGAGGCCCAACCATGATCGTGTTTAGCACCTTGCTCGGTTTCTCTCTTGTCGAAGGCATTATCTTTGTCGGCCTTGGCGCATATGTTTTAAGCATTGTCGCAATGGCAGCAACGGTGGAGAGGGGCACAAAGCCGATGACGGAAGCCTTGACCAAGCTTCACGTCACCTATTTTGGACTGAGAATGGCCGGGGCCTGCCTGGTGATCACGGGCCTCATACTTGTCGCGCGAGCGATCCTGATGTTACTCGCACTGTTCGCCAACCTGCCGGCTCCCCTGGCCGCGGAGACCAGGGAGACCTTGAAGGGGCACGGGGAGACGACGGCGGCTTCGCCGTCTTCGCTGCCCTCCCCAGTAGACTCTGAGCCCGCGTCGGAGGCCAAGGAAGTTTTCGACCCAGAGATCCGGACGCCGGGAGTGCTGTCGCAGGCGGTTGTGGCGCACAAAGGCCGCGCCGGAGGTGGCGCTGGCGCTGGCGGTCGTGCCAACAAGCGCAAGCATAGGGGTGACGGGAAGGGGGCTAAGCGCAAGCGCAAGCGCAAGCGCAAGCACAAGCACAAGCATCAGGGCGCCAAGAAGGGGGCGGCAACCGGCAAAAGATCGTCGTCGGCCCACCCAGCTAAAAAGAAGAAGTCCTCCCACCCAGCCAAAAAGAAAAGGCTCGACTAGAGCGAGCTGTTTAGGCCGACTCGGGCGCGGGCGCGGACGCGGGCGCGGACACGGTGAGGTTCAAGGTAATTTCCAATGCTACATAGTACAAGCTCCTCCCACAGCTGGTGGACCCGACTGAACGTTGAAAACATATACGTAAAATCCGAACTGTTTGATGTAAAATAAAAAAAAAAGAAGGGAAAAAATCTACTACCATTGTTAGATAGGTGGAAGACTTTTAAGCAAAACTCTCTTAATCTTTGCCAGCTTTCTCGCCTGGCCGGCACTGGACTTCCGGATTTATTGATCTACCATCACTCCTACGTATGTGCATGCCTAAGGCAGGCTGCCTTTTCAGCATAGTGTACCACGAAACCATTACCAAGGGTACCACTTTATAAAATCGCAATTAAAAGTGTTGTCTGGCCAAATCGAGCTTTATGTACGGTTTTGTACAGTTATGGAATTATGGGAATTAAGTATAACTAGTTTTCTTGATAGAATTGTAACTGTGTATCAGTAACTAGCTACTTTTTCGAGCAGATTAACGGGAACTGTAGGTAGTTCCATTCAGAAGGTAACTTTTCAGTATCTGGTGCTGCTACTGTTGTCCTAAGTACGAGTACTATACTACATAACTAAGTGCTAAATAGCAAACGTGTCATTTCTAAGGAGATATCTTAATGTGCGCATACGGTACTGCAACCGAAAATTTGCAAAATTGTAACAACCTAGCCTAAAGCTACCCTATCTACTGGGTAAGATTTGGCAAGAGCAGGAGATAAAAATTTTAATCTGACGTCCTCCTGCCTGACATTTTTTTTTTTTTCATTTTTGGGCATAAAAGGGGCACCCCATTTAGGCACCCCTATAAAAATTCTTACTACCTATGTCTGCTTGAAAAAAGCACCCCCATGCAAATTTTGAAAAGAATTGGTCCAACCTCTGGTCAGCAACCTGTAAAAGACAGACAGACAGAGAGATTAGAGAGATCATTCGCCTGCTACATGTACATAGTAGAAGTGTTTACACAACATAAGACGACTTATGCCGACACAATCAACACCCAACCAACAACGCATTCTTAATAAACTTCCGACTGAGCTTCGAGGCAAAATTTTTGTTACTAAGCACCGATTGAGCATATAAATCGGTGCCAAACGTGCAAAAACGTGTTTGCAATGTGTGTATACTATATTTCAACTGAGCTTCCATTTTGCATACCACATACGTTGGTGGTTGGGAGGCCTTCACCGCCAGTGTCCTAAAAAAGACGGAGTTTGATGCCCTCTCACTCCAGACGTCTGGGTGTTGCTCTCTCTCTCATCTCCAATCCTTCTTTCTCTCCCTCTGCAAGCCGCATCACTTAGCCCAGCTCTGGCTTCTTTGTGAAGGTCACTAACCACCCAAAGCCAAGACCTAAAGCATAGAGGCCGTTTTTTTAGCCTACTTTTTTATGGAGGAAAGATCAAGAAAGTATCCGTGCTGTCTAGTACTATGTACGGTACATACTGTACATACGTGGTACAGAATGGAAAAGAAAGAAATGTTTTATTTTATATAATACTAAAATGTAGTACAAGAAAGCATGGAACACCTCTCTGCTCGGACCCACTCAGTCAGTGCCAGAGACTGGAAAGCAGAAGGCGAGAGAGAGAACTCCACAGAATTTTTATCCGTCAGGCACATGTGTGGAAGGAGGGGAGGGAGGAAAAGAAACTTAATTATTTTTTTCTTGCTGGCAGAAGAAGATTTCTTAAATCGTGATCCAAGAGAAGGCACATGCGCCCAGTGGACAAGTGGCATTCCACAATTGTCTCCTACGTATTGCTATCATTTCTTGGGCTTACTACGGCCCCCAGTCTGTAGGTATATAGGCTCCGAAAGCTCCCAGACAATTATGCTTGGCATTCAGCCCCCTTTAGAGGAGAGGGTACCATATCGCTACGCGTGCCGACGATGATGAATGAAAGCGCGTCTATTATTGGTCCCCCTTCTCTTCCCCTTCCCTCGCCAGCACCAAGACTTCTTCCTCACTCTCAATTATGCAAGAAAGCAGCTTCCTTTCTCCTCTCTGAGCGCCCTTCTCCATGTATGTAATGTAGCACGTACCAGTACAGTACAGTATCCATGTCCACAGCAGGCAAGGCGCCGTGAAAATGAAGGAGGGAAAAGAAAAAGAATACCACTCACTAGTGTACCACACGAACCGTGCGGACTAGTGCCATAATTGGTTCCAAATGTCCCTTCGTCACGCTACTAGAGTATGTACTACTGTACACATATAGGTATATCCTTTGTACGAGTTATGGAGGAAGGACCGGAGGAAAACTGTGCCACGTATTTCATCCCTGTGGAAAGGGGGACGCTTTCTTTTCCGAGGAAAAAGGGCTTAGTCGAAACGAAAAAAAAATCCTGAAATTTTAATGCGATTACTTACTTCTCTCTCTTCCCTTGCTGCCAGGTCTTAATGACTACTTGGCACTACCAAAAAAAAAGGCAGGAAAGAGGTGGAGACGGGTGTACTACAAAGATAATAGCCTCCATTCTGGGGGCAATGGCAGCAGCAGCGGCGGCGGCGGCAATGCCAGTCAATAAATCAAATAGCGATTCCCAACCTAAGGGGTGCTACTCGTACGTACAGTCAGTAGATTGCCAAGCAATTGATGACAGAGTCTACCCTACTATAGTTTACATCCTAGTACAGTACCTAATAGACAGTTTAGATGCAATTTTTAGAACCAAAGCAGCCTTCCAAAGAAGTATTACCTGATTTTTAAAAAAGATTAATACTGGCACAACGCAATGTTTTAATTCAGCATAATGTTATAGGCACAGGTGTCAGGTACAAATAAAGAAGTTCCTTCAAAGAGACTCGTGAATCTGGCATGCTAAGCAGAAAAAAGGATGGAAACCCCTGTGCCAGTAGGAGAGGGAGAGGAGAAACCATCATTATTCGTTGCCGATAGCTTTTCTTCCCTCATACGTGTATTAGCCCCGACTCGCATGAGGGGGGGAGTCATATCCAATTTCGAACATCCAGCACTTGAGCCGACTTCATTTTGCAATTCACTGATGCTAAATTTCAGCTGTTCCCGTGGTGTCTCTGAAAAGAAAAAAAGGTTGCAAGCACAGATGAAGCTGCCGTAAGTATGTTTGTGTCTGCTTACGGTGCTACCTGCTCTGCTCCCAATCCCATTATTAACCTCGTGAAGCCAAAAGAGGAAAGCAGGAGGAGGAGTGCTCACAGACGCCCCCTTCCTTCACATCCGGCAAGAAAGAGAGTAGCCGGAGGTGGGGGGGAAGAAGTATAGCTTTCTCAGCTCACTCTGCCAAGAAAGTGTCTTCCATGTGAAAAAGATTACAGGCGCACACACGGAGAAACAATGGGGGGGTCCAAGTCCCGTGTAGTCAAGTGAAATTGCTTGGTACAGTAGGAAAAAAGGATTTAACTTGGTTTAGTTTAAAACATTCTTTTTCTCACACGTTATGCAGCAATAGCCTAAATTACGCTCTCACCAAACCACAAACCAATACGTAATGCAGCAAGCAGTGCTTTTTTGCATTTCGCTGTACTAGACTACGTTGCATGTGCATTATGCACGCTTGCACCGGGAAAATAAGAGCTGAAAGAAGATCCACCGTCAGCGCAATCGCACCACTCCCTGATCCCCAATGCTTCCCTGGAGAACAAAGGGAGAAAAAGAGCAGAAGAAGAGGACGGAAGAGAGGGGAAGGGAAAGAAAGGAGCGCGTTGTGACCTATGGAAATGGCTTTGTTATTTGCTTTCCGGATGAAGAGAGAGAGAGAGAGAAAGAAAAAGTAGCCAGCCACTCGAGAGAAGGAGGGGAGGAATGTGGGGAAAAGATGTGGACAGAGGAGAGAAAGAAAGAAGGAAGGAAATTAATAAATAAATAAACTAAAAAGAAAGCATGCTGACCATATGAAACTCACGTTCGCAGAACTGTCAACTCATTATTTGTGGTATAGTAGTAGTGGTGGTGGTAGCAGCCCAAAAGAGTCTGGTTAGTCCGTGGCCAATCACGTGCGTCGTATGCATGCCCGAGCGTACTCTTGTAAGTAGTACCAACCTTAAGGAACAGACCGCGTCTGTGTGCCTACCACTGCTTCATCTTGGCATCATGATACCGTTTCCCTCCCGCCTCCTTCCCTCTTTCCCTCCCTCCCACGAGACTTCTTCTCTCTTACAGACAGCGACGGTCGGAACTTCCCTTGCCCTCTTTCCCTCTTACACTGGCAGTGGGAAGGAGAGAGGGCCTTTCAAGGGGAGATCTTCTCCCTCTTTCCTCCTTCTCTCTTTCCCTTCTTTCAGTCTCGTGGCCTACTCTCTCTCTCTTTTTTCAAGGCTGCGCGCCCACCCTCCTCTTTCTACGTACTAGTAGTGCAGCAGTTTGGAGAGAAGGCTTCAGTGTGGCTTCAGCTGTGCGCAAGACTGAAGAGGGACAGGGAACCCCCCCCCCCAGACTAGGTATACTGCGAAACAATCAAGGCGACAAAGAATTATTACAAGGGGAATGCACCATCGGCCAAAAGAGGGTCTCCCTTTTTCCTGGAGCAACCGAGGCTTTCACCTTTCGACCAAAAAAAAGTGAAGCTAGGGCAGTCTTAGAAAAGCTAGGATAGATTAAAAGGCCCTCCGCAACCTAGTAGTCCTTAGACGTCACCTCCACAGGCGCAATCAAGGTGGTAGCTTGCCATATGCCACCTACAGGAGAAGACAGACAGTCAGAGGCCAGCGGGGACACATCTGTCAACGAGGGAGGAAAAGCCTGATAGAAGAGGAGAGAGGAAAAGAAGGAGGCTCCTCCCGATACTTTGGAAGAAGAGGGAGAAGGAAGAGATGTCCACGTGACAAGAGAGACGGGTGCATCTGGAGCTACCAGAGGAGAAGAAGAAAGGAAGGAAGGGAGATTGCGATAAAAAGTGCTGGAGTAAGCGGAAGAGAAGGAGAGTGGAACGGGCAATAAATTTCATTGCTCTGACAGCGAGACGACATTCTCTCTCTCTCTTTCCATTTTCTTTTTGACGTGGGGTTTATTATTATACCCTGGAATCAGCGCAGTGCTACATGTACGTACGGTACAATGCTGGAAGAGGCGGAGGAGGAGGAAAGGCAGCTAACTTTTCTTTCTGCCTTGTCCTTGTGCTAACAAAGCGCTCTCTCAGCTGAGTGGGAAAGGGCCAGAAGGCCCTGCGGGGGAGGAGAGGAAAAGAAAGAGGGGAACCTGCTGGAAAGACGAAAAAGTGTGTTGTCCCCTGAAGGTGGAAGATAAAAAAAAGTCTCTTCTGTCTCACTTCCTGGACGAGAGGGAAAGTCACCCCAATTTCAGACAGTGACATGGAGAAGAAAAAAAAGCTTTCTTGCTGCTCACTACAAAATTTAAGGTATCTTTAGTACTGCAAACATCCGCCCATGAAAAACACATCACTACGGCTTGGAGAAGAGGAGGAGGAACTTTAATCTCAACTTTCCTTTTACGGATGTTAGTAGACAAGAGGAAGAAAAAACGATCTGAAAAGTTGCAAAAGATCCCTCCACGAAAATCTTCCAAGATGGAAAAGAGGAAAGACTGAGAGAAAAAAAGTATACTGTATTACAACTATTATAACTGCTAAAGAATGTACCAGAGCAGTCCGCACCATCAGTATCACCAACAGGCGGTGCTGAAGAGCCGCGCCCTGCCGAGGTCGGCTGACCCTTCCCCGCACCGGACCACCCGGAGGATCGAGGCCATCCGGGCCATGTCGGCGTCGCCGTCCGCCGCCTCCGGCACCTTCACGGCGGTCCCGGCCGCCGCGGTGGTGTCCCCCACGGCGTCCCGGACGGTCCGGACGGGCTCGCCGGGCGCCGTCTCCACGGCGTCGCAGTACTTTCGCAACCACCCGGAGATGGCGGCGGCGGTGCATAACCGGGAGAAGCGGCTGCAGCACCGAGAGCTCCACCGGAGGGTGGGCGACGCCATGGAGGAGCAGGCTTCTGGTTCGGCAGACGGGCGACGACCGGACGGACGCAGCGTGGCACACCAGGTGCTGTACGTCTGCCACGGCCACTGCTCGGGACCGGAGTGCGAATTTACCCAGTCCATCCGGCACTGGCAGTCCCTGGTCAGGCTGGGCGACGGGCAGTGCTTCAGATCGGAGGTGGTGGAGAAGGCACCACTGTCGCTTGTCAAGCTGGAGGAGAAGAGGCAGTCGCTCGGGAGGATGAAGGAGGTGCTGGCGGGAAAGCTGGAGAGCAAGCAGAGGCACCGGGAGAGGAAGGAGGAGCGACAGAGACAAAGGCGGCGCAGCGCCAGCAAGAGCCCGGCAAGCGCCAGCGGCGGCGGCGGCGGCGGCGGCGGCGCCAACAGGGGCAGCAGCGCCTCCCAGTCTCCCGTCAGTCGGGAGACGCAGACGCCGACGCCGTCGGCGTCGGCCGCGCCGCAGTCGTCATCCCTGGCCCCGCTGGCACATTTTCCTTTCGGGAGTGGCGGCAGTGTCGGAAGCGGCGGCGGCGTCGCTTTCGCCCAGCAGCTGACGGCGCAAACGCCGGAGAAGAGGCCGGCGTCATCGGCCACAAACTCCACTTTGTCCGAACAAGGTATGTTGGCCTTGAACTTTTATATTTCTTAATTTTTATCCTGTGACTGTAAAAGAAGGTAAGGGAACATAGTCAATTTGTGAAAGGTCATCATGGACGACTGACTGTCTTAATTAGTAAAGGGCACATTAATGTCTAATGCATACCTACGTCTTATACGTAGGTACTTAGAATAGTCTTAAATTAGTCCTGTTCTCCATTTGCATCCTCTTTCATTTGCTCTTCCGCAGACATTGGTGAAGTCATCCGCACTCGGCATCAGCAAAGGAGAAGGACGCTCAGTGCAGGGAAAAAGGATTCTGAGACAATGACATCCGTAAGTTTAGTTGAGGGATGCGATAAAAAAAGGAAATCGTTTTTTCCACGCCATGTGTAAAAAAAAATCGACATGTTTTCGCATTTGAAACCATTCTAAGTTTGTTGACGACAAAGAAATGGTTCTTTTGAGAATCCTGACTCAGGACGCTTTTGTGAAGGCGCAACAACTGTGCTCTTGCCCCCACCGCGGTTTGCAGAAGTTCCCCGGCGGAGCTGGGGTCAAGGACAGGGTGGTCTTCACCGAGGTGAGCGCTCAGGACCTGCTGGGCAAGAGCCACGAGGAGCTGGTGCTCATGCTCATCCACCTGAGGAGGCAGGCGGCCAACCTCAACGAGGCCATAGACACCACCAGGTCAGGAGAAACGAACGATGTCATGCACTGCAGATCGAGAAAAAAAAAGACCCACATGGAGCAAAACAGGCAGTTTTATTGCGTGTACAGTATAACCACGTATGTACTAGTGCAGCAGCACCAGTAATTGAAATATTAATAAATGATTTCAGGATGGAGTTGGAGGAGCTTTCTGCATCGCTCCAGATGGCATGCCAAGATCGGAACAAGCAGCTGCTGACGGATCTGCAGGTGAGGATAGATTAGTTTGTACTTTGTCTTGTAAGATTTTCCGCCCTTGTTGTAGTAACTCCTGCCTGATGCTCGAGCTTTCTAACTAACTTTAATTATTTCTTATTTTTTAGGCCCACGTGAGGGAGCTTGAGGAGCAGAGGGCGAGGTCACAGCCGATCGTCAGTCTGGTGGACAACATGGTCAAGTTCGGGTCGCTCTACAAGGGGCCGCAAGTAAGAAGGAGGGAGGGGATCGTCAACAGCGATGGTGTCGCTGACAAATTCTTTTGACACTCCATTGAAATCACATCAGGGGAAACCGGACTGAATGCAGTTTTTCCCCGCATAGGACGCCCCGCTGAGTCACCGCATCCGCAACCTTCCCTCCAAGTCCAACCAGGCGGGCAGCGCGGCCTCAACAGCGACTGCGGCCGCGGCGGCCGCGGCGGCAGCCGCCGCCGCCGCCTCCGCTCCAAAGAACCCCATTCTGGAGCAGGAGGCGGAGGCGGAGATGCAGCAGCGGAAGGCGGACATACAGGTGCGTGCGTGATTGGGGGCCGCCTGGTTGTGCGGAAGTTGATGGAGAAACTGCGCTTCTCAATCCCTTTTCCTTTTCCTCTGGAGAATTGTTTTTCCAGGGAGTTCTCTTTATTGAAAGAACTAGCCTAAGGCTACCCGCTTTGCTCGGTAAGACTTGGCAATGGCAGAAGGTCAAATTACAAGTCAACTGACTGGAAGACCTGAGATCTGTGACTTTAGGCATCTCATATGGGTTGCCATGTCTGAGTTCGCTTTGCTCGCTGCCCAAAATATAAACTTAACAAGTTTTGGCGTAAAATGGGTACTTCCTTTTGGGCAATTGTATAAAAAATTTGGGTGTGCTGAACGACTTTTATTTTAAGCAACTTTTTGATCTAAGGCCCAGAACAGCTATTTTTAATTTTTGTGCATCAAATAGGCACCCCTTTTGGGAAATTTTGACCTTCTCCCCCTATGCCCATTTCCAAAGAACACCACCATGCAAATTTTGTGCAGGATTGTAACAACCTGCAATTTAACAGACGGATAGACGGAAAGAACGTTCGCCTATGCAGCAGACGGAATCTAAAAGCTTTTGAAGACGGTGGCTCGCCTTTCAATCTCAAAAAGGTTTTTTTTGGCAGGAACGGCGTGGAGGGAAGCCCGAACCTTTCATATTGAATTGTAACATTTTTTTCAAGACGTTTTTAGGCTAAAGTTTTAGAAACGTCAGTTGCACTGTTTTTCTTTTTTTCTACCCACCAAACCACCAACGGTGGTATGCAAAATGGAAGCTCAGTTGGAATATCAGAACATTGCATGCTCGTTTTTGTACAATTGGCACCGATTTGTATGCTCAGTTGGTGCTTACTAACAAATTTTCTGCATTAAAGCTCAGTCGGAAATTTATTAAGAGTGCGTTGTTGGTTGGGCACATGGTGGTACCTAATACAAATGGCTTTTTCTGTAGATAGTAATGGATCTTTCAAGCAAAAGAGCAGTGTTTTCTCCAAATTCTAGCTTTTAGGTACGTACTGTCGACTTGGGAAGCTCTTATAAATCCCGGAAATCATGCACTCTGAAAAGGTCTAATGTTCCATTTCTTCTTACCAACCTACTTTCTGGCAGCTCCGACTCTTGGAGCTGTATCACGTCGAGTCGGAGTTTCTGGAGGAGAGGGTCAACGTCAGATACCTCATAGAGGAAAAGGTACGTAGGAAAAGTAACATAGTACGAGTACATCACCTCTTTTCACCGAACATGTATACGCGTACTCGTATTTTTTTTTTTTTTTTTAGACAACACTGTCGGCTTTCTACTTTTCATTTCCCTACTTGGTGCGAATACCGTGTCTGAACTTTGAACTTTCTCCGGAAGTCTCTCTTTCGCTCGCACTCCCACCCACACAGCCTCACCTCCACGAAAATAGTAACATATGGAGGTAGCTCTCGCCTCGAATGTAAATGAGGTCAAAAAAAAATTGGAATGGCTGCCTGCACGTATACCGCCGCGAATATCTACTACACCCCAGTACTGCAGTGCTCACAGCCAGTCAGTCGACCTTGCTTTGCCATCGCAACAAGGTCTGATTTTATTTTACTCTGATTTGAGAAATGGCTTCTAAAGAAGATTTTCTCTCGGCTCTTCGACAAATTAACTTACAGGTTACACTTTTCATAATGTCACCTATTCCTATATCCATGGTTCAGCTGTATCTATGTACTGTGCACATTTCCAGGAGCTTCTGGATCGCTCGATGGATCAGGTGAGGCGCAGTCTGGACCAGTCGGAGCACCATGGCGACGACAACGACGCTTTTGCCGCCACCCCTGCGGGCGGTGGGGAGGCGGGCAGGGAGAGCGCGGAGAAGCAGAGGCAGATGCTGGAGAACGAGCTGATGAGGGTCAACGGACAGCTGCAAATCAGCCACAAGGTAATTTAAGGCTTGATGTTAAGGTGTGAGGGGGTGGGGGGAAATGGTGTGTTTTTTTGGAGATTAAATTATAGGTCTTGTTCTTCTTGTTGGAATCCCTTATTCTACTAGGACAAAGAGTGTACGTATTTAGAGAAAGAGGGAAGATTCATTTTTTCCCCCCTCCTTCTTGGCAGAGACTGGACGAGAACTCCGGCGAGCACTCCCGCTGGGAGCACGACCTGCTGTTCCTCCGCCAGCAGCTGCAGCAGTCGGCCTCGCGCGACATGACGCACGGGCTGGGGCGGTCGGCAGAGACCCTGGCGGTGGAGGGAGAACTTGCGCAGACGCAGGCAAGGGCCGCCGAGATGCACGGGGAGAGGCAGGAGATATGCAGGAAGATGCAGGTGCGGAGCGTCTCTTAGTATGCCCATAATGCAGTAGAACTCCGATATGTAGTAGTAGAGTTAGTGGTTGTCAGCGAAAAAAAAGTTTACTATAGCAGAGTTTTATACCTGTACATTAGCTGATGTGGATTAGAAATAAAATTTTAAATTGATCTTTACTGTTTAGCCGCTGCCCTATACTGTACTAGTACCGTATGTACGTACATTTCGACACGTAAGCGGGAAATAAATTGTTTCAGGTGCTGAGCAACAAGGGCGACTTCTTGGCTGCCGAGGTGGCAAGGGAGATCCAGAACGCGGACGGCGGCAGCGCCAGAGCAGTCCAGAACATGAGCAACAGCCTTGACCGTGGTGACATCAGCCGCTTCGGCTCTGCGGGGGATGATTCACGGGGGAGAAACAAGAGGTTCACGTTGCCCACCAAAGGTGACGGACTCAGCCAGGTGGCTCGATTCAAGGCAGACTCGCGAGGTAGGAATGAAGAAGACGACGAAGAAGGAGATGATTCCAGCAGGAGCGGGTCCTCCTCCGCTTCCAACGGGTCCTCCACGTCCGCCAAGCCGCCCTCCATGTCTCCCCCCCCGCCGCCGACGTCCATCCCGACCAGAATGAACTCCAACGGGGTGGGAGAAGAAGACCGTCCCGCCTCGTGGAGGAGGCTGGAGGAGGAGGCGGCCAGGAGGGGAAGAGGCGGTGGCTTCTCCTCAGCGTCCCTTCCAAGGAAGATGCCGAACAGCGGTGCCATGTTCGGCACGAGCCTGGGAGACGGCTCCATCAGCGGCGCCGACAGCGGGATCTTTGGCAGCCGCACGGCCATGGGCAGCAACGGACTGATGAAGACCAACTTCCGGGTGGGAGGACACGTCAGGAAGAGCAGCCGTCCCGGTAGCGCCCTGTCTGCCCACGAGAGGTTGTTCGGGTCCTCCAGGGAGAGCAGCATCAGCCCGCCGGCGTCGCCCGCTTCGGCGGGTGTCGGGAGGAAATACGGACAGGTGAGATTCTGTTGCGGTCGATATTCGATTTTGAAAAGATTTTGGAAATTTACGTACTAATTTTATCCATTTTTATTTATTAAAGAAAACCAAAATTTAAGATCCATAATAATCATGTTCGCGTTTATGGATAGATATCTGATTTAATCAAATTTTGTTTACTATATAATGCGAGAGACTTGACAAAATTTGATATCGACCTTATTACCACTTTAAAATGCAGTCTCGCCTGGTAAAACCGGTTTTTCCCTTTAACTTAGGAGGCACCTGCCAGCGACTTGGAATTGGCCCATCGCAGCGCTAAGAAGGAACGCTCCCACACGATCGGAGGTGTGGACGGCGGCGCGGGCGGCGCCAACGCCGCCGTGGCGGAGGCATTGAGGACGCATCACGCCAAGATGGCGGCGAGTACAAGGGAGGACGTGGTAAGGAGGCCGGAGGGGGGAGTAAGAAGGGTGTGTGTGTGTGGGGTGGGGGTGTGGGGGTGTGCTCACTTTCATGAGATTTGTTCGTCAGGACGTGACACCTCGAGTGGTGAGCAAGCCCGACGTGGTGAAGTCGGCGGAGGCGGAGGCGCAGGAGCCGAGGGACGCCATCGACCGGCTCTTCGGGGCACCGGACAAGATCAGCATCCCGGAGAGGTACGTGCCGGAGGTGGACATGGACAACCTCACGCCGGAGGAGAGGAAGGTCAGACTGAAGAAGGCGGAGTCGATTCGAAGGATGCTGGCGGACACCGCGGCAACAGGTATGTGTGGCGGCTGTCAATGGTCATGGAGGGGACGATGGTGCCATTCACTATCGAACGAAACCAACGAGACCAATGCCATGTTTTATTTTTTACTCTCAGCAGGTGATGGAAGCGAGGTGGCGGCAGATCAGGAGAAGAAAGAGCGCGAACACCTGCTGGCACTCAACCAGGTCATTGCCAGACAGGTCATGGAGAAGAGCAGGATGGTGGCAGGTGTGTGACAGGGAAAAGCAGTTAGTTAATTGCAAACGTCCTACCAATGACACAGACTGAATAAGTTTATTTCGTTAATTGGTGCTTGGCATGAGCTTTATTTTTTGCGTTTATTTTTGGCATGCCTTCTCTCCAGGCTGCCGAAATCCCCCATTGACTTAAAAGGCAAACTCAGTCACACCACAGGACCGTACAGATGCGTGGTGAGGCACTTAAGTTAAAATGAAATTTCCAAATGTCTGTAATGTTTCTATAATTTAATTAGTTCAACCATCTTTAATCTTTTTCTGACTAGTTCGTGCTCTTGCCAACCGGAAGTTTCCGGCTGCCGACTTCTCCGTCACCTCCGCCTCCGTCTCCAGGGCCACGGTCGCCCCCTCCGCCTCGTCATCGGAGGACTCTTCGCCTACTCAGCCCCTGCCGCTCTACCAGCAGAGGGAGAGCGTACTCACCTGAGAAGACGCGGAGATTGGCGAATTATTGAAGGCATCATAAGGTACTGTACTATAAGAATTAGGATTGTGCACCCTTCAACTACCAGTTGTGAAGTTTTTTTTTTAAACAACGTGCGTTAGAAGAGTTTTTGTGATACCCATTCCTAACGCTCGTACTATGCATATTAAAGGTTTACACGAAGCGTACTACGAGTATAACTTGAACCAGACATACAGGATTATTTTTTAATGGCAGAAATGGTTTTTTTTCTCCCGTTGATTAAAACGTATGAAGCAGTAAGATGGAGCAGAAATGTGTTGAATAAATTATTACACGTGCGCACGGAACTCTTACTCTGAATATCTATTAAGTACCTTATACTTTCTGCTATCTTGGCTTGAGAAACATGGACGTGCGTACAGTACGTACCGGTTGGATGTTTGGCAGGTATAAACAAAACTATGAATACTGTACAGTAAAAACTGTATTTTCTCTGTCAAAATTTAACACTGAATTTTTAAATAACTCTAGTAGAATTCATATTTTTCTGAAAGTTACAGAAGTAAGCCACGTAGTACGTGCCCACTGAACAAGATTTTCTTCTCATTGATGTTGGAAGGAGCTTTGCTACAGCAAGCTAGCTAGATTGGGAAGCACATCAAAGCGTCTCTTCAGCCACACAAAAAGGGCGGAGAGAGAGAAAGAGAGAGAAATGGAGGTGATGAGATTCGTGCCGCCTCGCTCGCTCCCCTCTGCCTCCGCCCATCTCCTTTGCAACAACTTCTCAGTAGTGTGTACGTACGTACAATAGTACGTCTCAAGAAGACTCGTAGCACAGGACAAAAAAAAAGGAGAGAGACCGTGCTCCCAAATCTGCATTTGAAGAGGGATTTGGAGATCGACACGCCGCCGCCCGCCGCCCGCCGCCCGCCGCCCTTGTTGTGCCGCGCCTCGCTCGCACCTTCATCGCGGCTGATCCGACTCTTTTTGAAGGATTGTGATTGCAAAGGAAAGGCAAGACGGAGGAGGAGTTATTCTCATCGATGCATCAGTTGTTCTGGAGAAATGGAGAGGGGGGGGGGAATATGGGCGTACATTTATCCCTTAGCCTTCCTCCTTTTGCTCCATGATGAGTGCAAGGATAAAAATCAGCATGCATACGTTATAAAAATAACTGTCATTAGCACGTACATACCTGTACACCTATACAGTCGAACCCACTTAAATAGGAAAGGTCGGAAACAGACTAATTTTTGCCACGTATCCAGGATTCCCACTTAGCTGCACGACATCGTAATAAAACGGCTTCTCCACCTGTTCCTCTAAAACTGTCCCACTTAAGCGGGTTCGCCTGTAGCGTGAACGACCCTTGTGAAAACTGATTTGGGGGTTCGAAGGTGGAGCCCTTTTCTTTTCCTCTTCCCGTGCAACTTGCACTCCTCTTCCTTTTCTTTCCTCGCACTCGCGTCTTCCCATCCAAGGTGAGGTGATCCAATATGTCTGGGTTAAGGCGCGAAAGGGCGGCGGCGGCGACGGCGTGGGTGGTCCATCCTTGTCCCCGTGGTCGGACGGATGGATGGAAAGAATGGATTTTTTTTCTTCTTCTTCTTTCTCTCCTCCGCCTCCCTTTCGAACTCTCCGTGCCCTCGCGACGAGCAGTCTGACTGAGCCGTCGGGCGGTTATGGTTTGGAATGGAGTGGAGAAGCAGCTATGGGAAAGGGGAGTCTCCCGCTCGGAATGGGTGGTGGTGGTGGTGCGACCAGCAGTCTTCTCCTCCCGGGGGGGGGGGGGGACGAGGGGGGGGGTGCGCGGGTTGCAGGGAAAAATGAGCGGAATTCCGACCTAGTAAGGGGGTGTGTACGTCTTGTTAAGTACTGTGGAGGTGTGCTTTTCCCGCC
>JAAUYM010149391.1_pt1 | contig 24151 bp, 22 predicted proteins | sample 7278001 | NCBI WGS metagenome assembly JAAUYM01 (sample SAMN14350224, study PRJNA611818) | marine sediment metagenome | isolation source: surface marine sediment (1.8m) | place: French Polynesia: Moorea | collected 2018-08
GAATGTTTATTTGCTTTTTTCCCGATGGTTTCGTATTTGTTAAACAGGACACACTGGAGAGGAGGAGGAGGAGGAGAAGGAGGGCAATAATGGAGTTTGAAGTTCATCTCTCTCTTCTTCATGCTACCTGAGCGCTTGGAAAAAAAACTTTCTTTTTTCTTTCCTCCTCCTCCTCCTTCTTTTCCCGTAACGGCATTCCATTTGGTTAAACTGGATAGTTAAACAGGAGGAGAGAGGTGGTGGGAGAGAAGAGCGCGTCATGTGTGTGGATGGAGAGAGAGAAAAGAGAAGAGAACGAAGCCAACCCCCCCCTCGAGCAAGTCGTCAGGGAGAAAAAAAAATCTCTCATCTCTGCTCGATGAAAACAAAATCACATGTTCTGCTGGAAACAACAGCAATCACGATAATGAAAGAGGCAATCAAATGAGGCTATCGGCATCAAAGTATTTTATTTTACATACGCTCTTAGTACGTACCGGTAGTACTACCAGTACAATTAACGATAATTGAATACGGATGAAACGTACCTTGTACGTACGTATTCTTCACAGGAAGATCTATAGAGCTCCTCTAAAGTCACTGTCATGCATGTGCCATTGACTTTTTTTTATTAATTTTGTTTCAGGAAGGAGGCTACCAGCATTTTGCTTTGAGCATTTTACATTTCATGTCATAGTTATCTTCTGTTCCTTTTAACCAGCACCTACCTCATTAGAATAGCTTCCCCCCCCTCCCCAAAACTGAGCCGACCGCAAAACAAAAACCCGCAATGAGTTATCTGACCACGCACGTGCTACTATATGTACAGAGAACTGCACTGAGGGAAGGATAGACTTTTATCCATCGATGCCGCAATTCTCCAGCGCAGTTTGTAGTAGTAGATTTGTCACCCCGTGGTGTCATCTCTACTCATTTTGTTCACGTGGTGCTCAGGTGTGCTCAAGAGGATGATCTAGCCAAAGCCGAGGACGCTTGCTGAGTCACTCGTCTGGCCTAGTTCGTGGCACGAAGGACCCTTACCGTCATGTCCTCCAACGCCAGCGCGTCCCGCCCGGACTTCCCCGGGTACACCGGCCTGTCCACCACCTACTGCGCCGGCCCGCTGTGGAGCGCCGAGGTCACCTGGGGCGGCGCCGACGCCGGGCCGGACTTCACGCCCTGCTTCCACAAGACCGTGCTGGTGTACGCGCCGTGCGCCGTGCTGTGGGTGCTGGCGCCGCTGGAGCACCACCTCAACCTGGTGGCCGGGAGGACCCCAGGGGCGGCGGGACCCATCGGGAGAACCTGGCAGAACCGGTCCAGGGCCGCCGTCACCGTCTTGCTCATGTTAGGTGAAGGAGAAAAAGAGAAAGAAAGCATGAGTATGATTATTGATAGCGATTAATTATGGTGTTATACCGGTAATTGTGGTTTATATTTTACGCACGTTCGACTGTTCAAAAATTGTTTCACGAGATTGGCAACAACAAAAAATATCATACAGCAGTAGAAAAGAGACGTAGTATAACAGTGTCATTGGGTGCCACTCCCCATCATAAAATGTTTATTATGAGAAGAGGAGCATGTAAAAGTTGCCAAAAATCTGCATAACTAGCCATAACAAGCTGTTTCGTATGGGAGAGTAGAAGTAGCATTGGGTTCCACTCCACATTATAAAATGTTTATTATGGGGGGAAGAGCTAAAAAATTGGCAAAAATCTGCACGTGCATTTAGCCAATGAGACTTCTCCTGTCCCACACCAAACATTTCTTTATGGGCAGCTAAGAAATGTTTGGTGTGGGACATGAGAAGTCTCATTGGATAAATTTATGAGTATCCGCGGTTCGTCCTAAGTGCTGCCATGTGTCCGTTTTTTTCCAGTACGGTTCTCGCACGCTAAATTCTCTTTAAAAACCTCCCAACAGTCAACGCGCTGGAGTTCTTCGACGTGGTGTACCTGTCTGCGGCCACCTCCGTCCCGATCGTGGGCGCCGACTTCGTCTCCCCCTGCGTGAAGTTCGCCAGCGCCGGCCTGAGCGGCGTCCTGGCCAGGGGCGCCCGCCGAGCCGGCCGGGTCTCCTCCGCCATCCAGTTCGTCTTCTGGCTCGTCCTCTCGCTCTGCTGGGGGTTCACCTTCGGGGCCGTCGTGTCCGGAGGTGAGGACCGCGGGGACAAATTGCGGAAACGTTGCATCACAGTCGAGTCCGCTTAGTTGTGGGAATGGAAGTAAGTGGGATTAAATGGGACAATTGTGGCAAAACGATTGAAGAAGCCGTACTACAACTACTCGTACTACATTTTTTGTTTGTACTGTGTAAGTTGCAAATCCGGATAATGGCAAGCTTTGCCTGCTCCTGCCTATTTCCAGATATGCGGGTTCCACTGTAGTACTTACACGATATGATGCATCTGCTGTCACCTTGGCATGTCCTCAGAAGATCGAAAGGGAGGGGGAGTTATAAAGTTTCATCATCTATCCGGAACACAAAACATCAACACATATGGAAGAATTTATAGGTAGACTCATAAGCAGTAAACGTAACTAGGGGAGGGTTAGGAATAGCATGTAGGTAGTAAGCAACAAGCGGCAACGTTTCTGGGGATGTAAGAAAACAAATTGAGGCAAAAAGATCCCGTCTGCAGGCAACATCTTCCTGGACTGGAACGTGCTCGAGTCTGTGGTGCTGGTGCTCCAGTTCCTGCTGGCCTTGGCCCTCTTCGTCCTCAACTGCATCGCGGACAGGCCGCCGGACTACATGGACATCAAAGGTTTCAATTAAATTTTCGCTACATTTAAAGTTTTTTTATCGAATGTTATTACGTTCTGTATTGAAAGTTGACTATTGAAATAATGAATTAATGATGATACGTACCTATTACGTGTTTTTCCCCCCTTTTTTTGCCATCCAGAGCAAATTATCAACCCGTCTCCGGAGAAGAGAGCGTCCTGGTTCAGCCGTCTCCTCTTCTTCTGGTTTGACTCCACCGTCTGGAGAGCCAGGAAGCGGGTGGTGGACGAGGACATGCTTTGGGACCTCAACAGGGAGGACAGGTACAGTAGCAGAACTCCAATGTACGTAATACGTAGTAGTAAAGTCAGTGGTCAACAACAGAGAGTTTAGTGTAGTAACATCAGAGGTTTTTCTTTACCGTGGCGGAGAAGGCTTGCAAAGAAAATGCAAATTTGGTGATTACAGTAGTTCATTTCTATAGTGGAACCTTTAATATGTCGCAGTTGACTATCAGAATTTTTTTTTGCAGCGTCTACTACCTGTACCCGCTTTGGCAGAAGCTGTGGTCGCGACACTCCGCCAAGCAGAACAGCGGCGAGAAGAGGAGGAGAAAGAAGAGTAAGCCCTCGTCCATCCTGTGGTCGCTGGCGCTGGCGGTGGGCCCGACGCTGGCCGTGTCCGCCGCCTACGAGCTGGTCTACGTGCTGCTGCAGTTCGCCTCCCCGCAGCTGCTCAACCTGCTGATCGCCTTCGTCCAGGGCGAGGGCCCCACCTGGCACGGATACTTCTTCACCGTGCTTTTCTCCGTGGTGGCGCTGGCCAGCGCAATCTTTGACAGCGGCTACTGGTACCGGGTCAACCTGGTCGGGCTGAGGCTGCGGTCGGCGCTCAGCTCTGCCATCTACAGGAAGTCGCTCAGGCTCAGCAACGGGGCAAGGAAAAAGTACACGGGTACAGAAAAGCTGCACTATTAAGTTATTATGCACGTAGCAGTTTGTCCAAATCATGTTCACAAAAATTGTTATACTTATGCGGCATATCCACTTAAGCAGATTAGACTATAACTGTAAAGTGTTACTGTTGCCCTGGAATAAGTTCTTTGCTTTGCTCTTTGATTTCAGCCGGCGAGATCGTCAATCTGATCTCTGTGGACTGCCAGAAGCTGCAGGACGCCTGCCAGTTCCTCAACATGATGTGGGCGAGCCCGCTGCAGGTGGGACTGTCGCTCTACTTCCTGTACAACACCATCGGGATGTCGGTCTTTGCAGGTTGGAAACATAGTAATCTGTAGATTGATCTCGATCCTTGTACTACAGTAGTAGTACAGTCGAACTTGCATAATTAAGTGGGAATAATTAAGTGGGAATAAATGAGGTAATTTAGAGAAGCATTTGGAGAAACTGTCCTGTCATAAGACAAAATTGTGGATAAGCGGAAAAATTTGGATCCCGACTATTCTCACTTAAGCGTGTTTGACTGTAGTACATAGGTACCTAGATATTTATTAAACGTGACATTTCTGTCTAGGTTTCGGGGTCCTGCTGATAATGTTTCCCTTGAATTCGATAGTCTGGGCGTGGATGGAGCGATACCAGGTGAGAAGAAAGTTTAGAACTTTTCCCTGGGAAGAAGTGTTTGGTGAAGCTTTTTGCTCATTTTTTTTTTCATTTTGTTTAGGTTCGGCAGATGCTTAAAAAGGACGAGAGGGTGCGAATGATTACGGAGATCCTGACGGGCATCAAGGTGAGAAGGGGAAATTCTTGGTTCTCCTTTACGTGTACAGAATAGTGAATATCATTTTATGCGATTGGAGCAAGAATTATGTAAGTTCTATGACTATATGCAAGTTCCCAAATTGGATTGTCTCTCCTCCCGCCATTTCCAGGTCCTGAAGCTCTTCGCGTGGGAGCCTTCTTTCGTGGGCAGAATCAACGGCATAAGGAAGGAGGAAATAAGGTACGTACAGCAAACTCCGCAAACATGGTAGACATCCTTAAGAACTGTCGAATTTTTTATAGGTTGTAGGCACTGTACCGGTACACGTGGTATTCATACGTACCGTATGAGCCAAAAGTCCGCGATCACAAGTTTTTTTTTGTAGAATACTACTGTACCGGTAATTTTTTTTTTGTCGCCCGTACAGCTTCCTGCGCGGGCTGCAGTACCTGGAGGCGACCCAGTTCTTCGCGTGGAACTGCGCCCCCTTCCTCGTGGCCCTGGCCTCCTTCACCACCTATGTGCTGGTGGACCCGATCAACAACGTGCTGGACTCGCAGACCGCCTTCGTCTCCCTCACCCTGTTCAACACGATGCGCGGCCCGCTCTTCCTCCTGCCCTTCGGGATCGTCTCGCTCATTCAGGGATCGGTCTCCATCAAGAGAATCAGCGAGTACTTGGCCGAGCCGGAGCTCAACCCGGAAGCGGTGAGCGTTGTTCTTTGCTCTTATTTTTGCTCCTGCTGTTGCTTGTACTATCGTTGTTGCTGTTGCTTCTACTGAAGTTGGTGCTCCTGCTGTTGCTTGTACAGTACTGTTGTTGCTGTTACTTTTACTAAAGTTGGTGCTCCTTACAGTAGTTGTTGCTGCTGCTTGTGCTGTTGTTGTTGCTGTTGCTTCTACTGAATTTGGTGCTCCTGCAGTTGTTGCTGCTGCAGCTTCTACTGTTGTTGTTCTGAAGCTGTTATTGATTCTGCTGCTCAAACTTACAGAACTTTATTGAACTGCATGCAGATAAGCCACGGCGAGAACTCCCCTTTTCCCGTGAGCCTGAGCCATTGCACCTTCGTCTGGGAGGATCGCGACTACAATGACTACGACAACTACGCCTCCATCGGCCTCCCCGCCTCCGCTGCCACCCTGAAGGACCTCACCTGGCATGTGGAGGAGGGCAAGTTGGTGGCCGTCGTCGGCACCGTCGGCAGCGGAAAGTCCTCCCTCCTCTCCGCCATCCTCGGGGAGATGACCAAGGTGGACGGGGACGTAAACGTCCGCGGCGACGTGGCCTACGTTCCGCAGCAGGCGTGGATGCAGAACGAGACGCTGAGGAACAACGTCCTCTTCGGGAGGGCCCTCAACCGGGAGGTGTACGACCGGGTGATCGACGCCTGTGCTCTGCGCCCGGACCTGGAAATCCTGGCGGGCGGCGACGAGACTGAGATCGGGGAGAAGGGCATCAACGTGTCTGGCGGGCAAAAGCAGCGCATCAGCCTGGCCAGGGCCGTGTACAACAACGCCGACCTCTACCTGCTCGACGACCCTCTGTCCGCCGTAGACTCTCACGTCGGGAAGCACATTTTTGAAAAGGTGCCACTGATAGAAGGGCAAAAATTTTCATTGCACACCTACAAACTTTGTATTTCTTCTTCAGGTGATTGGTCCGAAGGGGGTGCTAAAGAAGAAGACGAGAATCTTGGTCACCCACGCCATCAGCTACCTGCCTGACATGGACCAGATAGTCGTGCTCAAGCACGGGAAAATATCCGAGATTGGCACTTACGAGGTACGAGTATGTACCTTACGAGTAGTATGTACTATTCTGTACTAGTACCATATACAAGTCAACCCGTTTTTTTGACATGTCTTTACTGTACGTTATAATGTAAACAGGTACATTCATACATCCTTGAATAAACCTACGTAGGAGTTGATGAGGAGCCGCGGCGCCTTCGCAGAGTTCCTCCTAGAGCAGCTGCAGCACAGCGAGGAGAAGGACTCCCCCGGGACGGCCTCGGGATCCTCCATGTCGGAGTCAGAGCGAGAGGACCTGAGGCACCACCTGGAGGAGACGCTGGGGGAACGCGAGGTCACCAGGGCCCTGTTGGAGTCCAGGGAGAAGAAAAAGAGGAAGAGGTCCAAGAAGAAGAAAAAGAGGAGGGCAACAACCAAGTCCATCGGCAGCATCTCCGGCGCCGAGGACTCCGACGAGGGCCGCTTCTCCGAACCGGAGTCCATGTTCAGCCTGGGGACCGCACTGAACAAGGGCCTGAGGGCCGGAGGTGCCCTGCTGCAGAGGGGGGAGTCTATCGTGGAGGAGGAGGACGCGGAGGCCGAGGAAGGAGAAGGAGAAAGAGGCAAGAGGAGCTACGAGATCGGACGAGACCTCATCCGAGACGAGATCGCAGAGACCCACCGGGTCAAGTTCGCCGTGTACGTCTACTACGCCAAAGCCGTCGGTGCGGCGCTCAGCATCGCAGGAATTGTCTTCTACGGGTGCTTTCAGGTGGGTGTGGTGTAACAACCCAAAGAGACAGTTGCAACTACATACTGTAACTACATTATACACCGATATACGTAGTACATTGTATACCCTAGTATATTATTTTACTTTCCAATCCGTCTGTTTAGCTGTTCACGGTTGGGGCTAACCTGTGGCTGTCAATCTGGTCGGAGGACGAGACGGCGGTGGAGACGTCTCGGAGGAACATGTACCTGTCTGTGTACGGCGTGATGGGGTTTCTGCAGTCATGCTCGGTGTTGCTTGCGGTCATTATCATCACGGTGGGCACCCTCAGGGCCTCGGTCACCCTCCACAGGCAGATGCTGGAGAGAGTGCTGGGGTCCACCATGGCCTTCTTCGACACTACGCCCATCGGCAGGATCGTGAACAGGTTCTCCAAGGACATCGATGAGGTTAGAGAGCAATGAGACACCCCTATGGTTCCAATTATACGTTCCAATTGCGTGAACTTATTCCAGGTGGACATCATGATCCCCATGCACATTAAGGACATCTTGAACAGCACCTTCAGCGTGCTCGGCACCCTCTTCGTCATCTGTTACGCCTCACCGATCATCATTGCCTTCGTCATTCCCATGATAGGCCTCTTTATCTTCCTGCAGTCCAGCTACCTCTCAGCTTCAAGGTACAGTACAGTACACAACTCATTTCAGTTTAATTGTACCGGCGTTGGATGTTGACTCTCTTCTGCATGAGCAGGCAACTGAAGAGGATGGTGAGCGTGACCCGCTCTCCAATCAACAGCAGCCTGACGGAGTCCTTCAGCGGCGCCGCCACCATTCGCGCCTTCAGGCTCCAGGAGGACTTCGCCAACCGCAACGACCATAAGATCGAGTACAACCAGAGGTTCTACTACCCGGAGTGCGCCTCCGCCTCCTGGCTCTTCTGCAGGCTGGAGGGCTTAGCTAACCTGCTCATTATCCTGTCTTCCCTCTTTGCCGTCATCTACCGGGACACCATCAATCCCGGGCTGGTCGGGCTCAGCTTGACCTACGCCCTCACCTGCCAGCTCGACATGTTCTTTCTCATCAGGTAACTGCACATACCTGTAGGTTACTACAGCAAACCAGACATAACCAACACAACAGGCATTAAATGCAACATTTTGATGATGGCAGATTTATCGCCGACCTTGAAAAGTCTATTGTCAGCGTTGAGAGGATCCGAGAGTACCAACGCACTCCGCTGGAGGCGCCTTACGCCATTCCGCATCAGGTAATGAATGCTCTCCAAGTCAACTGACGGACGTGGCATCTTCAGATTTTCCATATCCTGTTTTAGGATCCCGATCCGGACGAGTGGCCTTCCGAGGGAGTGGTGGAGTTTCGAGATTACGCCACGCGCTACCGGGAAGGGATGGACCTGGTGCTGAAGGGCATCTCCTTCAAGATACAGCCCGGAGAGAAGGTCAGGAGTTCGGGTATCTTTCTTATCTTGTTCCAGGAATTCTTATAACCTTTATAGACTCCTAAAGCATCCCGCGACCCACTGAGGAAGGGGAGACACATTTTTCAACGTACTACCTGTACCTGCACTACTTTTTTGCCATTTTCTCAACCATTGGGTACCCATCGGCCCACTTTTGGGTCGTCACCCATAGGATGAGAACCTCTGTCTTTATTCTTACGGAATCCTGTACAACTAGGTTGGCATTGTTGGTCGTACCGGCGCGGGCAAGTCTTCGCTGACTCTGTCCCTGTTCCGCATCGTGGAGGCTGCCTCGGGGTCCATCTCCGTGGACGGTGTGGACATCTCCCGCATCGGACTGGGCGCCCTGAGGAGGGCCATCACCATCATCCCGCAGGACCCGGTGCTCTTCACTGGCACCCTCCGCTCCAACCTGGACCCGTTCGAGACGTCGGCGGATGACCGCCTGTGGTCTGCCCTCGGACACGCCCACCTCAGCGAGTTCGCCCGCGGGCTGGAGCGCGGGCTGGACCACCCGGTGGCGGAGGGGGGAGAAAACCTCTCTGTTGGGCAGAGGCAGCTGGTGTGCTTGGCGAGGGCACTGCTGAGTGAGTGGGGAGGAGGTTTCTTTAGATTAAAACGTGTCTTTAAAAAGTATTTTTTTTGCCTGCAGTAGAGCTGACAGGTCATAGAGTTGTACTTGTTGTTTTTCTTATAAAGTTTGTCACTCTTGGGTAGTCCCCCTCATACTAATGTTATCGGGTTACTAAATTTGAGGCGTATGCTTTGGCCGCATATAACGTACACGTATTCCCAAATTGCACTCCAACTTTTTTTGCTCGCTATCGTCTTTGAACAGAGTCTGTTCTTGTGTTAATTTGCAGGAAAGACGAAGATCCTGATTCTGGATGAGGCGACGGCCGCGGTAGATTTGGAGACGGACGATCTCATCCAGGTGCTGTTACTGTTGTTGTTATTGTTATTGTAATTTGCCACCATATCCATCTTGGTGTTGCTGCTGTTTCTATGTATTGTTGATGGTTTTCTCCGCACTGGTAAAGAAGCACAGTGCGGCTTCATTGCCTTTCTAACTCATTACAACTGATGGTCATGAAGGCGACGATCCGTGCCGAATTCGCTGACTGCACCGTCCTGACCATCGCCCACCGCCTCAAGACTATCATGGACAGCGACAAGATCTTGCTCTTGGACGCCGGAAAGTGAGATGAGACTCTTGTCCGTCGTATATGTGTGATGCAATCTTTTTTCCCCCTGTTTCAAGGGTGTTGGAATTCGACTCCCCGTCCCGACTCCTGTCGGATCCGCGTAGCAGCTTCTTCTCCATGGCCAGGGACGCCGCGCTCGTGTGATACAATAATACGTGTTTTCAATGCGAGATAACTTTCAAACAATAAACTTCCAACATTGAAGCTTCCATGGAAAGCACTTCGACAATAAATAGTCTTTTCACGATGTAGTAAGTTGCGCGGCATCTGGTACTACTACATACCTACGCCTTCTCTCGTAATCCTTGAAGGTAGAAAGTGTGCCTCATCCGTTCTGATTAAGTTTTTTTTTTTTGCCCACCGCAATTTTCCACCGCGCCCAAGTCTTGTGCTTAAGGGATTAAGGCGCAAAATAGATGGGAGACCAGGGGAGGGCCGACTTCAAACAAGGTGAAGCAGAAAATCTGCGAAGTGCATGTTTAGTACTGTACCGTATACTGTACTGTATAGTAGGTATGCTGGAAGAACCATTTTTCTAAGTGGAATCAAAGCAAAATCGGATTATTTTTTTTTTTTACTTTTTCGAAGCCTGTTTTTATTACACAGCGTTTGAGAAGCAATTATGGTGCTTCTTACTGGAGAACACCGGGACAATTACGATTTCAATAGCAGCAGTGAAAATCAACTTCGCAGACTTTAAAGCAATTCAAATCAAAAAGTTCTGTGTACTTTTTCTTTCTTCTTCTCCTCTTGGTGCTTATGTAGTAGTAAGTGGTAGTACACGCACCTACATACATACCGGTATATTAAGCATCTTCCAGTGTCTATCATGATCCTTCCGGCTGTATCGGGAAACCTGCTTTTTCCCCCGTAGTTGATATCGACAATCCCCTCGAACCATGGTTTCGGATTACCTTCTTGGGTGGCTTGTGTACGCAGCGTACCATGTACGGTACGTACTAGCTAGTACACGTACATATAGTATGAGATAAATACAGGGTGGGAGGGTTAAGAGGGTCAGGGCCTTTTGTCACAGGAGACATGGCTCCTAGCAAGCATTCAATGTCCAGTAATTCCGAAGTGTGTGATAGTCTACATGCAGAGAGAGAGAGACGAGACGAACGGCTCCCACCTCACTCCGATTACCGCGGCGTCTCGTCCGCGAACCTGATGCTTACGTTCTCCTCTTCCGCCGCCCCCTCCATCAGGCTCAGCAGGGGGTCGTAGGAACTGTCGGCCTCCGAGGAGGTCAGGCCGAGGGGAGGGAGGAGTTGGTGGTCTCGGTCCTGGTCCGCTATGGGCGGCGGCGGAGACGGAGGAGGGGGAGAAGGACTCAGGGATCCCGGAACGGGAAGACCGCTGTAGGGCGGCGGAGAGGAAGCGGATCCCGCCGCGGATGCCGCGGATGCCGCGGCCGCCCCCGCCGCCGTTCCTGGCCCGCCGTTGCTTATGGGAGGAGAGGAGGCGTCCGATCCTCCCTCGCCCGCCGGCCTCGGTTGCGTCGTCGTCACCTCCTCCTCCGCTTCGACCGCGTCTCCGTTCTCCGGCACCTGCGCCGACGGCGACGACGGCGCAGGGGCCACCTTGTCCAGGTTGGCGTGGCTGTTGTTCTTATTGAGCTTGACGAGGCTGCCGAACTTGCTGGAGGGGCGGTTGGTGCCGAGGCTCCTGACCGCGGCCTTCCTGAGCGAGCCGCCCCTGCTGTTTCCGCCGCCGCCGCCGCCCGCGCCGCTTCCCCGCCGCCCTGGCCCGCCGCCTATCCCAATGTTGGACGTCTGGCTGATGATTCGCAGGGTTGACTCCAGCATCCGCGAGGTCGTCTGGACCGTCTCGTACTTCTTCTCCTTGACCTGTTGAAGAAGCATCATTTTCCATGAAAGCCTTCTCAATATGGCTGTGGTAGAGCAGCTATGTCTAGAAAAATGACGCAACCCACTGTTTTCTCCTGTGGCTAATTATTCCTCCCCCCCCCGAAAGGCCACTCCGTCCTTTCAAGGTCTTCTCTGAGTATGAGGAACGTACTCGTACAATTTCACATGCTTCCGCAGCTTACCTACTACTGGTACGTACTACTGTACAGTGGACCTCCACGGTAAACCTTAATAGTTACATATAGTAGTATATTAGTAAAAATTATGTTGTTGTTACGTATGTTCCTATATATGATATTCAAATTAGCAGTTACTTTAGTTAACTAGCTTCTGACCACCGACTTTGTTTTACTACTATTTCGGAGGTCTACCGTAGTACGCTAACGAAGCATTCCCTTTTCCCTCCGCCGCTTTTGTCATGAAGAAGTTTCTCTGTTATTGGCAGCATGAGGCTCCTCCCCTGAGGGCGCGACGAGGACAAATTGGACTCGAGCACTTGAAGAGGAGCAGGAGCAGGAACAGGAAGTTGCCCTCCATGCCCTCTCTCCCTCACTCGCCCACGTTCTCTGATGAAAAAAATTCCCTCTCTCTCGACAATGCGCTTGTTTCCCCCTCTCCCCTCCCCCACCTTCCGTGGTGAATTCCTCATGGGACAGGATAGAAAGAGGGGGAGGAAGTCCCCGAGACTAATTTCCCTAATTTGGCCCCAGAGCATTGCGGACAAACCGTTGTCATCATTGGAGAAAAAGTCCAAAGGTTGCCTCTTTTTCCCATCTGTGTGAAAGATAGTCTAAAAGTGAAGAGCTTCCCTTTTCTGTTTTCCTGGAACTGTGGTGTGTGTGTGTGTGCGTGTGTCAACAGATGAGGGAAGAGAAGGCAAGAAGAAAACATTAAAGAATTTCTTTTAAAGGCGGGATATCCGAGCCTTTGAAAAAAAAAAAAAAAAAAAGGAGGCAGGTCCTTCCTTGGGGACTTTTCCTCTCCCCCCAACTTTTGTAATCTCGCTTCTGTCTTCAGATCCTTTCAAGAAGAAAACACAGGTGTGAGAAAGTGGCGAGAGGGAGGTGAAGATAGAAGAAGGACGATGTGGGAGATCATTCGGGGTCCACGCTCCTTAGTCAGACATGTACCATACATACCACCTGAGGTGGTGTAGGTACATACATACATTGTCTAGAATGAAAATGCGACATAAAACCTCGGACTCTTCTTGCACAGCTTCTTGAAGTGGGTAAAAACGCAGTCCCCGGTTACTTGGCGCTTGGGGAAATCCGTTGCATCTTGAAGAGAAGAAACAAAGAGGCTTCTCTTTTCCTCCTTCTCCTCCTCCCCTCCCCCCTCCCGCAATCTCCGCCTCTTGTTGACATTTCCTCTTCCTCCTCCTCCCCCGTCAACTTTAATCTCCTTCCACTGTATTTTTTCTAGTACAGTACACTTCCTCTCCTTTCTTTCGCTATTGCTCACTTTCTTCCTCTCCGGGGAATAGTTGAGGAGGACGAAGTCGCAGAACATGGTGGAGAGACCGAGCAGCCCGAGGCCGGTGACCAGCACGATGACGGTGTTCTTCAGGTCGAACTTGCCCGCGCGGCCGTCGATCACCAGCAGGAACTTGAGTCCGTAGGCCTTGACCAGGGTGCGGCGGTTCTCCTCGTGGTAGAAGGCGTGGCGGAAGTTCCAGCCGGTGGCGTCCAGGATGCGAAACTGATACCTGGTCGTAAAGATCAAGAGTTTGTGGCTGCAGTTGCATGCAGTTACCGGTACATGCACGTGACTCACGTGGGAAGACAATATTTCATGAAGTTCCAGTCGAGGTCGCAGTTCCACGAGATCTCGATGCCGATGACGCCGCCGCGGACGGACAGCTTCGTGATGTTCCCGTTAGCCAACCTGGTAGGCAAAAAAAAATTACCAACAATTCACCAACTTCTTCATCTAAGTGTGCAACTTTCCCACTGTCATTTTCTGGAACAAATATGTCTTCACTATTTAAGATCCCATCTTACGAAACATACGTACCGGCGTGATGGTAGAATAGCGTCAATTGTGCTGCCTATGAATTTTAAGATCGATTTTAATATCAGTTCCTAAATAATCCTGAATTGTGTCTTAGAATGTTAAGAAACATGTTATTAGACTACCACACATCACAGACCCTTTTAAGGATTATACAAAAGTTGCTCAGAAGGTACGTTCCTTAACCTTGAAATAGTAGTTCCTGTCTGGGTTACCTGACGATGTCCCCCAGCCTGAAGATGGGACAGAGCCTCTCCGGCGGGTCACCCTCCTCGTAGACGCAGATGCGCCCGCCGTCCATGTTCTTGCGGTTGTACTCGTGTCCGAACCGCGGGAAGGCGATGGAGTTCTTGATGAAGACGGTGTAGTCGCCCACGCCGGTGATGAGCGGACCTTCCTCGTCGGACAGGGGGCGCTGGTCGACCTCCACAGGGCACCAAGACTGCACCTCGCACACGTTCAGGCCATCCTGTGAAGGGTTTGTTACTACTACAGCGAAGCTCAGTTGATTCGACTTGGGTCATTGGGAATCTTGGTTAGGTGGAAAATTTCCTATACCAGTGTAGGAAACAAAATTGATACACAAGGCCACTTGGATAAATGAAAAACTAGGATACCGACATTTCACTTTAACTTGTTCTGACTGTACCGCTCTGTCGCTGGCGACGCATTTTCCCGTCTGCGTGCCGTGCCCCTTCACCAAGTCGGTGGCCCTACCCTCCTGACAGTCGCCGAAGTACTTCACCGTGGTGGTGGCCACGGTGGTGGTGGTGGTGGTGGTGGCGTTGGTGCCCTCGGTGGTTGAGGAAGAGGAGGAGGAAGCTGTTTCGTTCGACGTTGCCGGCGGAAGAGGCGGCGGGTGGCAGAGGGCGGCCTTGAACGTGTCCTCAGGGCACACCGATCTTAATGGAGAAAAGAGAGGCTGAGATTCTTTCTTTGGTGTCGCCAGGATCGCCAGTCTTACCAATGTGCCAAACTTTTTGTCCAGATTTTATAGCGCTTCTAAGAAATGTGTTTCTGCGTCAAGAAATGGCAATTAGCAACACTGCTTTGGTGCCAGACAAGAAGAGTCCCTCTGCCTCAGAGGTTCTCTACCCTTAGGTGGGAGGAGAGAAATACCAACTAGTACTCCTACTCCGTATAGCACTGAGTGAGTCACGGTCCGATAAAGTTCGAGAAGCATTGCTGTGTATGTACTACCTGGTCTGGTTTGGCGTGAGGACGACGTTGGTCATGACGAAGAATGCCCCGTTCTCGGCCGGAGGCACCACGTAGTCGGCCTCGTCCCAGACCCGCTCGTACATGTAGTGCCACTCGGAGGGGATGCGCCCCCGGGCGCCGTCGGTCAGCGCAGATCTGAAAGTTACATACATAGACAGAAAGTTATTTTTTTTTAGAGCTGTCGAGCATTACTGGTAACATGAAAATACTGCAGACTACATACATGTTCTGTTCATGTACCTATGTTCGAAGACCTGCAGCATGAAAGCAGGCCCGTTCGAGTAGAATTGGTGCAACAGTAATCTCGAACAAAGTCTGAAGCGGGGATACCAACGTCGAACAGCTGTCAGATTTTGAACAGAGCTCAGATTGGGGTGCCCACTAAAACTTAGCTACTATGTACGTATAGTGCAATTTTGGGGCGTGTGCAGCTCTAACAGCATCTCAGAAATTATGCCACTATCCGCAGTTTAGTTTCAGGTGAGTATCCAAATGAATGTGTAAAGTATGTAGAAGGAACTCTCTTTGTCTTAACGTACAGTACTATTTCTTCTCCTGACCCTTCTTATTCTCTACTTGCTGAACAGAATCAGCAAGAATCAGATTATTTTCAGGTTTGTAGGACTGGTATACTAGGTAAAGGCAGAAAGAAGAACCTGATTGATTCATAATCATGATCGACGACGTCAAAAAATTCTAGCACAGCGTCGTGATGACATTCAATTTAGACGTCAAAGCGTAGTCGTCTTCCTTTCTCTCCTTTTCATCTCTCTCCCGATCAATTTCTCATCTTCGTTTGATGTCTTCACTTGCCGTATTCCCTTCATTGAGGTCAAGTTACCAATTTTTCTCCTCTTCACATTCCAGAAACTTGAAAAACTGACTTTGCCTCCAGATTTCCCAGATTTACCTGAAAATTTAAGCAAGGTAAACTTCTTCAACTTGCGGCAGAATGCACGGAATTACAATGAGGTAATGACGTACTGTACGTTGATTGCAGACACATTACATTTCCTTCTCTTCATCGAGCAATCTTCCAGCAACTTTCAGGATTGGAGAGGAGGGGGAAGTCTTTCTTTGGTCATTTTCGAGGGGGAGAAGGGAGACGGGGAAAGGGTGATGGTGCTCCGTCCTTCCTTTGTGTGTGTGTCTCTCTCTCTCTCTTTTATTGTAGTTGGCGGTAGATGATACATGTTTGACATGCAAACACTGGGGGTGGAAGAGAGGTCCTCTTGGGGGAAGGAGGGAGGGCTCTATGTAACTTCTAGCTGTGGCTGTAGTATCACCTTTTTTAACAGACAGAACAATGAAGTTTTCCCGAAGTAGGCCTTTTTATAATAAAAAAGCCTATTCAGCGCTAACCTTCAACTACTTGGATTTGACGGTCATTAGCCATTACTAAGTAGTCTTTGGAAGTGAGGAGAAGTGTTTGAAGTGCCCAGAGTCTGCTTAAAGACGTTAAAACAGATGTGTACGGCAGCCCATCAGGGAACGTGTCACTTTCCTCTCGTCTAAGAGTGGACAGATTCCTTCTTTCCATTTCCCCGGTAGCAGAGTACAGTACAGTAAAATCTCGATATACGGCAGTACTGCCGGTCAGCATACGAAAAGTCTTCAATAGTAAAAGTTAATGCCATAATGAGATGCATCTTAGTATACTAAAGAAAAGTCAAGTTTTGTAAGAAGCATAGCTTTGTGGACATTGTAAAAGCTGAGAATTATCCCTAAATCAAGATTAGTTATAAATTGTAATGTATCCAGGTTCCAGTGTACGCACCACTCGCACAAACGGGATTATTCAAATGAGTTGAAGGAAGGTGAGACGAGAAGGACCGTGACGAGAGGAGAAGCCAATCGCAGATGGATGGTCTTCGCAGGAGGAGGAAGAGGAGGAGAAAGCAATCGTTAAGAGATCATCGAAAAGGGGGGAAAAGCTTTCTCCACTTGAAAGCAGGTCGCTCTTCCTTCCACCTTCCTCCCCTTGAGAGACCGTTGGCGGAAATTGAACCCATTCCCGCAGACGCAAAAAAAAGAAGTCTTGAAACCATGATGGCTTCTTTCTTTTTTTGCACAGTATACAGTGTACAGTGTACAGTAGCTATGTGTTTGTCTGTGTGCGTAGTGTGTAGAGTAGTAGAATCTCGATATATTATTAGTGTGCGGGGAAAGTGCGGCTAAAGTGAGATTCATTGTTACACTACTGTGATACTACTGTACTCTTACACTACTACTACTACCTAGCATAGTATGTACAGTACACACTACAGTGCACAAACTTCTCCTTTTATTTTTCCCCACATCCGAGCATCGGCAACCGATCAAGTTGGAGAGAGAGAGTTGGACTGAGGAAAGCGAGGCGCTCATTCTCCTCCATTCCTGTTGCTGCTGCTTCATCTCGCACGAGATGGATGTTCGTAATCAAATAAAGATTTCCGGCCTACTGATACACTACCGCACACAAAAGAGCAATAAGCTGGCATCAGTAATTGTGAACGTCAGTAGTGCACTGGACTATCACTCTTTAGACCATGTACAAATCGTAATTTATTGTCTGTGTCACCTCCATTCATTGCCAGCAGCCTCCTCATTAAATGACAGTCAGAGAGCGCTATGTTCTTGCCTCAGTCGCTCTACTAGAGAGGGAGAGAAAGCACGATAGGTGGAATTGTAGTCCAGGAGTCTTTGTTCTCACAGCTCGATCTCCTCCTCCAGGGAGAGGAAAGCCAGACGGCTTTAATTGTTGCAGAGCGCAGCCCGGCGCGCAGCCCACGCACCATTAGTCTGATGGATTAAGTTGGCAACAAAAGCGGCAACACGGAGAAAAAAAGAAAAACCTGAGCAACTCTCCTGGGCTGTCACACGACTTTTTGACTTGAAGAACTTAATTCTCTGGATATCGTCTCTGGATATCAGTATCTACATATGTCATGGAATCATGCCACCCTCACTTTGTGTGGAAAGGTGTCAGAAAACGGGTTAGGGTTCTGCCTCCTCTCACGGTGGGTGGGAGGCCTGTAACAACTACTGTGTCACTGCTGGCTTGTTAGGAAGTCTCTCGTACGAAGAGAGACCAAAAAAAGGCGACAGAGACAGATAGCTCTACCTGAACGGACGCTTAATGAAGCTCCATGTGCCACCCAAAGGGCAGTCTGGAAACTTTCCAGCTCAATTAAGAATTCAGTTCCCCTGATTCGCTTACAGACAACCAGAATTTTTCCTTTTCTTTTCCCCTGTCGCGATGACAAAGTTCAGGAAATACGTACGTGAGCGGCATTTCTCAGGAGTGCGCCATTGGTACCCATGGTCAGATCCAAAAAGAAAAAAAAAGATTATCTTGTGCTACTTGTAAGGAAAGAGAATAATTGCTTTTAAAAGAAAGGAGACACTATGTTTAAGCATAATAAACAAGTGAACAAACCAAAGTTTACTGACTGAATACGTACATCTTTTGTGTCATATACGGTAATTCTACATAAGTATAGTTAAAAGAGGCCATTTTTTTCTTTTCTTCTACATTTAGATCTATTAATTCCTGTTAGTAGTATGAATCTCAGCTGGACAGAAAATTTTAGTATGTACTACAGTCGATACTCGATTTGGATAAATTTCCAATCTTTGATCTTTTCAAAATCGAATATCGACTGTACTACCACATTGTTTGCAGTTTTCTCTGACTCCGTTTGAACTCCTATACCTAGTACGTAGTACCTTGTTTGACGTCTTCCTTCTTCTCCCATCAAGAAAGCCATTATCGTTTTGTTTAGAAACTTCTTTCACTTTTTGTTGGCATAGAGAGGTACGTACGTATATTGGACATGCTGCTGAGCACGAGGAGGGAGAGAGGGCGGGGGATAGGGTCAAGCAGCAAGAGGAGGCCAAAAGTAGCGGAAAGAATGGTACGTTAGAAAAAAAGCGCACCCAAAAATAACCATTTTTTAAGATAAAAAGGCCAGGAGAGTTGTAACTTGACCGGTTTCTGAAGTGAAAGTATCAGGCAAACCGTTGAAGCTGGGGGGGGGGACTGAGAAGAAGAAATGGACGACTACGTTCGATGGATCTGGATGAGAAAAAGTCAACAATACACCAGCCCGACCAGACATACGGTACCCTTGCTCACGTCGGCTTATCCCTGGACCTGTAGCAAAGTACTGTACGTTGGCAGTGGTATAATGTATCTAATACCTAATGGCACTCGCGCGAGACTCATGATGGACTCACGGGTCTCGTACAGCAAATCTTGCACTATTGGTAGTGATTTAAGCATGACGCTGTATGGCAAAAAAAAACCTCTGTGGTGAGAAACCATTTACAGACTCACCACAAACTTATACCAGAACTGACTGTCTGGTCGGGAGAAACAAAGAGAAAAATTGTTTCTGGACAACTTGATGCGAAAAAAGTTCCATTTCCTGAAACAGCGAGGATGAATTTCAAGACGGCATTTTTTCCCTTTTTTTTGCTCACAATGCAGAGAGAGAGAAGGCTAACAAGGGCACGAAAGTAAAAAAGAAACGTGACATTTCCCGGAAAAAGTGTCATGCAGTCAGAAAAACTACGACAACAGAATACGATTCAGGAGGGGAGTTCTTATGACATTTTTAGCTCCCATCTCTTTCATGCCATCATTAGTAGGTGGAGCACGTACGAAGGAGGCGTCTCCTTGCAACTGCAGGCAGTCTCAAATTGTCACTCCTGGTGACTGAAGGCAAAAGGCGAGAAAGTGAGAAGCGGGGGAGAGGGAGAGGGAGACAATAACTTCTTGTTCTGTGACTCCTCCACACCGAGTTCTACACATACGTACATACGACTAACAACAAACGTAAGCTTACATAGACAGCACTGCTCGCGATTAAAATAGGTGGGAGATGCTGCAAAGCTATCCTCGCTTGCCGGTTCCCCTCCCTCTTTCACATGCATCTGACAACACCCAAGAACAATCAAGGCCACAAGAAAAGGCTACTTTAGGAGCCAGGCCGGAGCTACAAATTGCCCATCCTCTCTCTCTCTCTCTCCCTTCCTGTTCGATTTCCCGCCCTGCGACCTCTGTTTGAGGGTGGATGGGTGGATCCCAAAGCAGGGTTGCTAGGTCTTAGAGAAAGATGAAGTAGGCCACCAAATTCTAAAGATAGCCCAATTCAATTCCAACAGAAAGCAAGCCCAGGTTTAATGTGCAGACACAAACCCTAACGGTAACTTTTAAAAAATGGTCTATTAGTGCACTTTTGCAATAACTTTTTTTATTCTGTAAGGTCTAGTAAATGTACCCATTTATATCCCAAAACAGTCCACGAAATATCCCCACCTTGCCACTCTGGTCCGAAGTCCGTGACAGCCCCCCCTCTCCTCTTTCCTTTCCCCTCAGAGGCCTGCTCCTAGTAGTACAAATAGTGACATGGCACGCATGATCCTGAGGCAGGGGAGAGAAAAGGGAGTTGCAGCTTCCCGAAAGAGGATGGAGATGGTACTTCAGGGGCTCTCGACTTTTTCGAGTTTACGTACCACTGCCAACCAGATATGATTAAAAAATAAAATCCTTTTTATATTGTCAACGACGCGAACGAACCACTGCTGGTGGTACGCGTGCCATACTAGGTTGGACACCCCTGTGGTAGATGGTCTCTTGTGCGCCAGCCAAGAACCCCTTTGTTACGTCTCGATTCCCATGCCCGTCCGTCGGTCACACTGATTGTTTGCGAAAAAAAAGTTGTTTGACGAGGCGTGAAGATGAGAAGAAAGAAGGGACAAACTTTCCAGTCGGGTTGGCTTTGTCACACTGTTAGACTTGAGCTGACTTTTGCAAGAAAATCCCTTGGAAGGGAAAAAAGAAAAGATGCTGGAGAAAATACCAGAAGCTGCAAGTGTGAAAGTTTCCTTTTCCCCATTCGTCTGCTACCAAAAGTCGAAATATTGTATCTTTTGCCATTGAAATGTTGATTTTTTTTCTTTCTCCCCTCCCCCAACTCCCTCTTTTGACATCCTCATAGGGCTTCCAACCTCCTTCTTTCATCTCTGGAGGCCAAGTTTCCTCTTTTCCTTGCCTTGCGTGAGAAAGTGGCCCTTTCTTCGTCCCTCCCCCTCTTTGAAGTAGAAAAGAAACTTTTTGAGTTTTGTGGCCGTTTTGGTGCCTTTAAGATCTCTATATAGCTCTCAAAGATCAATAACGTTCTCTACACAGTCATTTTTACTATACTACTGTAGTAGATCAATCACGGAAGTAGGTAATGCTACCCAGTAGACCTTTGCTTTTTTGTTGCTACTACGTACCAACGTTGCTTTCTAGGGTATTTTTCTTCTACTACATGCTACACTACTACGTATAAGTCTAAGCCTTCTATTTCTTCAGAAGCGAATGTCAGTGGCTGCCCTTGAGGCAGCTTAAAAAAGAACGCTGGCTGTTTCTCACCTGGAGAATCCCTTGACCTTGGTGGTGACGCTAGACTCCACCTCCGCGAACTCCTGGTATCCCCTGGCGTACCAGAGCTGGTAGACCACGACGAAGGCGATCACCATCAGCTGCAGCAGCATCCTCAGGATGCCCAGCGGGACGTTCTGGATGGTCACCACCTTGGGCGTCTCGTACTCGAAGAAGTTGGTGCAGCAGGCGGCCAGCCCGGTCGGCTTCCGGCCGGTTCCACCGCCGCCGGCGTCAGCGCCGGCGCCGGCGCTCGATTCCGCCTGGGACGTCGACATGGTTCGGGTTCTCTGTCCAGTTTTTTTTTGTCTTCTCACTTTTATATTCCTTTCTTCCGGCCGTGAAAGTTCTACCTACACTGACATAATTTTTATTTGGGTCGGTCACGAAAGACCAGCTGACTCTATTAAGGGGTCCATGCTTCCGACAGGTTAATTAGTAGTGCTTGTTGTTTTCTACAGTGTCCTTCTTTTATTGCCTCAAGCTTTTCTTAGGAGGGAGGGTGGGGGTGGGGCGGAGAATGTTTTCTCCAAGTATTCCCTTAATATTCAGTACAGTAGAACCCCGTTATATCAGCCTAGTGGAGTCGTCGGTGATTAGCAGCAAAAGTGATATTACCGCGAAGGCAGACCATTAAAAAAAATTAAATTTGGTAGTCATGGTAATCTTTATAGTGAAGCCTGCTGTATAGCGGAGGTCTTCTGTACTCACAAGTTTCTCTTGGTCTACTTCCCTTGGGCAAATTCCGTCTCATGCTGGGCGAGGAAACGACGCCACTACAGTACCTACAGATATCATCACCATCATTGTCATCATTCTAATAGAATGAAAAAAAACCCTTTCGCTACTTTATGTTTCTCCCGCCATGTTTGGAATCAGGGCGTTCCCCCCCCCTCCCCCAACCAACCAACTTCAGTTCCGCAGCCGCCGCAGAATACACACATATGTACACACACACACACCGGAATGTTTGTCTTGTGACACAAACATTGTCACCGTCGCCACAGACCGACGACACAAAAATAGTAATAGGCCTTCTTTGTCTTCCTCCTCTTCCTCCTCTTCTTCGATCTTCTAATACATGTAGTATGCTGTTTTGTTTCCTCTCAGACGTGGCCAATTTCACGTGGACCCAAGGACATTTTCCTCCAGCCCTGAGAAAGGAACTGGAAAGAAGAAATCTTCCCAATTCCTCCCTCCCCTCCTCCTCCTTCTCTCTGGATGACCCTCGGGCCAACTGTTGACTCCGCCCGCCGCCACCTTCGACATATAGTGGTAGAAAGAGGAGGAGGGAGAGAAGGCGATGAATTCTCTCTCTCTCTCTCCCACTCTCCTCCTTCTCTCTCTCTCTCTCTCTCTTTCAACCAACACTCTGCAAGTGCTGGAAGAGAGGAGAGGAGAGAAAAAAAGGATCTTTCATTCTTTTCCTTCCTTTTGTCTCTTTCTGCGTTGAGCTCGGGGGAAAAATGGACTGGAAGGCTTTTGCTGAACTCACTTTTTCTCTAGGAAAAAATATGGTTGTCACCAAGGAATTGGATTGGATCCCGAGTCCCGACCAGAGTGGGCCAAATATTCCGTAATGGTCGCACCCGTAGAGAATGCGTTCACGGTTCGTCTGCAGGTGCGTAATGTAGTATCACCTGTTGCAATCAGTACAGTCTGTTCCAGAAAAAAATAGCTGAAGTATTATACTAACCTCCCAAACAATAAAGGAAAAAGTTGCACTTGCTGTACTTTTTTGGGTTTTGCTGTAGTACAGTACATTTAAGCGCAGGAAAAGGGAACGGTGCTTTGTGCCAAAAAAATACTCTTAATATTAGACTCTTTTGAAAAAACGCAGTAAGTTTTATTGAACTTATTCGGGTCTGAGTGTCGTCCAACAACGACCAACCCCCCTCCTCCCCCAGATAAAGTTAGGGTCCAGACAGTGGCCGCGGTCACTTTTTTGGGGGGCCTTTGAATAATAATTACTTTGTGGTCAGAGGAATTCAGCTGCAACCATACCCTTAAAAACATTTTGCTGTCTCTGAAAGCGTTATTTGTCCATTGTTTCTCGCATGAAACGATTATCTCTTAATTTTTAAAAACGCTTTCCACCCGTTTCCAAATGCGGCAAAACACATTACGCAAAATTACATGGTAAGTTTTCCTCCTTCCCCCTCGCCTCTCCGGCCTTCTATCTTCCCTCCCTCTCCTCTTGCAACCGCCCTTCCCATCATCAAAATCCCAAGAATGTCAGTCCGCATTGCACAAAATTCCCCCTCCCACCCTTACTCCACAAAAAAACCACACACACACCGAGGCACATTCATCAGTGGAGCTAAATGACCCTAAGGAAGGACAGAGAACTCCGCACAGTTGTGCAAAGAAAAGATCTAATATGCATGCGTGAGGGGTTGCTAGGTGAGGTATTATTTTATAGTCATTTTGGCTAGAAATGGTTACATTTGGGTCTTGTGGGCTAAAGAAACTGCTACTTAAATGCGTTACTTGCTCACTTTTTCAAAGTTTGTGGCCATACATATTTGAACTTATTGGACTTATTAACTGTTCCGTTCTGGTTGGGCTATTTTTAGGATTCCGAATCATAAAAGTAGCCTAACCAAGGTGGAATATTTCAGTTTTCTAAAACCTGGCAAACTTGCCATGTATGTGAACGTGTTCAGTGGCATAGAACTGAAACGTTAGTGGGAAGCCAGTTAATGATTTCTGTATTTCCATACTCTTGGCATCACTTACCAAACCTTTTACTATCGGGGTCTTGGGGCAAATCAAGTTTTACAGTGAATAAACTTACATGCACAAAAATATATACTTATATAGGTACTAAGGCTGTGCGATACTCGACTCGTGTATTGCGATACACGAGTCAGGCCTCTATCGTGAATCGACTCGGCAAGCCGAATATCGTATTGTGTACTCTCTCTCTCTGTCTCTCTCTCTCTGTCTCTCTCTCTCTGTCTCTCTCTCTCTGTCTCTCTCTGTCTCTCTCTCTGTCTCTCTGTCTCTCTCTCTTTCTCTCTCCCTCTCTCTGCTCTGTCTCTCTCTCTGTC